>Ga0209541_10008259_pt1 | contig 17216 bp, 12 predicted proteins | sample RifCSPlowO2_01_FD_184027 | JGI IMG/M metagenome (GOLD analysis project Ga0209541, IMG submission 184027) | Groundwater microbial communities from Rifle, Colorado - Rifle CSP2_plank lowO2_0.1 (SPAdes) (version 2) | ecosystem: Environmental > Aquatic > Deep subsurface > Groundwater | place...
GCGGATTAAGCAATCGGTTGGGATCGGCTACGATGGAAAGGGCACATAGCCGTGAATCGTACTGGAAATTCGTTCCCTGCGATGCATAACCCACTGGATCAGCAGCCACCTGACATATTTGTTGATCGTATCCTCCCCGCATTTGAATCTGCTCGCATAAATATGCGAAACGCGGCTGGGTGGCCAGCGGGTCATCCTGGAAACGCGGCAGGACGGAATTGGTCAGCAGGGCATGCGGCAGTATGAAGGAGTTGTACTGCGCAACCACCAATAACAGCGCTACCAGGAGCGGAGCCCACTGATAGGAGGGCGCAAGGCTTTTTTTCTTCCGGTATTCCGCGAAAAGAAGCTGGGCTTCGCCGACGACTACTCCGGCCGCAGCGGCCATGAGAAAGCCGGTGAAGATGGTGAATTTGGCTTTGAGGATTCCAATGATGGATGCGGGAAACAGGGCGACCAGGAAAAACAGGATGAGATGGGTTTCTTTGAGCCGGGCAGTCTGGTAGAGGCGATATAGCAGGGCAGCCAGGAAAAGCACGATAAAAATAAACAGCATGTTGGGATTTTTACTTTCATATAATACATTGCTGTTGAACAGGCCATTGAGCAGGGAGATCGAAAAGCCCAGCAGCACATTGGTGATGATGGAGAAAGGGGTAAAAATAAGTTCAGGAATGGCTTGCGGGATGGTGAAAGGGCCGGCCGGTATATTCTTGGGTATGGACCCCAAAAATCCGAGCTGGCCTTCGAGCACGGCGCCACTCACACCCTGTTCGGCAATGGTGCGTTGCAGGGCGGTGGAATAGGTGGCAACGCCCAGGCCACCTTGTACAATGCTCCGCACGGGTTCGCCGAGCGGCGTGAATAGAACCAGCAGCCCGCCCAGCACGATCAGTCCGCCCAGCGCATACGTTAACGTTTCCGCATCGGATATCCGTTCCTTGAGATAGTACAATACGCCGACAAAGGCAAGAACGCCTATCAGGCCCAGGGAAGTGGCGGGGATATCCGGGTTTTGCCAGACAAAAAGATTTTTCAGAACTTCGGACAGCAGGGGACCGATAAAAATAATGATGGCGTTCAGCCGGATAAATTCGAACACGTCCTTGTTATCACGGGTGAACAGCAGGAGCAAGCCCTGCAACGGCAAAAAGATAAGAAGCGCGACCAATGCCACGATTTGCGAGGAACTGCCCAGCACAATAGCCGCGTAGGCGATGCCGGCCAGCACGGCAAACCGCCGGCTTCGCTCTTTCATGGCCCATGCGTACATCGCCAGGAAAAAGGCGATGGCAAAAAAACCGTAGGGCTGCACTTCCATTTCTCCGCCCAGGGTTTTGGTGAGGAATATTGAGGTAAAGCCGGCCATGCCGCCGGCTACCAGCCCGGCTTCCCGCCCATACTGGGAACGCACAAAAAGATAGAGGAAGAAAACGGCGAGGGCCGCAGCCAGGGGCGGGTAGACGCTGGTGATAATGGATAAAAGATAATTGTTGTATTCCCCTCCGCCGGTATAAACCGAGTACCACATGGCTTCCATGTAAATGAGCAGCGGAGCAGCACGATGGGAGGAGCGGGCTTCCGGATACCAGCCGGTTTCATCATCCAGGGGCATATCCCCCAGGGTGATCAGCTGCGTGGCACCGAAGGTATAGAAATAAGGATCCAGTTCGTAGAAAATGGGCGAAACGGTCTGCAGCCGGATCCAGAAATTCAGCAGTATCAGCACCACCAACACGGCCGTTGCTACCATCCGCGGCGTGGGTACGAACGCAGGCAGTGTCCAGCCTTCGTACGCCTTTTCCTTGACGAAAAGGGCAATGGAGAAGATATAGAAAAGAGCGATGCTGAGCCATGCGATCTCCGTGGAATAAGGGATGCCCAGAAAAAGAAATAATAAAAATGGAATAATGGCTGCGCCTACCCAGCCAAATGCGCATCCGGTGAATATTTTTTCCACGGTGTCCAGGCCGCTTTTTTTGAAGAGGGCCAGGGCCAGAAGGATACCCGGCAGGAAGAAAAGAAGGAGCACCTCGGCTACCAAGAGTAGGGCATTGAATTCGATCAACATGGAATAACCCGTTTATGCATGCAAACGATCAGAGATACTGTAGGGTTTCTTCGGCAGGTGCCAGTTGCGGCGTCTGCTGCCGCAGGATGTAGGGGGATTTGACACCGGTGATAATAGCCGTCACACGGATCTTATCCCGGGTATCCGGAAGGATCCGGGCGCCCACCTTGATATCCGCATCCGCGTCAAAGCTTTCGGTGAGTTTTTCCCCGGTCTTGATGGCATCGCCGAGCGTGAGGTCCGGTCCGCCTTCGATGTGGATGAGGCAGCCTTTCGCGCCTTCGTATCCCACGTCCAGCAGCGGATGCTCCAGCGTATCTTTTACCACTTCGTCCACGCGATTGACGCCGCTGGCCTCGCCCAGCGAGATGAGCGAAACGCCGCCGTCCTTCATGACGGCCTTTACATCCGCAAAATCAACGTTGATCAGGCTCGGGAACATGATGGTATCCGCGATACCGGTCACCGCACGTGTCGTGATCGAATCCACCATCTCGAACGCCTTGTCGATCGGCAGGTTGGGCACATAATTGGATAAACGGTTGTTGTCGATGACGACCACCGTGTCGCACACCTTGACGAGCGCCTGGATGGCCTCCTGGGCCTTTTTCAACCGCACGCGCTCCAACGCGAAGGGATAGGTTACCATGGCAACGACAATGGCGCCTTGCTCCTTGGCAATCTGTGCGACAATCGGCGCGGCTCCTCCGCCCGTACCGCCGCCCATGCCCGCGGTAATGAATATCAGTTCGTTTTCTCCGATGACTCCCTTAAGAAAATCACGATCTGCTTCCGCGCATTTACGGGCAACGTTCATATCCCCACCTGCACCTAAACCACGCGTGATGTTTTTTCCGATAAGTATTTTTTTATGGGCGTTAATCATGTTGAGGTGTTTGCCATCGGTATTGATCGCAATGGCACGTGCACTTTTGATGCCGCTGTTCGCCAGGCGATTAATACAGTTGCAGCCGGCTCCGCCGACGCCGATTACCGAGATGCGTATCCGATCGTTCTGCATGTCCTCTTCGCTGGCGGGGCCATCCTTGGACTGGATTTCGCCGGTGATGATGTTCGCTGTTTCTTTTGTAGGTGCGGCAGGCGTTTTCGTTTTCCCCTCTTCCCCACTGGCCGCTTCTTTTATTCGGGAACTGGATCCTTCCTGGGCTGCCTTTATAATATCTTCAAACATGGTTTTTTCACCTTCGATGGGTATTACGAAGGAAAAGCATATAAAGATATTATTGGCGAATATTGAGAATTGTAAAAAATGGCAAAAAGGGAAGATTAAAAAGCGTTGGGTGATATTGTTATATATATAGACATAATGTAGTAGGTTTTCCTATCGAAACCTATTTAACCCTGTTTGGATGATGTAAAAAAAGGTGAAAAACAATGGCGGTTCCAATGTACCTGGTGGATACACCCGAGCGGCGTCTTAAAGATTTAATACAAATGCTGAACGAGAAAAAACCATTTGCGCAGGCAGCCGAGTTTGTGGATAAGGGATTCACCGTGCCTGAATTGCAGAAACTACTGGGCGACCAGAAATTCCGGCAAACCTTTGAGAATTACCTTCTGGTAGCCGGGAGAGGAGATAAACCCATCATGGAAAAGAGCAGGGAGATACAGAATGCGATGGCCATCCTGCGCAAGGAATATGATGAGGGCGACGTGGCAAAATACCTGGACAATCACATTCCGCTCAAGATGGCGATGTTGCTTTACCGCACGAGCGACGCGTTCCGGCAAGCCTGGAATGGATATTATGTGGAGCCTGCGGATGCGAATGTACGCGAAAAACGATTGCGGGAGTTGGTGCTGCAGCAACGTGAGCTGACGGATTATGGAAAATTTCTTTGGGATACCGGAAAGATGCTTACAAAGGGAGAAACATGGGAAGCCGTAGGAAAGCATATTGCCCAATGGTGGGACGGGACATGGAATGATAAAACCCCATGGTGGAAAAGTACAGGCTATACGGCCGGGAGAGGATTTTGGGAAGCAACGAATCTGGCGCTTCCTATGCGTTCGTTCTGGTATAGCTTTGCGGAAAGCCTGGAAGAAAGGGAAGCAAGGAACGATCCGACGCCAGCGAAAGTATGGCTGGCTACCGAAACCTACAAAGGCCGGTTCACGGACGCTGCACTGGGATGGCTGATTATCGGAAAAGCCGCCAAGGCGCAGGTGGTGGGTGCACGGGCTGCGCTAAGTGCCGCCGGCTCTGCCGAGACGATGGCCCGGCAGGTTGATCGCACGGTAACCGAGATGAGCATCGAGATGGGCAAGCGGGGAATGAAAGGGGAAGAGCTGAAAAATGCGCGGACCGCATTGTGGGAAAGCGGGAAACAGATAAAAAACCGGTTGGCAACCGACGCCCGGGAAGGCAGCCGGTTACGCCGGGCACAGCTGGCGGCCGCGGAAGAGATATGGAAATACCTTAGCACCCCGCAACGCTTTAGAAAAATGCTGCAGCAGCTCACCGATGATATCCCGAAAATGGACGATGCAACGCGATTGCAGGTGCTGGAGGCATACCAGCTGCAGGTAATGGCCGAGATGTCGCCAAAACATTTACAGCGCCTTGCGCAGGAAGCGGCCGAAGCCGCGGAGAAAGAGGGCGCCAAGGCAACCGGAAGGGAAGCATTGGAAGCAAATATGAAGACGGTATTGGAGGGGCTAGGGGATGCGCAAAAAGAGTTAAAGGGATTGCAGGATGCAGGCAAACCCTCCGCAGAAGTAGAAGCCAGGATCGCCTTTTTGCAGGCAGACCGGGATGCCATCCAGACGGCAATGAGCAGGGCGGCCGCAGCCGAGCATGGGGCAGCCGGCCCATGGGTAGTTCAAAAAGCCGGATGGCTGGCGCAGATGGCCGCTGGCGCGGCAGGCCGTTTGGGCCCCAAAGCCATGGCACAGGCCCAGAAGACGCGCGGACTGCTGGAGCGGTTATACGGAACACGACCCGTCGCACGATTCATTGAGTTATGGAAAGAGCAAAGAGGACTTACCCAGCAGCTGGCCAAAGCAGATATTACAACGGCAGAAGGCCAGCAGACCGCTATGCGCCACGCGCAGATAAGTGCGGAGCTTGCACAAACCGCACTGGTTTTTGAAACGGCAATAGGATTGGGGGCGGATGTAGTACGATTAGGACGGTGGGGAGCCAAGCTACCTTTCCGTATTCCGCATGCGATGGCCCGGGCCAACCCGGACATGCAGCTGCTCCTGTCGCCGGTATTCTTCTATTACTTAAAGCGAACGGTCGGCTACGGCACGCAGCATCTCGCCACGGAGATAGGGCCAGAGACGGTTCCGCGCCTGCGATTCAGATTTAAAAGTCTGCAGGAACTCCGGGAAGCAACGCTGGGAAGGGCACGGCCGCCTTCACCGGTGATTACCGGGAAAACAATCCCCTGGCTCATCCATTCCATCTATCAGGCTGCAGGCAGGATGGCGCAGGACTGGTTCAAGGAAAACGTAGCCGAAGGAAAGGAGATGCAACTGCTTGACCAGCTTGCGAAAGAAGATCAGCGATTGGACGGATTGATGCTGTCGGATTCCCTGCAGGCAATTTACGCAGGACGAGGGCTGTTGAAAGCGCCCAAGAAGGTGGAGGAAGTGATAACAGAAGAAGCAGCAGAAAAAACACGGGAGAAGAAACCAGCAGAAGCCAAACCACGGCGAACGAGACATGGAAGAGGGCGCAGGAGAGGACGGATACCGAATCTTTGATGTAAAAGAATTTATTCATTTAAAGTCATAATGAATATATGGGGAGAAGGGTTTTGCGCTTAGCGCTAAGCGGCGTAGTTGCGGTGAGCGCATTTAGCTTTAAAAAACCATTCGGGGAACATATGATGATGGCAGCACAGGCCCAAGCACAATCGCTGGAAGAGGAAGGCAGGAAGGCAGGCGAAGAACTGCGGAGATTCATTGAAACCGGAAGAGGAGACCGAAGGTCATTTATACGGTTATTTACAGTGGACAACCTGCGCGATGAAAAGTTCAGGGATGGGATGAAGGAGGCGCTGGGGCCGCGATTAACGACGCAGTTTAATGCGATTTTTGATGATCGGTTAAAAGCAAGGTTTGATCAAAGAGGTGCGGTTGCTGTATGGAGGGAACTGGCAAAACAACGGAAAACGCTCACTGCACGGCTGGAACGGCTGTACGTGCCGGGCGCACGGATGGAGAATCCGGAACAGATGGCGCATTTGTTTTTCCAGGGCGGGCCCAAACCGGCGGAAGCGCTGATCACCATGGGTCTGGTGGGCCCCGAAGGCCAGCGGCAGGATATCGGGGGAGAATATACCCAGCAAAATGCACGGAGGAAACTGGAGCAGGGACGGGTGGAAACGGTCCAACGGCTCTACCTGAAGTTGTTGCAGGGAGATGAAGAGTTCAAGCAGTTTGTGAAAACAGCCGGCGGAGGGATGGGCGTACGACCGAACGGCAGATACGACGACAGTTTCAACCATATGGTAACGCAGTTGGAGGTATTCCTGAGTTACTATGCGCAGAAGGACTCCGACAAGGCGCGCGCCTTTCTGAATGCGCTGCAGGAAACCGGCATGATCAGGCTCGAGGAGGGAAAGCCGGTGATGGAAGAAAGGGAAGGATTCAGGACCGTGACCGGCTTTACCATGGACGGCGTATTGGATGAGAAGATGGCGACCGTGCTGGCGATCTACAACATCATACAGAGAGGCAGCTGGGAAAACGAGAAGAAAGCAGGGTTTTTGAGGGATCTGGAGGATGCAGGGAAGCCGGCAGAGGCGGCAGCGGCAGGGGAAGCGGGAGAAGCCGAACTGCCCAGAGTCGAGCTTCCGCCAACCGTTCCGGGCGTAGAAACGCTGGGTGAATTTTCAAGAAGAAGGAGAGAAGGGGGGGAAGAGAAACCGGCGAAAAAGAAAAGAAGGTGAGGTCCATGGCAAAACCATCCAAGAAGAAGACAAAAACCGTATCGAAAAAGAGAAAGAATCCTTTTTTGGCGAAAATCAAAGCAGCAGGGCTCGAGACGTTCGGGGAGTTCATCCAGTCCAGGTCGAAAAGCAGTCTTGTGGCAAATATTTAAAGATGGGGAAAAATAGTTACCGGTAAACCCAAGGACAGCAGGTCCAGACATCCATCCGCACTGCTGGCTCTGACGTTAGGAATGGCACCACTCATATCCTCTTTATCCCATGCAAAGCAACCGCAAAGATTAATAAATACTGCTCCGAATTATAGTAGTATGCCAACACACGCTACCCCTACACAAATAGAAGATGCCATGGAACCGACCATCGCCAAAGGCGATTTGTCCTGGCCGAAGATAATGAAGGAACTGGACAGGATGTATGTTGTACTTGTGCGGCACAGTATTGTCGATTTAAGGAAGCCGGTGGAGGACATTATTTTTGACGTTTTAAAGCACAGCGGGGCTTCGGAGGAAGCCAGTGCAGCACTCAGGAGTTTTTTGATAACACTAACCCCGAAGCAGAAGGACCTGTTCCTGTTTGGCACCTTCATGCTGATGACAGAGCATGGTGAAGAGGCAGTAGTAAAATTCATGAAGACGATAATAGAATACCAGAAGATCGTCCAGGCCGGCGGAACGCCAGCCGAGATGAACAGGCAGCTGGAAGAGGTAAAGAAAGCCCTGGACGGACGCGATGCCTCGCCGGATGCGCGAACGGCATTTGCAGAGCTTATAAAAGCCGCATCAAAGGACGAGGTTGGAGGGGTGGCAAGGCCCGAGCCGGATACCAAGCTGCTGAAGGCCATTTTTGCAGAGATCCTGGCTACCCATAGTAAAACAGGAAAGCTGGAGGATGCGGTATTATACTTAAAGGCCAAATGGCTGGACACGACGCCGGCGGAAAGAGCGGCCTATATGACGACTACAGCAGAACTCATTCCCAGTGTTTTGAAAGGCAGGGATATGCGCCTGTCCAAAAGCACGGAAGAAAAGCTAAAGGAGCTGCTGGATCCGAAGAACAACCTGTTGACAGAGCGGGAACGCCTGCTTTTGTTAACCGTTCTGGATAAATTACGTCAGATAGAGGAACAGTACCCGCAGGCGTTTATAGATGCCTTTTATGCTGCAGCAAAATCAAAAAAGATGCAAAGCAAGATTTACGTGGAAATGCTGCAGGCGTTAAAGGATATATGGCAGAGGCCATCAACAGAGGCAGAAAGGCTTTCAGTTCCAGGTGGAGAGAGATTGGTAGAAAAAGTAGACAGGAATCTACGAAACCTGCAAAATATGGGGATAGAAACAACATACTTGGAGAAGATTCTTATCTTATCCACCTTCCATTACTCTTTTCTGGAGGCGTTCCAGCTTAAGCCGCCCCGCAGCCCGGACTTTGCGGTCGAGTTAACGAAAAGGGTATTGAAAAGTTTTGCAGAAACTACAAGTAAGGCACAGGAAGGTGCCCTCAGCGCAAGAATCTTGAACCAGGAAGCGGTTGCATACGGATACTTGGCAGGACGGACTAAATCGCCGGAGAGAAAGGCTGTGGATGATTTCCTTATCACCCCGGTAATTGCAGGTGCATCCAGAGCAGGGGTGGAAGTATTTAACACGCTTGCTATCGGTTTCGTTAGTTGGCTCTCTGACAATTTAGATCCGGGTGAATTCATATTGGTGGAAAGGATGCTTTCCAAGGCTATAAGCTCGGGACTGTTACATGATTCTTATTCTATGCTTGAGTATGCGGCAGCCATAGGAGCGTTAGGAGATAAGTTGCAACGTGGACCAGGGATAAACCTTTTTGGGCGGGTAACATCAGGCGAGGTTTTTGATATTGAAAGACCGCTTTACGGGGCTGCTGAACATAAGGTCAAGCATAGAAGCGATTATAGAAACAGCCCAGTCCGCCAGGCGTTGGTGTTTAGGTTGATAGCGGCAACAGCCCAGGGAGGATTGCAGCAGCCCGAAGAGGTTTTGGCAAGCCTTTTCAGGGATGGTTTTGATCGGGGGATACTTCGAACAGACGAAGACCTGGCCAAGTTTGTCAGGACAATGACGATAGTTGCGGAATCCGCTGCAGGATATAGGTTAGGAGAAGTGGCCAAGGAAATTATGAATGCTTTGTATAGTCCCGGCGTAGCTATCCCTATCCTTCGCCTCAGAATAGGTGAGGGAACACGTACGCCGATTGATACTGTCCTGCAAAATGCCGAATACCTTGCTGACCACGACCTTAAAATCACCGAAGGAACCTTAAGAAACCCGCGCAAGGCAAAGCCCTATACCGAATGGGGCCCGGAATCCGCTGTTCCGGTTAAAAGAAAGGACCGGCTGGCCGGGATCAAACCCCGAAAGACGGGGGAAGCAGGAGCATAATTTTTGGCGGGTTTGAGCAGGGGTATAGAATACCGCATCTTTAAATAAGTTTTTATTTATAGTGATATGTGGGATAGATAATGCGAAGACTACATACACGAGCATTCACGCCAGCCATGGGCACCGTTCGCGCAGCAGCGGTTGCACTATCCGGACTGGTACTTGGCGAAGGGCCGGTGCATGCGGAACCCGCTCATCCAACTTTCTCTGCACCCGAAAGACATAGAACCGATCCGTTTAAACATGCCATTCGCCAGGTTATCGAAAGAACAGGAACGCGGTATTTCGGCGCATCGAGAAACCACGGAAGCAAACGGCATGCAGGTGTGGACCTGGTGGTGCGCATAGGCACACCGGTTCTTCTGCCGGCCCCAACGGTCGTTCTGATAGGGGTTTGCAAAAAGGACAGCCATGCCGGCCAAAGCATCGGCAATGGGGTGGTGTTTTTTGTGCCGGATCCGGAAAAGCCGTATTTCATGCTCCTTGCCCATCTTTCCGGGGCAACATTGGGCTTGCTGAACGAAAGGCACATCGGAAGGGAGATAAGGGCAGAACCCGGTAAGCCCCTACCGATCGTTGCGATCAGCGGGAATACACAGGCAGGGAAAACCCCCCACCTGCACGTCACCACGAATAGGGCCTTCCAATTTGATGGAGAGGTGCATACGGCAGAGGAATTCCTTAGGATGTACAATGAGGGGACGTTATCCGATTTCCTTAAGGGCAGGAATTTTTTAGCCATTGTAGCACCGGACAGGTATCGCAGAGCTACCAGTCTTCGGGATTACTACAGTCCGGTTAAGCTGATGGCAGATGGGAGGCTAAGCATAACGAGCCGTGAATTAAGCGGAGAGGAAAGACAGGGACTGGCGAAACAGATAACGGCAGAGATAGAGCAGCTTATGCGGCAAAGAAGACGGCCGCTGCCTTCCGTAAGCCCGGTGGAAGGACTGGAAACATTCGGGGAATTCACGGCAGCGCTGGAAGCCCGGAGGGCCTTTGAGGAGGAGTATGGATTCGGGGATGGGGAACTATTTATCGACATGCCGCTGGAGGCACTGCCAAGCATAGGAACCGCCCCAGGACTGGAAATTTTTGGGGATTTTTCAAGAAAAGATGCAAAAAAAGACTGATGCCACAGGAAAAGGCATTTTAACGCTTCATTGCTTAATAGGGGCATGGAATACGGGTATGGGGAAGGGAAGATTCGCCTGGACAAGGAACTGAACGTACTGGATGAGTTTGTCCTGGGTTTTACCGCCATCCTGGGTAAAGTAGGAATAAGATATGTTTTAATGTCCGGATATGTTGTCCTGCTTTTCGGTCGTCCCAGGATTACAGAGGATGTGGATATTTTTATAGAGGAAATAGACGAAAAAAAACTGTTTGCATTATACAAAGAACTGCAGAAGGATCATTGGATTATTAACGCGGGATCCTGGGATACGCTTAAACTTCTTTTTCAGCATAATGATCCGTTCCGCGTGGCCAGAAAAAATGAGATTTCGCCCAACATGGAGGTAAAAAAACCCAGAGATGCGCTTGGGTTCTTATCGCTTAGCCATCCCGTGGAGGTAACGATCAATAAAAAGCACAAAATAAACATTTCTCCTTTGGAACTTCAGGTAGCGTATAAACTGTACCTGGGATCCAAAAAGGATTGGGAGGATGCACGATATCTTTTTGACATATTTAAGGAGCATTTGGACCAAAGGAAGATTGTTCATTTTGCAAAGAAATTAAAAGTTTCCAGTAAATTGCATAACCTCGGTGGTTCATTTGCTTGACCTGGGAAAAATGAAACGGGAACGAAAAAAGGATATACGGGCCTCGTTACGGTTTATAGACCGGATAGCCGGTATCATAAAAAGCCAGCCCAATAGGGTTTGGTCGAAAAAGCAGGCAAAACTGCTGAAATCGGTTTATTCTTCGATAAATAAGGACTGGTTAAAGTCAAAATCATGAGTTCAGTTTCTTCCCTTTTTCGCTGGGCTCGATTTTTGTTTTTCCTTTGAATTGTTCGTCCCATTCGCGTTGTAGCGGTTTGGTTTGCCGTAGTTGGTTGAGGAATACTGCCAATGCGGCCACTTCGCTATGCGGCTGGGAAGTAACGGCAATATTGTAATCGGCCAGCTCGTAAACTTCTCTGGGCACCTGCTCGCCGCCTACGATAATGAGCAGGTTTTTCCGGGATTGGATCGGCTGGATTTTCTCGGGTAGGGGAATGCCGTACATGGTGAGATGGACGATAGCGAAATTATTTTTTTTAAAAGTTTTTATCGCTGCGATCGCATTTTTTTCGTATTGGATGGAGAATGTTCCTCCCCAGTTCTGCACAATGCCGGAAACGCTTTTTTCTAAACTGCCGTCATGCTGGCCGGTGTAGATGATTTCCTGTGCACCGAAGGCACGGGCTACCAGCGCTACATGGGTGGTGATCCTTTCATCCCGGGGTAAGCGGTGGCCTAAACGCAGAACGGAAATCGAGTTCATTTGAAAGATTACGCTTTTTGATTTTATATGTGTTTCTACTACCTTAGAAAAACTTTAAGGTAGCGATAACATGCACGGGGTAGCTTTAATACTATTTTCACTAGGGTTAAAGTTTCTTTAATCTAGAAAAAACAGCTACGAGAAGGACTAAAATGGAATGTTTTTGGCTTGCCAATAGTGGTGCTATATCAAACCAATAAAGTTTTTCGGAGTTTGAATACTGCTCTGCACAGGTTGGTTTGATATAAGCGCACCGCGTTTTTTCTTAGGTGCGCTATAATAAATACTTTCCTTTTAACTTTTTTCCATGCGGCAGAACCACATCCTACTCATCAATGCAGCCATATCCATTGTGCTGATTGCGGCTATTCTCTATTATGTAGGCATCATGGAAGTACTAGGGGCGTTCGCCTCGCTGGATTTGTTTTTTCTTTTTATTTCAATTGTTTTTTTACTCTTGATGTACCTGGGCATGATCACGCGGATCAGGATTTTGCTGGAGGAGAGCGGCGTCAAAGCTTCGTGGACGGCGATTGCCCGCTCCCATTGGGTGGGCATGCTGCTGGCGGATTTCACGCCTGCACGGGCGGGATACTTCGCTGCTGCGGCTACATTGCACCACCAGCATGACGTTCCTTCGGAACGGGCGCTGCTCTCCATATGGGGGCCGCAGATATTTGACTTTGCATTGAAATTGACGGCAGGAACGCTGGCCGTGTATTATATCGTAATCCATTTCCTGAATGCAGAGGACAGCTCCATCCTTTTCCTTGGAACGGCGGCGATGACGGTTTTCATTGCGATCATGCTCCTGGCGCTGTTTTCCGCAAGGTTTCTGCGACTGTTTCAATTCGCTTCCCGCTGGCCGCTGGTCGGATCGATGGTTGCGCTGGTGAAACGGATGCAGCAGCACGCACACGTCGTAGTGAAGAAAACGCCGGATATTCTCGTTATTTTGGCGTATACCTGGAGCATGAAGGCGATCTCCTGGTATTTCGTAGCTAAAAGCCTGGGTATTACCATCAATGTTTCGCCGTTTCCGGAGGTGGTGTTTTACTATTTCTTCCAGCCTTTGATTACCATGCTGGAATTCGTGCCATCGCCTACGCTTGCCGGTATCGGCCTGAGTGAGGGCGGAGGAACGCTCGTCATGGCGCTGTTTGGGGTGAGCCCGGCAGCCGCGGCTGCATTCGTCCTGTTGGCACGGGTGAAGACGACATTGGTGAACCTGATCGCGGTGCCGGACAGCTTGAATCTTTTACAGAGAATGGATTGGAGAGATATGATGAAACACTAGAGGCGAATCGCAAACGTGCTCCGATAGATCCGCTTTCCTTTTCGCCGGCCTACCAGCTTTTTGGTGAGGGTGTGTTTTCTGCCAAGCAGTTGGACGAATTGCTGGGCGGACTGAAAACTGCCTACATATACATCGATACCGTCCTTGTGCTCATCGATCTTGCTCACCCAGCCGTGTTTGTTCAGCCATGTGACAGCCCTTTGGGAATGCTTTTTCACCCGGTTTTCCGGGCCGCGGAACTGCAGGATGGCTTCGTAGTAGCCGCCCCGGCGGCGGGAGCAGTTGGGGCAGAGGACGACCTCTTCTTTCATGGGAATGGGACGAATGGTGGTCTTTCCTTTGACCGTAAACACGGCTTCCTGCCGGTCCACGTTGTATTTGGCGCTTTCAAATTCGCCCTTGCATTTTTGGATGATGTTTTCCGCCAGCGCTGCGTCCTCTCTTTTCACCCAGTCCCCGCCCTGCTTTATCTTTTTACAATCCTTGCACTGGGTGATAGTGATATTTCTCGGTATGCGGAGATGAACAGGGTAGCAACGGATACAAAAGGGCTCGATAAATTCTATTTCGGTACTTGGGGCACCGCATTTGGGGCAGATCAACATAGGTTTTTAATGGACCGATTAGCATATAAAAACCGATCGACATGGGGAATGTTGAAAGCATGCTCAAGCTTAGCAATTATTTCGTTTCCCTGCCGCCGGTACGGTATTTTCTGGTGGCGATTGTCATTCTGGGTATTGTATTTGGTATCGCCATCAACGTTTCAGCCGCGCAGGGTGCCGACCTGCTGATTAAAGGCGCGCTAGACGGGTTGCTGCTGCTGACGCTGCCCGCATTGCTGTCCGCGCTAAGCGTCAAGCTGATGATATTCCGCATGCCATTCAAGCGGATTGCGGCATTGGTTACCGCTGCCGAAGTGATCTATGCGCTGGCGTACGGAACGGGCTATTGGCTGGCATCCGTCAACCCGTTTTACGCACAACTGGCAGTGATCTTTGGTGCGGCGCTGGTGTTTATTTTATGGTATGTGATTGCGCGCCTGGTGTTTACGCTCCGCTACCGGTCGCTGCTCTTTGCGGGCATCCAGCTGCTCTTTCACCTGGCGTTTTTGCTCAGCAGCCAGATCCTTTATTTTGAAAGCGAAGTGCCGCTTTCCGTTGCTAAGTTCTACCTGGCGGCCGTGGTGCTCCTGGCTGCGGTATACGTTTTCTTTTTCATCATCAATGCGCCGATGAAGAAGAACATCGGTATCAGCAGTACCGATGCGATTGCGTTATTTGCGGCGCAGTGGCTTTCGGAAAGCAAAGAACTGGAAAAAACCTTTGCACGGATTGGCGAACGGGCCAAGACGCTGCTGGGGATGATCGCTTTTAAGCGAAAAAACGATACCGTGCTTTTTCTGGTGCCCTATGTGCATTTTGGACCGTTCGGCAACTTGGGAGGCAGCGAGTTCTCTGCGTTGATCCCTCAGCTGCTAAGGAAAAGAACGGGTGTCCGGAGCTTTGTATTCCATGGCACGGTTACGCATGACCTGAACCCCATCTCCTCCAAGGAAATAGACCACATACTGGAAACCTGCCGGGAGGCGTTGAAAGAAGCCCGGTTCCGTCCGGCCAAGGTATCGTTTGTTGCAGGCCGGTCGAACGAATGCCGGGCGGATTTGCTGCGCATTGGCGACAGCGGTTTTATAGGTTTCACCCGGGCGCCCTACGTTACCGAGGACATCAATTTCGGGGTGGGACTGGGCATGATGGCCGAGGCCGAGAAACAGCTGGAGCATGCGATTGCCGTCGACCAGCATAACTGCGAAACCGGAGAAGTCACCACCTTCGATCCTGGAGGTGAAGTAAGTTTTAACTACCTGCAGGCGATGCACGATGCCCTCCGGAAGAAAGGCGCGGCAAAACCGCTGCGGCTGGGCGTGGCGGAGCGGTATCCCAAACATCCCCTTATTGCCAACGGCGGCATCCGCATTGCGGCGATTTCCTCCGATCCGCTCTACCTGCTGGTCTTGATCGACTGCAACGGCATCACGCCCTCATTCAGGGAGCGAATGATACAGGAAGTGGAAAACGTTGTTCAGGCCCATCGAAAAAAGGCCTATGTGGCTATATATACCACCGATACCCATAAGGTAAACAGCGTGCGAGGAGTCCTCAACCCCCTGCGCGAGGACAAGAACGTACAGGCACTTATCTGCGGTGCCGCCCGGGAAGCGCTGATGGACATGCAGCCTGCACGGATGTTTGCAGCGAAGAAATGGTTTGGCATCCGCGTCATCGGTGCCAAGCATTCTATTGAGATCGTAAGCACGATCAATTCCATTATCGCGATTGCAAAAATCGTTGCACCGTTATTATTGCTGGGAGGGATTGCAGCCATATTGTTTTTATTGTCCCATCTGGGGTAGCGCTATTTCCGTATTTTATGCACGCTGGTTTCCAGCAGATAGGCCAGTTCCTCCTCTTCCAGCCGGTAGAACAGGGCAAACCGCTCCGGATCCGGTTGGGCCAGTACCTGCAGCAGGGGGAAATAGGAAACGGCATCCCGCGCACTGGTATGGGTGCGGGCCGCTATTTTTTTGGAAACCGCCCTGCGCAGCGCGCGACGGGCAACGGTCACGCTCATCTGCTTGAGGTACGTGGGAAACTGATAGCGGGTGAATTTCAGGTAGGGTTTTTCTTTGCTTAGTGCAACGCCGGCGGTCAGCAGATCGAAGCAGTAACGCAGCAGCACCCAGCGGGATTTTTGGATCCTCCCCTCAAATACATCGGCACGCGAAAGCCGATCAAACGCACGGGCAAGATCGGCGGTTTTATCGTATTCATACGGTATGTTCTCATCGATCCATAGCTTGAGCAGGTCGTAATCCGCATTGCCCTGGGACGCTTCGCGGGCGTCCATGTAGCGCTGCGCCTTGAAGATCGTGCGCACCTGGTGGAAGATGTCCTCTTCGCGGTCGCGGTCGCTGCGACGGCCGAGCTGGAGGTCGTTCAATGCCGACCGCACATCGCCGCTGCTGTGCTCGGTGATATGCTCTATTTCTTCGGGGGAGATAGGGAGCTTTTCCCTATGGGCGACTTTTTTAAGAAAAGAATGCAGCGCGGGCTTGCTTACGCGGCGGAGCTGGAGCAGTTCGCACAGCATGCGCACCGGTGCGAGTTTTTTCTCCCAGGCATTGAGGGCGGTAAGCATGAACGGGTAGCGGGATTCTCTTAAGAAGGCGGCCAGTGCGGCTACCCCTCCGCGATCGCTTTTCTGGAATATGTCCACATCGTCTACCAGGAACAGCTTTTTCCTTCCGCTGAGCGATTCCGCCAGGGTGGCGCCGCCCAACAATCTTTCGACGTGCTGCCGGTTGCGCAGCATGCTGGCATTGAGCTCCAGCACGTCCAGGTCCAGTTCGTGCGCCAGGGCGTAGGCCATGCCGGTTTTTCCGATGCCCGGCGGCCCGTACAGAATAACCGGCTTTTGGGGTTTGCCATGCATCCAGTTCAGCATCCACTGCTTTACGCGGCGTTTCGCGTCCTCGTGCCCGATGACATCGTCCAGTTTTTTAGGCGCGTATTTGTCGGTGAACAACATCCTGCTCCCTCCAGAATTCTTCCACGTATTTTTCCGGCTCCGCGGTTACGATAAAGGATTTCTTCCCCAGAAGCGTTCGGTAGTTCTTCCATTTAAACCTTTCATCCATGAAAACGACGGCGAGACGGTCGCTCTCCTTGCGGATGCCGCGGCCGGCCGCCTGCAATGCCTTGATGATGCCCGGATAGAGATAACCGTAGTTCCATCCCTGGCCGAATTTGTCCTCGTAATAATCGATGAGTGCCTTCACTTCCAGCGACATCTCATCCAATGCAACACCCACGATCACCGCGGTCTGGATCTCCTGATTGGAATAGTCGATGCCTTCCGCCAGGCTGCCGCCCTGCACCGCGCACAGGACATGCCTGCCGGCCTGGAAACGGCGGATGAGCGCGGCTACTTCCTTGGAATTCATTCTTTCTTTTTGAAGAAGG
>Ga0209541_10008262_pt1 | contig 17215 bp, 22 predicted proteins | sample RifCSPlowO2_01_FD_184027 | JGI IMG/M metagenome (GOLD analysis project Ga0209541, IMG submission 184027) | Groundwater microbial communities from Rifle, Colorado - Rifle CSP2_plank lowO2_0.1 (SPAdes) (version 2) | ecosystem: Environmental > Aquatic > Deep subsurface > Groundwater | place...
CATGTTTTGTAATCAAATATTTAGCCAGTCCTCTCATTGCATAAGAATGTGCACACCCACATGCAGCAGCACCAGCTTCCTGCCTGTATTGCTTAGCCTCATTTTCAGTTATCTTTCCAGCTGCAATCGCCTCATCAATATTCTTATTCAAGGCGGCAACATCATCCTTACCGAAAATTATGGATTTCGCTCCACAGCAATACTCACAGCTGATTTGAGAGGTAATATCAACATACCTTTCTTTATCATTCCCGGTTAAGGTTATCTTGTTATCCAACGCTCCCAAAACAGAAATTGTTGCATCAGCCTTCCCAGGATTACTTGCTGAAACATCATCATAACTAACCCCCAATTCCTGCCCATAAATATCAGGAGTTCCACGGGGAATAATCTCTGCATTAACACTTAAAATTCCAGTGGCAATTCCTGCACCTGCAGCAGCACCTGCAGCAGCACCCACAGCACCAGCAGAAACATAGGCAACATTTCCAGTCATTGCATTTCTCATTGAAAATAGTTGTATCTGATTAAACACACCAATTATCAATCCAATTGCAAGAAAAACAATTATTGTCTTCTCAATAGCATTCATTTCTTTTTTCCCGTGAGCATGAGCCTCATGCGTATAATGCACATTTCCATGATGCTCGCAGCACGCATGCTCATGATGTTCATGTTCTGCATGCCCACTTCTTTCATGGCTTTTATTTTTTCCCTCCATTTTATACCTCCATCATATCAAATTATCTTAAAGAGAGAAATTAAGCAGAAATGATATAACTTACCCCAGAAACTAACCCCTCAAAATCGTTCATAAACCCAATAAACACGTTCCAAATCGTTCTAAAGCTATTTTAACCCACAAAAAAAGCATTCTCAAGCTTCAAAACCATCTCAATTTCAAAAAGCATTCTTCAAATAAATCCTATTCTTCTTCCCTTCAGGAACCTTGCTCACCAAACCCTTCTTCTCCAATTCACTAAGCACCACACTCAACTTTGTCTTACTCATCCCTGTCCTAATCCTTAAAGTTGCCTGCTCCACCCCATCTTGCTCTTTAACAGCCTTCATAATCTTCTGCTCATCCTCATTCAAAGCCTTTAGCAAAAATTCAAACTTCTCATCTTTGTCTTGTTTCTTCTTAGTTTCTCTCAAGCTCCCAATAAGCTCTTTATGAATTTTCTCACTTGCCTCTCTGCTCCTTTCAAAAAATAATAGATACAATCCCAAAGCAAGCATCATAAAAATAAGTGCAATCCCGATATAGATTGGGAAATCACTTTGCTCATGTAGGCATTTCCCTTCCTGAATGCAGCTTCCACCAGTAGCAATCATAATATCATTTGTTAAAGTATCCACCTGCATCTTGAAAATAAACACAGGAATAAGAAACAACAATCCAAGCCCTATCAGAATATACCCCAATAGCTTATGATTTACCATTTTATTTCATTAAATTCATTAAAAATAAGGTATAAAAACCTGTTGATTTCAAAAATAATTAAAAACTAATATTTAATAAACATTTCAATTGCTTCATTATCATAATCATCAAGAATCTCTCTTTTATTAAATTTTGTTAAAGCAATCTTTGCATCCATCCCTTTAAATGGAGCAACATAAACATAATCATATTTAACAGCAAACCCTTCTAAGTTGCTTATTAAATTATCTTCACAGGAATAATCTCTGCAATTATAATTAATAACCACCCCTCCACGGCCCCCCTCAACCCCATCAGCATGCTCTAACATATGCTTCTGAATTGTAATAGGCATTGGCTCTTTTAGGATATGTGCTGGAGGATTTACCTCTATATGCCCGGCTATATCAATAGGGGGGAGAGTTTCTATGTTTGCTACTATAAAGTAAATCCCGGATATAATCAACCCTAAAGCTACAATAATAATCCCCAGGTTTCTTATCTTCTTTACAGGCAATGATTTCCTTTCTTTAGAAATTAATTCAGGATGTTTCGCTTTATTATGTGCATTCAATCCACCCATCTCTTTAAATTCCCTATTACAAACCCCGCATTTTATTTTTTCTTCCATATCCTCTATCTTTTATCTCCCCCTATTTTTTACCCATATATTTTTTTCATTTATAACTTTGTTCATTTTATTAATTTTCTTATTTACCAATCTTAATCTCTCCTGCACACATTCTCTTTTGTCATAAACCACACTGAAAGCAGTAATAAGGCAGCAGAAAAAATCAAAATCTCCACACCAAATAGAGGCAGCCGGCTTAAATTTGCTGTAATCCCAAACAACCCTATGAAGGCAGGAAACAACCCAACAAAGCAGCTTGGACAAGCCCCCCCCAATAATCCAGAAAACATTCCCAGAGAAGCAAATCCAGAAGCTTTCTTTAATTGCTTAATCTCTCTCACTTTAATAATCACTAAATTTAAACTCAAAGCAGTTAACCCTGCAACAATGATTGTAAAGAAAATGTAAGGAATAATAATCTTAAGATTATTGCTAAGCAAAGTAGGCAGGGTTACATAAATTTCATTAACCCAGATATTCAATCCAAGATAAACAAAGAAAAAAAGAAAAAAGAGCAGGATATACACTCCTTGCAATGCTTCCTTGATTTTCTCTTTCCTGCTCATCTATTTAACCCAGCATCTATCGCTGCTTTAAAACTTGCAAAAGGCTGAGCCCCGCTTACAATTTGGTTTCCAATAATAAATCCAGGGGTTCCTGTAATTCCTGCCTGGCTCCCATCATTTAAATCCTTGCTCACTTCATCATCATATTTATTGCTGTCAAAACAATTTCCAAATTTCCCAGCATCTAATCCAAGTTCATTAGCATATTGCTTGAACAATCCCCCGCCAACACCAGCCCATTCAGATTGCTTTTCAAAAAGCAAGTCATGATATTCCCAAAACTTGTTTTGCTCGCGAGCACATTCTCCAGCAATAGCAGCAGCCCTTGCCTGAGGATGAATGCTATCTAAGGGAAAATCCCTGTACACAAACTTAACTTTTCCAGTGTCAATATAATCCTTCTTGATGCTGTCAAATGTCTGCTCTCGAAACCTCTTGCAGAACGGACATTGAAAATCTGAAAATTCAACTATGACAACTTTGGCATCTTTATCCCCAATAAAAGGATCATCGTCCACGAATTCTTTAGCATCAACAGCAATTACCCCGCCACCCAAACCAAAATCAGGTGAACCTGCCTGGCCTGGCTGGTTTGGGCCTGGTCCAGCAGCAGCAGCAGCAATAGGTGCAGCCGCAGAACCTTTATTAACAATCCCAAATCCAGAAGTAAATACACTTATAATCAGCACTACAAATAACACTCCCGAAATAATCATCCACAATCCAGCCTTGCTAATTTCAATAACCCCTGAATCCTTTGAATGTTTTGCACCTGCATCCATCATAATCTCAACCTCCTGTTAAATATTGTTAAATAATTAATCCTGCTATAATTAATCCTGCTAAAAGCAAAACAAGCATTATAGCAGACGCAAGATATATCCGAATATGTTTAATGCGTCTGCTTATTAGATAACGCAAACTATTGTTCGATAATTATTTGCGTTAGCTATAATATTAAATTAATCCCATGAACGCAACCCCTTAAACCATCTATAAGTGAAGAATTTAACCTTTAGAACGTTCATAAACCGATTTCAATGTTCTATCTCACATTTACAGCATGCCTGATAATCTCTAAGCTGCAGGAATTATGCATACTGCACCATTTCTCACATTTTTCAGCAAACTCTTTCTTCTGATAAAATAGCTTACACCTTCCGCATTGATAAAGATTCTTAATTTTTTTAACCATCTAAACCTTTTCTTCCCAAAAGTTTTTTCTATCTGCTTTTTCTTTTCCCGCGGGTTTTCTTTTTGCAAAAAGAAAAGGCTCATCTAAACCTTTAAATGAACGGCTAAAGTTTTTCCTTTCTTCACCCTCACAATCAGCCCTTTCCTCTCCAATCCCTGCAAAACATAGCTTAATTTTGCCTTAGACATCCCAACCCTCAGCATTAAAGTACTCTGTGTAATCCCATCCTGCTCCTTTACAGCATTAACAACCCTCTTTTCATATTCATCCAAACCCTTTAGCAAAATTTCAAACCTCTCCTCATCCGACCTTCTCTTTTTATCATCATCCAGCCTTTTCATGATGAACTCCTCACTTCTGGAAAAAAACACCAGATAAAAACCCAGGGCAAATATGAAGCCAATAACTCCGAAAGCAAGATGCGTAATATTCAAACTAGATTCTATCTTCCCACAATTCTCATTGCTAAAGCATCCAAGCTCTCTGGATTCTTTATTTAGGCTAAAAATAAAATTTATAATAATCAAGCTAATAATAACGCTTACAATAAGAAATATAACCCCCAGTTTTTTATTCTGCATATTTTCAATAGGAAATGAAACTATAAAAATCTATCTTTTAAGTGAGCTTAAAGGCCATTATAGCAGACGCAAGATACATCAGAATATGTTTAATGCGTCTGCTTATCAGATACGCAGACTATTGTTCGATAATTATTTGCATTAGCTATATAATGCCTTTATGAACGTTCCTGAACAGGAATTTTTAAGATATAAGCCTTAAAGGCAGCACCGTTCAAAGGGAAGAATATATAAACTTCTTATTTTTACAAACATCATAAAAATGAAATCCAAATTAAATGTAAAAGGGATGCACTGCAAGAGTTGTGAAATCCTGTTGAAAGATTCCATTGAGGAAATACCAGAAGTCAAAGTGCTAAGGGCAGACCATAAAAAAGGATTGCTTGAAGTTGAGCATCCAAAAGAAAAAATTGAGCAGGTTAAGTCAATAATAAGAAAAGAAGGGTATCAGGTGCAATAGAAAAAAGAGGGGAAAAATGCCAGAGCTAAAACTAAGAATAATAGGAATGCACTGCTTATCATGCGAGAAAGTTTTGAAGAAAGCACTTTTAGCACTACCATATATACAGGATGTTAAAATAAACTACACAAATGAAATAGCTATATTAACCTGTACACAACAGCCAAATCTTCATGAAATAATCCAAACAATCCAGCAATCAGGTTATGATGCAACCCTCTCAAATGGCAATCCAATAAAAGAAGCCGCAAATGCCACGAATTTTAAGCAATATGTTAAAAATATCAGGCAAAGAGAAAGAATAGAAGGGAAAATAATAAGATACGCAATTGCCATTTTCTTTATCTTAGCTGCTCTGGAAATCCTGGCTTATTACGCTTTTTTTCAAAACATACAAAATTTTTTCAACAGCTACGGCTATTACCTGATATTTTTAATCATCAGCATTACAATAGCAAGCATATCTTTACTGCATATTAAAATCTATGGGGATAAATTCAGCTGCATGTCTGGGATGATGATTGGCATGACATCAGGAATGATTTCAGGATTTCTTATCGGAATGTTGGTTGCGGCAACAAACGGGATGTTTATTGGCAGCGTAGCAGGAATTTTTATAGGAATGGTTACAGGATTAACAGCAGGAAAATGCTGCGGAGTTATGGGAATTATGGAAGGAACCATGGCTGGCTTTATGGGCGGGCTTATGGGAGCAATGACGACATTGATGATGCTTAATGATAATCTTAAATTAATCATCCCTATTGTAGTGTTCATTTGCGCATCCATTCTGATTGGATTAGATTATATGATTTACAAAGAGATGAAAGATTCAAAAACAATAATCCCCGATTACACGTTCTTATTATTAATAACCGCAACCTTTATTATCACAATAGCAATAACATTTTTAATGATCCTTGGTCCTAAATCAGCATTATTTATTCAATAAACCCATATAAAAAATCAAAAAAATAAAATAAAAGGAAAATGAGCCAAAACATTGAAATTAAAAAAAGCACTTTAATTATAATTGTGAGCATCTTGGTAATAGGCAGCTTCCTGACATTTGCAATAGTTAAGATTGCTTCAGGAAATGACAATGATAACCCAGCAACAGGAGAGCTTGTCAAAGGCGGGCAAACTGGTTCTAATTCAGTGGTTAATGAAGGTGATGTTCAGGTTGTCAATTTGGGAGTTGCTAACTATAATTATGACCCACAAACGATTAAAGTTGAAGCAGGGAAAAAAGTGAGGATTATTGGAAATATGCAGCAGCTTGCTGGCTGCTTGCGCGCATTCACAATTCCCAAGCTTGGCATTTCAAAGATATTTAGCAAGAATGACAATTTATTGGAATTCACACCCACACAAAAAGGCAGTTTCCCCTACTCCTGTTCAATGGGCATGGGGTATGGAACATTAATTGTAAATTAACCCCTATTACCAAGGTATAAATATAAACTAATTATAGCAAAGGCAACAAATTTTCGAATATATAACCTGCCTTTGCTTATTACGAAAAGCAAACAAATGTTCGATAATTATTTGCTTGGAGTATAGAATGATAAAACAAGTTTTCAAAAAACCCAATTTGCACATTTTTATAATTGTTTTTCTGATATATTTAATCCTTAACATTATAATAAGCCAATTCTACATCACCATTCAATACATCCCATTTTATCTTAACACACTTCGCTGGGGTGAGCTTTTGCTCTCTGGATTCCTTGCAATATCAATAGGCATATTAATAGCAATTAACGCTACATTAATTTACATTCATTGGAAGCAGAGAATCACCATAAGAAAACAAACATTTCTTGCAAGCCTCGGGATGTTTGGGGGATTTGCAACAGGGATATGCTCTGCTTGTGTAGCTGGCTTATTCCCATTAATATTCGGTATATTTGGAATAGGATTTAGCTTTCTCTCACTGCCATTAAAAGGCATGGAAATTCAGGCTTTAGTAATCGCAATACTAACCATTAATATTTATTTCCTCTCAAAAAAAAAAGGCTAACAAAGAATTTAACCAATAAAAAAGCAAGAAAACAAAGAAAAGAAAACTAATGCTTTGCACAATGCCTGCAGCAAAAAAGCATTTTCCTTCCATTAACCTTCTTCTCAAACCCATTTTTATAGATTTCGCAGTTGCAATGAGCACATTTTCTTACTTTAGATGCAATAAGGGAATCAAGAATATCATTAAATCTTGATAGTAAATCCCTGGTGAAAGCCCCCCCTTTTTTAGTGATAAAGTACTTTTTCTTATCGCGAGCCTCAACTTTCTTATGAACTATAATTTTGTTCCTCTCAAGTAATTTTAAGAAGGGGTACACATGAGCAGCACTAATCTCCCTTCCAAAGCAGTTATTTAAATCTTTGATAATCTCATACCCATGTTTAGGGGATTTATTCAGCATGATTACAATATAAAGCTTAATAAGGTTTGTAACTTTAATTTCTGCCATGCTATAGCAAATACCAAAAGGTTTATATAACTTTTGATATATCAGATTTTGATATAACAAAGCAAGAGGTGTTTAAACATGAATAAAACTTATCTGTATATATTAACTATGACGATAGTAGCTATTCTGCTTTTACCCCTAATTTCTGCAAGCGAAGATTTCGCAGAAGCAAAACAGCTCATTGCATCTGGAGCAAGTTGTAAAGAGCTTACAAGTGAGCAGCTCGAATTGATGGGAGATTATTACATGGAGCAGATGCATCCCGGAGAAGCCCATGAACTCATGGATAACATGATGGGTGGTGAAGGCTCAGAATCTTTAAAGCTGGTTCACATTAACATGGCAAAGAGAATTTATTGCAAAGAAAACATCTATATTGGTTATGGCATGATGGCTGGGAATGAAATGATGGGGCAGGGTAGGCAGGGTATGATGCAGCGCGGGATTATAAATAATGACTATGGCTACGGATATAGCATGATGGGTTCTTACAATTCAGGATACAGCTTTATTGATTTTCTCTATTCATTGCTATTAATAGGGTTGCTTATCTTAATAATCCTCTGGATAGTTAAATCATTAAAAGGCATGAAAAATACAGGCAGCACAAGCAGCATTAGCAAGAGGAGGAAAAAATGAAACCAGAGGAGTTTATTTATATCCAGGAAACAAAGAAGAGCTTTGATGAAGCAGTTATTTCTGTTTTAAAAGCTGTTGAGCAAAAAGGCTGGGCATTGTTTAATGTGTATGATGTTAAGGAAAGGCTGGCAGCAAAAGGCTTCCAGCATGAAAAATTAAAAATAATTGAAATTTGCTCTGCAAAGCATGCAAACAATTTCTTAAGAAAAAATAAGTTAATCTCAATATGCATGCCGTGCAAGATTAATGTTATAGAAGATAAAGGAAAGGTAAAAATCATAGGGATGAATCCAAAAATTATACAGCGATTCTTTCCAGAGGTAAAGGCAGAGGAAACCTTAGAGGCAGAGAAAGATATAAAAGACATCATTGATATTTCAAAATGATAATTCAAAATAAATCAACAAATAAAAAAGGGAGGTTAAAAATGAAAACAGAAAACATTATCTGGACAATAGTAATCGTTTTTGCAGCATTGTTCCTATTGAGCACATTTTCAGGAGTGGGAAGAGGCTACGGAATGATGTCGGGAGGAACAATGGGTTATGGTTATGGCAGCATGATGGCATTTGGGTGGATTTTCAGCATTTTAATTGCAATTGTTCTTGTATTGCTTATAATCTGGCTCTGGAAGCAGATTGAAAGCAAAGATACTAAAAGAAAAAGACAATAGAGGGACAATAGAGGGAATAGGGTAAGATAAAAAACGCAACAATAATGAAGAAAATAACATTAAACATCCAGGGAATGCATTGTGCGAGCTGCGCAACAATCATTGAAAGGGCATTAAAAAAATCTTCAGGAGTCAAATCAGCAATTGTCAATTTTGCAACCAAGAAAGCAACCATTGAATACGATGAACAGGAAACAAATCCAAAGGACTTCTCAACAATAATAGAAAGCAAAGGTTATAGCATAGCAAAAGCAGAACTGACATTGCATGTTGATGGCATGGCTTCAGAGCATTGTGCAGGAATAGTTAAAAATGCATTATTAAAATTGCAGGGAATCAGCAATGTAAAAGCTAATCCCTTAGATGGCAAAGCAATTATTTCTTATGATGACTCTCAGTTAAAAATTGAAGAAATTATCAAAGCAATATCAAAAGCAGGTTATAAATCATCAAAAGTAGATGTTGATACAGAAAAGCAGGCTCGTGAAAAAGAAATCAAGGAATTAAAAACAAAGCTTATTCTTGCAGCAATATTCACCCTGCCTTTTCTTTATTTCATGCTCGAACTGGCTTTTGCTCTTCTAATCCCAGAATTTATAGAGCAAAACATGGCAATAATCCAAACATTCCTTATCATTCCTGTAATCTACGCAGGAAGGGAATTCTATATTTCAGGCTTTAAATCCTTATACAGGCTAGCCCCAAACATGGATTCTTTGGTAGCGATAGGCACAGGAGCAGCAATATTCTACAGCTTTCTGGTTACTCTTTTTCCAAGAACATTCTCCGGCCTATATTACGAGGTTGCAGCAATCTTAATCACTTTCATCCTGCTTGGAAGATATTTGGAAGCAATAACAAAAGGCAAGACAAGCCAGGCAATTAAAAAACTTATTGGATTGCAGGCAAAAACAGCAATTGTTTTAAGAAAAGGAAAGGAAATTGAAATTCCAATAGAGCAGGTAATAGTTAATGATGTTTTAATAATAAAACCCGGGGCAAAAATCCCCACAGACGCTATTGTCATTGGTGGATATTCATCAGTTGATGAGTCAATGGTTACAGGAGAATCAATGCCTGTAGAAAAGTCTAAAGGAAATGAAGTAATAGGAAGCACAATAAACAAAAATGGCATGCTAAAAATAAAAGCCACAAAAATAGGCAAAGACACTTTTCTTAGCCAGGTAATTAATCTTGTTGAGGAAGCCCAGGCAAGCAAAGCCCCTATCCAGGAATTAGTTGATAAAATATCTTTTTACTTTGTCCCGATTGTAATGTTCGTTGCTTTATCCTCTTTTTCCTTATGGCTATTTACAGGTCAAGATATTGTTTTCGCATTGGGTGTTGGAATTGCAGTATTGGTTATTGCCTGTCCATGTGCAATGGGCCTGGCCACACCCACAGCAGTCATGACTGGAACAGGCATAGGAGCAAGCAGAGGAATCTTAATAAAAAATGCAGCTGCATTGCAAAAAGCACAGAAGATTGATGCAATTGTTTTTGACAAAACAGGAACATTAACTAAGGGAAAACCAGAGGTTACAGACATTGTAAGCTTGAGCAATTATAATGAAAAAGAAATCCTCAAGCTCTCTGCAATAGCTGAAAAAAGCTCTGAGCATCCATTAGGAGAAGCAATAATAAAAAAAGCCCAGCAGGAAAAACTCCAGATTCTAAGTGCAAAGTCATTCAAAGCACATCCAGGACTGGGTGTTTCCTCTATCTATAAGAATAAATTAATCCTCCACGGCAATAGGAAGTTAATGAAGCAGTTTAAAATCTCAATATCATCAGCAGAAAAAGAGTTAACCGGGCTGGAACAAGAAGGAAAAACAGCGATGCTAATTGCTTATGATAAAAAGCTTATTGGCATTATAGCTGTTGCAGACCAGCCAAAGGAAAATTCATTAGCAGCAATTCAAGCATTGCATAAAATGAACAAGAAGATTTTAATGATTACAGGAGATAATGAAAGAACTGCAAGGGCAATTGCATCTCAATTAAATATTGATGGGGTTATGGCAGAGGTAATGCCAGAAGAGAAAGCAATTAAAATTAAAGAATTGCAGGAAAAAGGCTTTAATGTTGCAATGGTTGGGGATGGAATTAATGATGCCCCTGCTCTTGCACAGGCAGATATTGGAATAGCTCTTGGTTCAGGAACAGATGTTGCAATTGAAACAGGTGAGATTATTTTAGTAAGAAATGACTTAATGGATGTAATCACAGCAATAAAACTATCCTCATCAACAATGAAAAAAATCAGGCAAAACTTGTTCTGGGCTTTTTTCTACAATTCAGTTGGAATCCCCATAGCAGCAGGATTATTGTATCCATTCACAGGCTGGCTTCTCTCACCAATAATAGCGGGAGGAGCAATGGCTTTAAGTTCAGTTTCTGTTGTTGGCAACACATTATTGCTGAGGTATAAGAAGCTCTAAAATCTCGCTTTTTATCCAAAATAATCTTATTAAGCGAATATTTATCTCGCTTAATAGATGTTCGCCAAAATTTTCTTACTGCCTATTAGGTTCATCCGCTTCGCTATTCCCGAAAATTTTTCTTTTGTTGCCTTCGTTAAATCGTGGAACGGAAACGGGAAATAAATCAATTGCTTCGCAACTAACTCTAACAATGATTTAACGGTTCGCTTCGCTACACCCAAAGATTTTTCTTGACGAAAACGGGCAGGGGCTTTTACGAACGGAAAATGAGGGGGCGTCTTACTTTATCAAGTATAATTCTATTTTGGTGCTGCTGCTTCTACCCATTTACCGAGATTATTATAACCATCATTATTTATCCAGTCATAAGTCTGATAGATTTGTGATAAATATTTTTTCACGCCATTTTCTTCAATGTAGAGTTTATCAAATGGATTTTCACCCATGCTATCCTTTCGCTGATTTTGGTCTTTTATATCATGAATACGCATACCGAGTAAACCATTACCTTTTTTGTAACTTTCTTTTATTTCATGCATTACCCAATCTCTACTTGCTGTTTCTGCCCCTATCAATACAATAGTTACTGATGTGCCATTAAGTTGGTCTGCAATCCACTTTTTAATTGCATCTTCTCCTTTCTTCTTTACTTCTTCCCATGATGCAGCATCTATGAACCCTGCTGTCTCTCTATCAGGTTTTGCAACCCAGCTATTTCTAACCTGTCCCGAACGCCACACATCTCTTTCATAATGAAAACTAAAAAATACTCGCCTTACCATATATAACCGCCCCCTATTAATCCTATAAGAACGATCAACAGATTTATCGTTCCGTGTAAAGATAACAAAGTAGACGAGAACATAATACAAAACGACGAATCTATTTCACTTTTGTATATTTCTGCATTAAGTGAGAAACTTTTACTTTGCTTTGAGGTATTTATGGTATGGTCATATAATTTTCTAAACAATCTTTCTTGTCTAAGATAATATGCGTCCAAACCCCAAAAAATTAAAGCTGGAATAAGTGCTAGAAAAATCAGATGTGTGATAGAGTTGACTAATTAAATGAGTTATTGGCCATTCGGTTTATGATATTCTGTATGAATTCCAGATGTTTTTCATGCATTTTTATTACCTATTGCAATCGTTTAATTTCTTTCTTTATTTCATCAATAACTTCAATATTATGGATTTTCTTTTTGTCGTTCTCTTTTATTGAAACAACATAAAACACTTTACCACCATATTTTGCAGTAAATTTCTCATGTGTTCTTGTTTGTTGTGCTTTTTCTTGGAAGATCTGTGTAATGTGCGATACTCCCCCAGCGGGCTTTATTTGAAGTCCTATAAATTTGTCTTTAATTTTGATGAAGAAATCTACATTGTATAACCTATCCCATTCGTCTGGTGCAGGCTCAATTTTTACACCAAGAATATCCTGCAATTGTCCGTATATTGTTTCTTTTTCTGTCATGTATCCGTCAAAAGTTCTATTGATAACAAGATTAATTATGAAGTCTATACAATCCTGTTCTGTAACTTCGTCTATTTCAGCCCGTAAAACTTCTGTTATTTTTGTATAAAGTTTCCTACCTAATTCTATGAGATACTCTTTTGAACGAACATTTTTGTAGTAATACCCTTCCCAATCTTCTTTCTTTTTTGGAGAACACTTCCTTATTTCTTCAGAAACTTTACCTACGTTTCTTGAGAAATTAAACTGAAAACGATTTGTTGCACTGTTTAATATCCATTCTTTAGCCATTTGATACACCTTCTATTAGTTTTACGAAATTATTTTTATATTTAAAGTTATACTCTGGGATTTTTGCTAACTTTTGTTTAATTAGTTCTTTATTTATGAAGATTTTATTTTTAAGAAATACATAAGCAGGAATTATATCCTCTTTTGGCTTAAATGATGGATCAAATTTCAGGAATATTTGTTTTCCCTTAACATACCCCTCAAGATAATTTAGTGCTTCGTCAGATCTTTGTGAAACACTATCCACGCCCAACAATTTTACTTTAAGTCCTGTATCTAATTCTATTGTATCTTCGCTCAAAACATTTACTACTTTATATAATCTTTCTTTATCAAATCTAAACTTATCAGGAGAAATGACTGGTTTAGCATCTTGTATATTAGGAATGTATCCTATTTCTTCATCTATTGTAATCCGTTCTTCCCTTTTTAGAATTTCTACCTTATTGTTTAGAGTAAGCAAAGTACCATTCATACCTATTTTATTTCTAATAATTGGCAAAAATTCTTCATTTATTTCATATCCAATAGAAGCCCTATCCAAGTTCAAAGCTACTTTAACTGTCGTTCCACTACCTAAAAATGGGTCTAATACCTTGTCTCCAACAAAAGTAAACATTTTAATTAATCTTTTTGGTAGTTCCTCTGGAAACATTGCTTCATGATCTGCTTGGCGCTCACCATTAAAATTCCAATGCCCTGAAAAATACTCTTTCCATTCATCTTTACTTAATTTAGATTTCTCTTTTATTTCTTTGGAAAATTCTTTTTTACCTTGCTTCTTGAAAATTAGAATGAACTCATAATCTATTTCTATTATACCATTTGGTGGATATGGGTACGAACCCATTACACTTGCTCCGCCTGTTGTGTTCATCGTTGTTTTCTTTTGCCAAATTATAGAACCCATATAATCAAATCCGATTTTTTCACATTGTGTTATAAATTCAGAATGTAACGGGGCTATCTTATATCTTCCATAAATTATGCTTCTTAAAAATTGGTCGCCGATGTTTATGCATAATCTTGTTCCGGGTTTTAGAATTCTAAAACATTCTTTCCATACAATGTACAAATTTTTTAGATATTCATGTAAAGATTGACCATAACCTATTTGCCCTTCAACATCATAATCTTTGATATGCCAATATGGCGGCGAGGTTACAACTAAATCAACACTGTTATCTGTGGTTTCAAGCATTTTCCTGCTGTCCCCAATTATTATTTTTGAAGATACCATCATGACACCTTTTTATTATTCTTTTTTAATTCTTCCTTAATAAAATTCTCAAATTGTTTTGACACAATTAAACCTTTCTCTTTGCAGTATTCCCTATACTCATCATAAGCTTTAGAATCAATTTTTAATGTAACGTTTTTACCTGACATTTTTACACCCCCTATATAGACATATACGCACATATTTATAAATATTACTGAAAGACGCCCCCCAAAACTACCTTCTTTTTAGGGAAAAGAGGCAAAAAAACAAACGTCCCACAAAATAATTATAGCCCTCAATCTTAAAAACAAAAAGCCTTATATATATCAAAATACATAAAGTACATATGGCACATATCACTCTTAGCATCCCCGATGAGATGCATCAGGAAATGAAAAAATATCCAGCAATAAAATGGAGCGAAGCTGCAAGAAGAGGAATTCGTGAGCAGTTGCTTGAGGTAAAGGGAACTATCAAAGGGGAGGAATGGTTAAATTCCTTGCCCTCATCAACAAAAAACAAAATAGAGGAATTAAAAAAATTCTCAAAAGAGAATTGGAAATCCTGGCATAGACAAGTAAAGGAGAAAGAATGGAGAAAAGCCAAGTTCTTGACACGAGTCTCTTAATTGAACACGCTATAGGTTTAACAACAGTATTCGGAATAATAGAATATCCTCCAGCAATCAAATCCTGCACAATTATTATGCCTGAAAAAGAAGATTTTGCAAAGGCGATTGAAATTGCTTCGCAATTAAGATTAAAAGGAACGCCAATCGGTTGTACAGATATTGTCATTGCAAGCATGTGCATCAATAGAAATCTAAAACTACTTACAAAAGATAAAGATTATAAGTATATTAAAGAAGTTGACAAAACATTTCAGGTTGAGTTTGTTTCTTAACAACCTTCAAGCTTCTTCAAATTCCCGCATTGATGCAGCCTCAAAAAGACAGAACTCCCATCATCTCGCACAATCGTAATTTCCAAATCATCAAGAAGATGAGGGCGATGATATAAATCAGATGTAGTTAATTAACATTAACGCCCCCCCCGTATATGCCCCTTATAATGCCTTCCAGCCTTAACAGCCACCATAAAAAAGCTCATGCAGAACAATCCCAAGAACATTCCTGCAAGAACATCAGTAAGCCAATGCACTCCCAAAAAAACCCTGCTTGCAGCAATCGCAATTACCAGCAAGCTAAAAAACCAGGTAAAAAGCCATCTTAAAAATATATTCTTAAAATCATTCCTGAAAAGGTAAATAAACAATAAAAAGAAAATAACCCCCATTGTAGTATGCCCCGATGGAAACCCATAACCTGTTTCAGCAATAATCCCCTCGGGGCGGGAGCGCATCACAATAAACTTCAGGCTTTCCTTCAATAGCAACCCAGCAACCATGCTCGCAGCAAACAATGTAGCAGAATATTTCCTCTTCCTTATAAGCAAATAAGAAAGCACAATAATGCTCATTATTAAAACAGGCAATGTATCAGCAACGCTTGTTATAGCCGTCATTACTTTAACAAATCCAGGATTCCAAAAGTTTTTAATGGATTCGTAAACAGCCTTATCAAGGGAAATTTCAGGATTGCTAAAAACATTTAATGTAATCATAAGAAAAAAATACAAAGAGATTATACATAATAAAAGCAAATATACATATTCTCTATGCACAATCCACTTTAGTTTATCTTTATTCCTCTTGAGCATAACAATTATTGGGGGGATTAAAGAGACAAAAATTATCCCAAGCAACATTAATGTCAGGTTATCCTTAACAACCTGTATTCCACCAAAATAATACCCTGCAAACAAGAATATACCAACCCATAAAATCCCCCCAACAACATTGTAAATCAAAAATCTTAGATACTTCATCTCGCTTACCCCTGCAACAAAAGGTGCAAAGCTTCTCACGATAGGGATAAATCTTGCTAAGATTATTGTCTTCCCGCCGTGTTTCTCGTAAAACTCATGGGTTTTGTCAAGGTATTCTTTCCTAAACAGCTTGCTCTTCATAAATACCCTCTCACCAAAATAATGCCCAATCCAATAGTTGACAGTATCCCCAAAAATAGAGGCAACAGAAAGAAGAAAAAAAAGCCACCAAAGGTTTAATGCCTTTAAAGCAGCAAAAGTCCCCGCAATAAACAACAAGCTGTCCCCTGGTAAAAACGGAGTTAAAACCAAAGCTGTTTCAAGAAAAACAACAGCAAACAATATCAAATAGGTATGCAGCCCATATTGCTGAATAATAATCCCAAGGTATTTATCTAAATGCAACCCAATATCAATAAGCTTCTCTATTATAGCCATCTGTCTATAACCCCCCTGAATCCAGTGTTAAAAATTTGTAGTTTATAAAACCATGTTTTTGGAAAAGATATATAAGATAAAAGATATAAGATAAAAGATAAGCAATTATACTCAAAGCAAATAATTATCGAACATTTGTTTGCTTTTCGTAATAAGCAAAGGCAAGTTATATATTCGAAAATTTGTTGCCTTTGCTATATCCGGATAAAAATGAAACACGAAGAAATAAAGAACCAAGAAAATCTGGAAAATGCAAATAAAAGTTTCTTCAACACATGGGCACCTCTCTATGATTATACCCCGATCAAGCCATGGCTGTTTTACATCCAAAAAAGAATCATTAACAATTTAAAGTTAAAAGAGGATCAAAAAATCCTTGACATAGGGTGTGGAACAGGAGATGCCCTGCTTTACCTCTCAAAGCTGTTAAATAAAGGCAAAATAAAAAAGGTAAAACTCTATGGAATTGACATTTCCATAAACATGATAAATATTGCGGGGAGAAAATTAAAAGGAAAAGCTGTTTTGCTCCCTATAAGCATTGAAAATACAGACTTTAAAGGCAACACATTTGATTGCATAATATGCACAGAAGCCTTTCACCATTTTACCAATCCTGAAAAAGCATTAAAGGAAATCTGCAGGATTTTAAAGAGAAAAGGAATATTGGTTATTGCAGACATAAGCATCTATTCAGGATTTATCCATAAGCTATTTAAAATATTAGAGCCGGGGCATATTAAGCTCTATACAAAAGAAGAATTTAAAGAATTATTCATGAAAAACAATCTTCATGCCTTAAATCAGGAAAGA
>Ga0209541_10008264_pt1 | contig 17211 bp, 26 predicted proteins | sample RifCSPlowO2_01_FD_184027 | JGI IMG/M metagenome (GOLD analysis project Ga0209541, IMG submission 184027) | Groundwater microbial communities from Rifle, Colorado - Rifle CSP2_plank lowO2_0.1 (SPAdes) (version 2) | ecosystem: Environmental > Aquatic > Deep subsurface > Groundwater | place...
CAGGCGGGCGAAAAGCTCCCGCCCGATGCTCGACGAGCTCCATTGTCGGGCTCGCAGCTCACCGATGAGCAGCTCGCGCGCAGGGTGCAGGTGAATCTCGCTCAGGCCGCCGGGAGGCAACTCCTCGAGGACCCCTACGCCGCTCCGCTAAACACGGTGCTCAAGGCTTACGATACAGACTTTTCCAAGCGAAGTATCATCAACCACGTTCCGGCGGAGCAGCGCACCAACCCACAGATCCTCGTGCGCTATGCGAAGATCCTCAAGAGGATCGGACGTGAGGCGGAGGCCCTGGATCTGGTGGCGGCGGCGATTCAGGCTGACGAGGCCCTCACCACGCAACTTCTGAGCGCGGAGTGATCGCATGGCGGATCCGTTCGTCATCACCGACGAGGCGCGAGCAAAGGCGAGAGCGGCGCTGTACGGAGGAGCTCCGACGACTGCCGCGCCGTTCACGATCACCGACGAAGCACGAGAGAAGGCGCGCTCCGTCATGGGCGCCCTGGTGCCGGATGCGCAGAGCCGGCGGTTGGGGGCCGTTGCCTCGGCCTACGAGCAGGCGACACCGGAGCTCGATATCGATCGCGTGCGCCAATTCGGTGAGCAGATCGGAGACATCCGCGATCCGTCGAAACTCCGGTTAGCCGCTGAACACGGCGCAGCCGATCGCGAGCGCCTGAAGGCAGCGCGTGGCCGGCTCGGCGAGATGATCGGGCTTGCGCGGCGCAACGGAGACGAGGAGACCGCTCAGCGGCTAGAGCGATCGGCGCAGTCGATCTATGGGGGCTCCGCCGGGGGCATAGGATCGAAAGCGTGGCGTGCGGCCAAGCAAACGGCCCGGACCGCGTTCGATGTCATCGACGCGCCACAGCACGCGATCCGGCAGGTCACGACGTCTGGCTACGATCCGACAGCCGGCGCCAGGCGGGTGACAACGGAGGAGTGGCTCGAGAAGTCCAAGAAGGCGGCGGCGGAAGGACACCCGGGCCACTGGGCGCTTCGCAAGGTCTCCGAGGTGGGCGCAGCCTCTCCGTTGACGTGGCCGCTCATCGCCGGCAACGTGCTCGCGTCCGGCGCCGGCGCTCTTGCCCGTGGTGAGACGCCCACGCTCGAGATGGCGAAGCGGGCCGCATCCGATACGCACGAGCGCGCGGCGGATCTGTTTCAGACGCTCGTCACCGATCCGTCGATGTACCTCACCGCGGGGGCGTCCAGCCTGAAGAACCTCGCCGGCCCGATCATGCGTATGGCTCCGGCCCTCGGCGTGTCCGCTCAGGCCGCGGAGCGCATCGCCCAAGGCGTCCATGCCGTCTCACGCGCATCGGGCGGCACCAAGGCCGGTCACGATGCGATGCTCCAGGCGCTCGAGCGCGGCCTCGTGGCCGCCGGCGGTGCGCCAAAGGCCGTCCACGCGGCCATCGCCAAGACATTCGGCGAAGGTGCGAAGTATCTCGGCCGAGGACAGCTCCGCGTGGGGATCCCGTTCACCGATGTGGGCGTGGATGTAGCGCGCCTCGGGTTGCCCGAGTTCGGCGGCCGGAAGCTCGTCGCCGGCGTGGCGGGCAAGACGCTGGGCCCGCAGGTTGGGGCGGAGCTATTCGGCCGGACCGGAGAGTTCGCGCTCGTCGAGGCCAGACGCGCCAGAGCTCAGGCCGCGGCGATGCGCGGGCGCGGGGTGGAGAGTGTGGAGGATCTGGTGCGGCTCGCGCGGAAGGAGAACATCACCAAGCCAAGGCTCGATGATCTCTACGCCCACGCGCACCATACGGCCGCGCTCGCTCGAGGAGTGCAGTCCACGGCTCCGGCCGTGGCTCCGATCGCCACGAGGGCCGAGGCGCATATCGTCGGCGAGATGGCGCGGCTCCTCGGCAAGGCGGCCCCGAAGAATCGGAACGTGTGGGGCCGGTTGCTCGAGGCTATTCGGGCGGACGCGGCGGCGACATCGAAGACGGCGATGGAGGGGCGGTTACACGCGCAGTTTGGCGCCGCGCTTCCTGCTCCGGTTCGGCGCGTTGTCGGAAGGACGTTTGACACGTTCGCCAACAACTTCGGCAATTTCATCCGCGCGTCGTTCCCGTCGATCGATCCGAACGGTGCCCTTTCGAAGAGTCTCGGCCTGTGGACGAAGACCATGGATCGCTACAAGAGCTTGGCCCTCATGCCCCGGCTCGGCTACCACATGGTCAACGCCTTCGATGACATGGCCGCGATGTTCCAGGCCGGCATCAACCTGCCCATGCGGGACGTGCTTGCGGCGAATAGGATCGTGGCCGCCACAAAGGCAAAGCGCGCGTCGGTCGTGAAGATTGGCACGCGCACACTGTCAGGAGATGCGTTCTTGCGTCTGGCGGCCGAAAACAACATCGGCGTTGACGCCCTCGCGCGGCTCGATTTCGTCGGCGAGAAGCACGAGGTTGAGCAGCTCGCGAAGATGATGGATAGGCTCTACGCCGGGAAGAGCGCGCGCAACCTCGTTCAGAAGTACGAAAAACTTGGCGCCCACCTCGCGGGGTGGTGGGAGACCCGATCGAAGCTGGCTGCGTTTCGGCACTTCCTCGAAAAGGGTCACTCGCCGGCCGAGGCCGCCACCAAGACCTTCGAGGCGCTGATCGACTACGGCGATCACAACCTGCCCACGAAGATCGCGAGGTGGTTCTTGCCGTTCGCCACCTGGGCGATGAAGGCCCCCGGCTCCCAACTGAAGCTCTACGCGCAGTCGCCAGCCCGGACGCTCCTCCTGTCTCGCACGGTGCGGGCGATGGCCGACAAGCCACGCTATGAGGCTCCGGCGCACCTGAGACGGCAGGCCGCGGCGATCCCGCTGCCCCCTGGGATGGCCGAGCTCTACGCCCAACGCAGACAGGCGATGGGCGGGTCCCCGCCAGAGCCAGGAGAGCAACTCTTCTGGAATCCGCGGCTCCCGTTCGAAGAGGCGCTCCACACGCCGATGAATCCGTCGGAGATCGTGAGGATGCTCGGGCCCGTGGCGCGCTCCGCCGTCGAGGCCGCGACCGGGCGCGATATCTACACCGGCGACGAGCTCCGTCTCTCGCTGGCGCCACCGGGGGCTACCGGCCCGGGGCAAACGTCGGTCTGGACGCGGTATGCCCCGAGCTTCGTCATCGACCCGAATGTTCAGCTTGGAATCAACCGCCTGATCTACGAGATGGACCCGGCCAAGAACCCGGTCTCGTCGATGGGCTATGAACACCCGTTCTTGCGGGGCCAGAAGGCCGAAGACTGGTATTGGGACGCCATCGCCCGCCTCTTGTCCGGGTTCACGGTGGCCGCCGGCGGCCCGGCGACGCAGCTACGGAATGCCGCGAACAGTGAGGCGGTGCGCACCCTGTCGGACGTGCTCGATCAGGCCAGGACCGGGCAGAGGGACATCGACCGCCGGGCTCAGTAGTGTTACCTTCCGCCGCATGAAGCCCGCGGCCCTTCTGCTTGGAGTGCTGATTCTCGTCCTCCCCTCTCTCGCCCTGTCTTCGTCGCCGATCAACACCGATCGGGCGGAGGAGTTCTCGCGGGCCGCGCTCTGCTCGCAGGGCCACAACGTCTATGTGGACTCGGCCTATCCGTGGCTCGTCGGGACGAGCACCGGCGGAGCTCAGCTCGACGAGGATAACCCGCCGATGCTCTTCCGGTGGGGCGATCTGGTCACCGTGTCCTGCGATGCGGCGGTCATCGGTGCCTGGGTGATGTCCACGGATCCGGGCGTGCTCACGAGCACCACCGGCTGGATCTCAGACGCGGACACCACTCGGCCGAACGGAGACACTGACGGGGTGGGTGGCGCCTTCAAGGTCCTCGGGACGAGCTACCGAGATCAAGCCCTCTGGCGCGGGGCGATCACGCCGAGCTCTGACTTCGTGTCGCAGCGCACGAAGGGGTGTTCGAGCACCGTCTACGCCAAGGCGCAGGCCGTAGCAGGACGCCCGTGCGACGCGATCACGGATTGCGTGTACGGCTCCACGATGACCTGCGCCGTGGCGACCACTCCGGCCGGCGTCTATCTGGCGCTCCGAGCCGCATCGGCTGATACGGCCTGCTGGGTGTGCGTGGAGCGATAGCCCGTGCTAGCCCGCGAACTCCGAAGACTCGCCCTCCATGTCTTGCCCTTGCTCGGGGCTCTTTGCCTCTTGGCCTGGGCTCTCCGCCCTGGGCCGAGCGAGGCGTCACGGATCCGTGGGCACTCCTCCCTCCCGGGCGCTCGCTGGGGCGGTATGGTCGCCTCGACGAGCATGGAAGCCGACGGGGGAGACGCGGCGGTCGCGGACTCCGGGCCTCCCGACACCGGTGTTAACGTCTTCGAAGCCTACGCCTGGGACTACGCGTGGAGCGGTCATCAGGCCGCCACGACACAGTGGATCTCGAGCTCCCCAGACGGGGGTGTCACGCTCGCTGCGGTCGATGCGTCGGTGCCGGCTTCGATCGATCAAGTTACGACAGGCCTCACTGTATCCGGCGGGATAGGCGAGCATCGCGAAAACAAGGCTGTGGTTTACGGTGCCGTGACTGCGGGCTTTGTGGACACGAACTCCCTCACGTGGAGCAACGGCGACGATTGGCACACGCGATTTTTAATCAGCACGGCAGGAACCACAGCCGGGCCTTACCTGCTCGACTGCTCCGTTGGTTCCACTGATTTCGCGCGGATCCAGGTTACCGGATCCACGTCGAAAATGGTGAACGTCTACGTCCGGGACGATAACGACGGGGCGAGCTTCAACAAGTCTTCGGGCGTTTTCGCGAGCTCGAGTGGTTGGCAGTTGATCGACCTGAACTATTGCCACGACTGTGGTGCGGGAGGCTTTTCAGAGGTGAAAGTGTACGTCAGTGGAGACGATCTGTCTCCGACAGCGCATACCGCCGCGATCTCGTTTACTGGTGCGTGTGCCCTTGCCACGTACGGGCTCGGTGTCGCCAGCAACCGCAGCGGCACGTCAGCGGTTGCTGGCACTAGTCGCGTGTTGTTCGTTGGCGTGCGATTCGGCGCGGCGATATCGCTGGCTCAACACCAGGCGGACGCCGTGAGCGTGGGCCTGTGATGGCTGGCGCGATCCTGATGCTGGCGGCGGCCCTCGTTGCGGTCCCCGGACAGCGAGCGATCTACGAGGTGACGGACTTCGTGGACCCGATGGCCGACTGTGGCCGCCCGCTCAACCTGCACATCTCGGGGCCCGACCCAATCTGTGACCTATCTCCGGCGTTCGCCCGCGCCATCTCCTCTTGCGTGGCCGAGCTGGATGATCCCTGGCTACAGGGAGACAAGCTCGGGTGCTCTCTCACGATCGCGCCGGGCACCTACGAGCTTCGGGCTCCGCTCGAACTCTGCCGTGCTCACTTCGCTCGGGGCGCAGGGGGGGGGCACTGGGCCACGCAGACCACGCTACGCGTGCCCAAAGGCCGCGGATCCGTCATGGTCCCAGTGACCCAGTACTACTCGTCCGGCGGACAAACGATCCGGCTGGGCTATGGCACCACCGTCCCGCCGCTCCCGGATGCTACGTGGCCAGCAGGATCGCGGTGGGAACGGATCTCTGCGAGCGCGACCGGGGCTCCGCGGACGTGGGTGCTCGGCGCTGACGGCGCATGGCGCGTGGTAGAGGCGGTGCAATAGTGTCCTTCACCAACTACCTTGCAGCGGAAATCCTGGACCACCTCTTCACGGATGGTGCCTACGCACCGCCAGCCACCCTGTACCTGGGTCTGTCCACGACCACGCCGACTGAGGGCGGGGGCAACTTCACGGAACCAACGGACGGCTATTCGCGGGTGGCCACCACAGCGGCCGACTGGGCCGCCGCCACTGTGGCCAATCCGGCCGTGAAGACGACGGTCGCAGAGAAGTCCTTTCCAACCGCCGCCGGATCTTGGGGAGAGATCACGCACTGCGGGCTCTGGGACGCTAGCACCGGGGGCAACTTGCTGTCCGCCGCCCAATTGGAGACGCCCAGAACGGTAGGCGCCGGAGACATATTGCGATTCGGCGTCGGCGGGATCTCGCTGACTCTGACATGAGGACGCGTAGGCCGGTGCCGTTCGTGCTCTTTCGGGCGCCTCGTGAGCCCGTGCTCGCCTCCGCCGCGGCCCTGGATGAGTCCTCGTCTGGCGCCACTGGAACCGCAGCCGTCGCGAGCCTTGAGGTAGTGGATGAGTCCTCATCCGGCGGCTCCGCAGTCGCGCTCGTGGAGGAGGCCCTCCCCAACGATTACAGCCTTGGCTTCACGTATTCGGCGGTTGACAGCTATCTAGAAATCCCGGACGCCCCGGAGCTGAACCCCACAACCAAGATGTCTGTGTCTCTGTGGGCGCGCATGGACCCGTGGGAATACCGGAAGGCGATGGTCTCCAAGACCGGAGCGACCAGTAATAAACAGTGGTGGCTCCAGACCCGCAACAACGTCTCTTATCCGCGAGACCTGTCGGTTGTCTTTTTCAACCCGGACCTCGGATTCTCCGGGCGGACCGTCGGTGTCTACACCTCTAACGACTGTCTGGTAGACGGGGAATGGAACCATATCGCGGTCACCTTCGACGCGGGCGAGGTCCACATCTGGGTGAACGGAGCGGATCAGCCGACCGCAATATCTCTCCCCGGAGACCCCCTGCCAACGAGCATCCCAGTCGGGCCCGAGCCGCTGATGATTGGCGGTGGCGACTCGGCCTTCAACGACGGCTTCGGGCCGGTGGGCGTCGAGGGTGCCGTGCCGGGCTACATCGACGAGGTGTCTCTTTGGGACTCTGCACTCACGGCCTCAGAAATCGGCGAAATCGCCGGTGAGCCGGTTGATCTGTCAGTGCTTTCCTTCGCCGAACATCTGATCGGATGGTGGCGCATGGAGCAAAACGGGAACGACGAGATCAACGGCAACAACGGATCGCTAACCGGAAACGCTTATTGGGCCACGGAGGTGCCGTGACGATGCGGGCACACGGGATCTGGAGTGGGTTTGGCGCCGGAGGCGGATGTAGATGCTCGTGCTGACGCGCCTCGAGCACCAATGCGCCTGCGAGCACACCGGACAACGCTCGAGCGCCGGACGCGGGCGGCTGACCGTTGGGCCGTCCGAGTTCTATACCATCGAGCGGCTCGACGGCTTCATGCGTGCCCCGTGCGGGCGCTACCGGGTAGAGTTGGCGCGGATGCGCTCGTCTGAAGCGCGGGCGATCCGCCTACTGCCTGACGGTCACCGCGAGGCCGACCACCTGCCGGGGTTCTGGCGGAGTCTCACGGCCGGGCGCATCTACATTCACCCGGCGAACGAGCCGTGCCAGGTCCAGGGGTGCATTGCCCCGGGTTTGTACTTGACCGAGTTCGGTGTCTCGCGGAGCGTGGACGCCATGGTGTGTATCTTCGCCGCCCTTGGCGGATGGAGCGAGCCGGGCGACGATGCACCGAGGCGCTGGGACCTGCGGATCGTGGATGACTCTGCCGGGGGATGAGAGGAGTGGAGGGGGTGGAGGGGCAAGTGGCGATCGCAGAGCTGAAGGGGCGGATCGACGCGCTCGAGACCGGCCTCCGGGTGGAGCTCGTCCACATCTTAGACAAGCTCGAGGAGATGTCCGACGACCGGCGCGGCGCCAGCGCGAGGCTAGACGCGATCGAGAAGGACCTCCGCGCGCTCGAGCGGAACGCGGCCAGCGCCGAGCGTTTTGAGCGACTCCAGGAGGATCTCGGGAAACTCAAACTATGGGGCGTGCTCATGGCTGCGGGCTCCCTCGGCGGCGGCGGTCTGATCGGCGCCGCACTGAAGCAGCTCATAGGAGGCTGATGTGAAGAGTTGGAAGACCACCGTATCGGGTGTCCTGATGATCATAATGGCCGTTGCCGGCGCCGTGCAGGCCGCGCTTGCCGGAACCGACGTGAGCGTGACTGCGCTGCTCGCGGCGATCTCCGCGGGCGTCGGACTGATCGCCGCGCGCGACAACGGAGTCACCTCGGAGCAGGCCGGCGCAAAGCGCGGCCTCGGGGGTTGACGTGGTTTGGGGGGCAATCGTGGCGATCCTCGCGCTCTGCGCGGCCGTGGGCGTTGCGTCCTTCCGCTTCGGACGGAAGCGCGGCGCTCAAGAGCTGGCCACCTTCTACGAGGCGGCCACCAAACAGGCGATCGAGCATGACCGCGCGCGGGCTCGAGATCGCCGCACCAAGACCGTCCGGCTCGCCCAGGTACAGCTCGAGCAGGATTCCCGTGAGCAGCCGTCCGTGAAGGATTCGCTCTTGTTGATCGACGAGGCCAAGAAGTGGCGCCGATAGGCGCCGCGGCGCTCGCCCTCTTTCTGGTGGCCGAGACCGGGAGCCAGATCCCGGATCCCCCCACCGAGACCAGGTGCTCGGTCTCGGCCACAGTTTCACACTCAGACGTGGAGCGGATGATCTGCGGCTACCGATCCGCCGTGCTCGAGTGGCGATCCATCGCTCAGACCGAGCGCGCGTGGCGTGAGGAGCTCGAGGAGAACGAGGCGTCAGATAGCGCCGCGGCCCTCCGCTCGGCGCCGCCCGCTCCAGACACAAGCAGGGCCCCGTGGTGGCTATCCGTGGCCCTCCTGGCATCGCTGGCCTCCGGCGTGGTGCTCGGCGCCGTCGTGGCAGGGCTCTAGAGCATTATCTTGACATGGCACCCCGGCCATGCTGGGATGCGGCCATGCAGACAGATCAGCTAGTACTCCGTGTCCCGACGGAGATGAAGGAGGACCTCGAGCTCCTGGCTCGGGTCCGCGGGCAGACGGTGACCAGCGTGGTGCTGGCGGCGCTCGAGCACTCGCTAGAAGACAGAATCTCCGCCGCTGAGCGGCGGGCGATGGGAATCCTTCGACGGTCCGACGCCGACAGGGGCGGGGCCGCCGATGGGTGAGGGGGATCTCCAGCGCACGATCCTCGGGGCGCTGGCACTCGATCCGCGGGTGCTCGTGCTCTCGCCGAAGGCGGGCCGGGGGTTCGCGTTCGGCGTCGAGTGGTTCCGCGCCAGACCTGGGCCCAGACTGGTGCTGTGGCGACAGAACACCGGCGCCGTAAAGGTGCCGGCCGCCGGCAAGCGGTCCGGCCGCTACCTCGTCTTCGGGGTGCCTGGGCTGCCGGACATCCTCGGGATCCATGGGCCGTCTGGGCTGCTCGTAGGTCTCGAGGTCAAGACCCGGGTGGGCCGAGTGTCCGGCGAGCAAGCAGCGTGCGGCGCCCTGCTTTCGGGGTGCGGCGCTGCGTTTCGCGTCGTTAGGTCGCTGGATGACGCACTGAGATTCGCCGGGGAGTTGCTCGGCGACGGTGAATGATCGGGCCGCGAGAGCGGCAGGAGGAGAGAGAGATGGACTTCAACGAGATCGAGCTCAGGCACATTGGCGCCGGGATCGAAGACGAGGCGCTGATCGATGAGGTGAACGCGGAGATCCGGAGGATCATCACATTCCTCCTCAAGCCCCGGCGAGAGGAGAAGGGCACGGTGGCGGTCAAGATCACCATCGAGCGCAAGGGGGACGCGATCCTTGCCTCTGGCAAGGTGCGATCGATCCTCCCCGCGCGCATCAGGAAGGGCGCGATGGCGGTAGTAGATCACGACGGACGAGCCATGGTGGCCGAAGCCGTGCAGACCAATCTGTTCGGGGCCGATGTTGTGAACATGGCCAAGAAAGGAGCGAAGGAATGACTATCCTCGAGGCATTGAGAACGCTTATCGGGGCGGTGCGCGATGTCGCCGATCCAACCGTGGTGCAGGTCCGCTATCCGGAGCATCACCCGCTGGCCGGCGGGCTGGCCGGGCTGCTCGTCCGCAAGGGGACGGGTGTCGGCGCGTCCGTGTACGAAGCACACAAGCTCGGGGGTGAGGATCCTGGCCCTGTGGTGGCCGTCCTCGAGCGGCGGCACTTTTTCGGCGCGCCGAAGGATATGGCCGGCTATATCGCGGCGGCGGGCGTGGCCGGGATGGCGTTCGTCGATGTCGCGCGCTCGGTGGCCACGGTGCGGTTTCTCGCCCCAGACCGCCCGGAGGCCGGCGTGCTGACCTCGAGGATTGATGAGCACCGGCACCTCTCCGCGTTCCGGGCAATCGTGGGCGGTGGTTGGAAGGAGCTGACACACGTCGCCTTTGCGGAGCTGCTCATGGATCGGGAGCAAGAGGTCCTTACAGAGTTCGCGGTGGCATCCGTCGCCGTCTTCCGGGCGGCCAAGAAGATCGAGTACGACGCCGACATGGACGGCGCCGGCTCGAGCGGTGTCCGCGTATCGTGGGGCCCGGCGGCGGACCCCGGCACGGTGGCGGTGAACGTGCCGCGCGAGATCAAGTTCCGAATCCCAATGTGGGAGGACACATATCCTACGCCGTGCACGGCGATCCTGCGCGTGCGCGTCGTGGCGCCGAAAGAAAAGGACGCGGTGGCGCCGGTGTTCCGGGTGCTGTGGCTCAACGAGGCTGACTTCGAGGCCGACATGGCGCGCGAAGCGAAGGAGATAGTTGAGAACGCGCTCAAGGCGCATTCGGGCGGCGCTCCGGTCCACGTCTTTGAGGGCACGCCAAACGCGATCCACCGCGTGGCGGGGCACGAGCGATGAGCACGCCCGCGGCTCGAGGGCTCGTGATGCTGGCGGGTTGGGTGCGCCCGCTCGTGCGCGACATGATGCGGGCGGCTGCGCGAGAGCGCGGGGTGCCGTTCTCCGCCGCGCTAGACGAGGCGTGTCGGTTGTGGGTGCAGACCGCGGCCCTCGCGACCGAGCAGAAGGAGAGCGAGGAACATGAGCGAGGGTAGATTCCGCGGGGGCGTGTCGGGCGGAAAGCGGTGGGTCGTAGATGCGGAGCGGGGTGAGGTGTTCGTGAATGGGTCCCTCCTGGGCACGGGGTTGGCCCGCTGGGCCGAGCACGAGCTTTGGGCGGCCGTTCTGGCCGGCGCCACTCCGACGACGCGGGTCGGGTACAGCCTTGAGGATCTCGTCGAAAGCCTCCTGGCGGCGCGCGGGCAGGTGTCCGGGGTGACGCCATGACCGCGATTCAGCGGCAGTCCGCGGCCATCGAGGCCGCGGCATCTCATGCGCAGGTGATGGCGCAGGCCCGCTTCGTGATGGCGGCCCAGCGACCGAGATCCTGGGATGCCGTTAGGGTAGAGCTCCTGGCCGAGTGCAAACGCCCCGAGTTCGCCGAGGTGGCCCGCTATCGGATGCCCGTGGGCCGCGAGGTGATTGAGGGGCCGAGCATCAGGTTTGCGGAGGCGGCCTTGAGGGCGATGAAGAACCTCGCAGTCTCGGCGACGGATGCCTACGACGATGATCTCCGGCGGGTGATTCGCCTCGAGGCAATCGACCTCGAGACGAACGCATCCTTCGCCAAGGAGATCAGCGTTCCGAAGACGATGGAGCGCCGCAAGCTGTACGAGGGGCAGGTGGCGCTCGCCCAGCGGACGACTTCGCGCGGGGAGGCGATCTACGTCGTCCCGGCGGACGAGGGCTCGCTGAAGAAGCAGATCGACGCCGAGATCGCGAAGGCCCAGCGGGTGCTGATTCTGAGGTTCTTGCGGGGGGATATCATGGCGGAGTGCCTCCGGCAGATCGACGCCACGCTCAAGGCGGGCGTGGCTCAGGCCCCCGACGCATGGAGGAAGAAACTGGTCGATTCGTTCGCGGCCCTCGGCGTCGCCCCGAAGGATCTCGTGGAGTTCCTCGGCCACGATATCGACAAGATCACGCCGCGGGGGCTCGATGACCTGCGGGGCGTGTACGTGGCGCTCGAGGACGGCGAGACGACGTGGCCCGATGTCCTCGCGATGCGTAGGGGAGAGAAGAAGCCGGAGCCCCAACAGCCCGCGGACTCCGGCCCGACTCCGGAGAAGCCGGAGCGCGCCAAGGAGGAGGACGCGCCCGCCACGGCTCCGACGGCTCGGGGCGCGAGCGTCTCCGCCCTGTGGAAGGCCGCCGGAAAGGCGGGTCTCGGGAGGGATGACGTGGTGGACCTTCTCGAGGGCTACTTCGGGGTGAGCGACCCGAAGGAGCTCGACGCGGCGGGCAAGGAGGGGCTCGCCGAGATGCTGGCGAAGGACCCGGCGGCTACGCTGGCGAAGCTCCGCGGCGGGGCGTGAATGGCCGCCTACAGGCCCATGGACAACCGCCGGTGGCGGGAGGGACGAGACGGGATCGCTCACTCGTTCCTCCGCGTGCGGATTGGCGGCGGTGATGACGTGTCGTTTTGTCGGAGGCGCCGGTGGGACGCGGGCGAGTTCGTTTTCTTGAGGTGGATTGGGCGCGGTGCCCCGGTCCGCCTCTGTCGAGTGTGCGTGCGGAAGGAGCTGAGGCATGAAGTTGGTTCGGCTGGAGACGATAGGGCTAAAGCGGAGCGATCGGGTGATCAACCTCGGCCCCGTGACCGTGGTTCTCGGAGAGAACGGCGCGGGGAAGAGCTCGATGGTGCGCGACGCGCTACACCTGCTAGCGTTCGGTCGAGCACCGGACGACCGGATTCCGAAGACGCATGACGGGGTGATGCTCCTCGCCAGAGATTCGGAGATCGATCTCCGTGCAGAGCTCGAGCGCGACGGAGCCAAGATCGGGATCCGTCGCCGCTGGCGCCGGAAGACCTCTGGCCAGGTGGAGGAGACGGTAGAGACCACGGGGCTCCCTCGGGTCGAGGGCGGGCACAGGGAGCGAGCCGGTCAGGTCGCCGGGCTCCTTGGCGGGGTTCTGGAGGCGTGGCGCCCGGACGAGATCCTGAGCCTGAAGCCCCAGACCCTACGGACGAAGCTCCTGTCAATCTTGCCCGCCGACGGGTTCAGGCTCCAAGACTGGGTGCCCGACGGGTGCCCGCAGTACGCCGAGCCATCGGGCCCCGGAGAGTCGGTGCTGGACTGGGCCATCGCAGCGGCCAGTCGGACCCGGGGGCGCCTGCTCGAGCTCCACGAGGAGCGACGGAAGGACGAGGCGATCGTGTCGGAGACCGAGGGAGACTGGGCCGGTGGCGATCCGGCCGTGCCCCAGGCGCGGCTCGAAGAGTTGCGGCGGGCATGGCTCCAGACGGAGCAGCGATTCCAGGCAGAGGGGCGGCTCATCCATCTGAGGGAGCGGCTCGCCGAGATCCGTGGGTTGGCCGCGTCCGTCGGAGAGGACCTCGAGGTGCGGCGGCTCGCCGCGGGCGTGGTCCTGGCCGCGGCGGCGGCGGTGGAGCAGAAGCGGCTCGCGCTCCTGCAAGAGGAGAGCACACAGAAGCTCCTCGTGCGGCGCGCCGAGGAAGCGTGTGGCCCCCCGCTGCCCTCACCGCGTCCGACCCGGGCGGGTCTCGGCGTCGAGCTCAAGGCGGCGCGGGGGCGTAGCGCGGAGATCGCCGCGGCGAAGGAGACGGCGGCGCTTATCGCGGGCGCCAGATCGATCGTGGTCCCGTCGTGTCCTCAGTGCGGGGCGGACCTGCGCAGCGCCCACGCCGACACCGTGCGCGCTGCCTCGGACGCGGTGGCGGCGCTGGCGAAGGATCATGCGCTGGCCGAGAGAGAGACCACCCGGATCCTCTCCATGGATGGCCGGGTGGCGGATGTCGAGCGCGCCGAGGCCCAGGCCGCCGGCGCGGGCCTGGCTCTCGCCGAGGCTCAGGCGGCCCTCGCGGCTCTTCCGACCGCGGCCGATACGCGGACCGCGGCGGCGCAGGCTGATGAGTCTTACAGGGCCATCGAGGCCGGTTCCCGGGCCGGGCGCGAGTCCGCGGGGCTCGAGGTGGAGATCCTTGGCCTGGAGGCCGAGCTCGACGAGGAGGCGCCCACGATGACTCGGGACGAGATCGGTACAGCGATCCGCGTGGCCGAGGCCGAGCTCGAAGAGGTGGGCGCCAAGCAAGAGCGCGCCCGGATGCTCGTCGAGGCCCGCGAGCATATCAGATGGCTGGAACCCAGAATCGAGGAGGCGCGGGCGTGGGAGGGAAAGTTCAGGGACATCCAGACGCGACTCCTGGCCACCGTCGCTGGCGTGTTCGAAGCGCGGCTGTCGGCCGCCGGCGCCGGCCTGAAGGTGATCCTCTTCGACGAGCGCGCCAACCCGACTGCGCGGCTCGAGCTCGACGGCGTGCCGGTGATGACGCTCTCGGCTGGGGAGCGTCTGCGACTGGGTGCGGCGCTCGCCCAAGCCTTCGCCGCGGCACAGCCGGGAGAATTTCGGCCGGTCCTATTGGATGGGCTCGAGTCGATCTCCGCCGGCAACCGTGGCCCATTCCTATCGGCTCTGACGGCCGCCGTGTCCTCGGGCGCGATCGACCAAGCGATCATCGCCGGGTGCCCAGACTCGATCCCCGACGTGCCCGGGGTGACCGTGATCGATCTGGGGGTGGAGTGATGACGGCGGCTGATGATCCAAAGTTTGCAAAAGGACATCAAGCTTCGGAAAGAAGGAGAACTTGTGGCCGAGAAGAAAGTCCGAACGAACACGTCGATGCAGACGGGACCCCACGCGTGGTCGTTGCGCAGCACAACTTGAAGATCGTCAAGACCTTCGAGGAAGTCTACGAAGATCGGTGAGGTGACGAAGTGAAAGTGTACGTGATCAAGGACGAGGACATCGAGCGTCTACGCTTGAGACTGCGTGAGTCCCTCGCGAGCGCGGTTGAGGCGCAGTCTGGTGCTCCTCTCGAAGTCCGCGAAGGGTACCTCGCGTGCAACCAGAAGATGATCTACCTCATCGAAATCTGGCTCCAGGAGAGGACCAAGTGACAGGACAAGAAGGTCCGAGATCCGGGACAGTCATCCGAAATCGTGGCGGTCGATGACCGCGCCCTTGAGGCCCGAGGTGATGGGGTGTGCGAAGACATGCGATGCGTTCCACGCGCTCGAGGCGCAGGTGCACAGGATGCAAGCGCGCCACGAAGGAATGTGGTGCCGGCGCTGCGGCGGAGGAGGTGAGTGATGGCGGTGTGTCGAAGTTGCAAGGCCCTGATCCATTGGCAGAGGACCGAGCACGGGACAAGCCACCCGTGCGACCCGGGGGTGCGCTGGGTGGCGACCGACGGCCGAGAGCCGGCCGTCGGAACGAAGAAGATCCGAATCGTGACGAAGAGTAGCGGCCGGCTGGTTGTGGGCGCCGAGCTCTCGGCGCAGCAGGCAAGTCACCTCGCGGCGAGTGCCGCCGGGTTCGAGAGCCACTTCGCCACCTGCCCGTTCGCCGACGAGCACCGCAAGAAGGGGTAGGTGCGCGCATTCGCGCGAGGCTTGAAACTATGACGCTTTTTGCCTACGCCTCGCGCACCGGCACTCGACGCAACCTGGACGCCCTTCGTGACGCGGGTTGGCGGTTACTCGTCTCGGCTGCCGGTCGCCTACGCAGTGAGGGCTTCAGCTACGCGCTCGACAACGGTGCGTGGAGCGCCTTCACCCGGGGCACGACTTTCGACGAGCGCGCGTTCACGGTTGCGCTGCGGAAAATGGGGCCGGGCGCAGATTGGTCGGTGCTCCCGGATATCGTAGCGGGCGGACTCGCTTCGCTCGAGTTGTCGCTGAGCTGGATGCGACGAGTACTCGACGAGACCCCGCGCGCCCTCCTCGCCGTCCAGGACGGAATGGTCGCCGGAGACGTGCGCCCTTTCCTCGGGCCTCGCGTAGGCCTATTCGTCGGCGGCTCAACCAGCTGGAAGCTCCAGACCCTACACACCTGGGGTGCGCTTGGCCACGAGTTGGGGTGCTGGGTGCATGTCGGGCGCGTCAACACGTGTCGCCGCATCCATCTCTGCGCATCGGCTGGCGCCACCTCCTTCGACGGCACTAGTGCCTCGCGCTACGCCAAGACGATACGGCCGTTGGACGCTGCGCGGCGACAGCTAAACCTATTTCGAAAGGCTAGGATCAATGAAGATTCGCATCGCTAAGACGTTTGACTTCGACGCCGCTCACTTCCTTCCGCTTGTTCCAGACGGCCACAAATGCAAGCGGATGCACGGACACACATACCGCGTTGAGGTGATGTGCGAAGGAGAACCCGACGAGCGTGGGATGGTGGTTGACTACGCGGAGATCGCCGCCGCGTTTGTGCCCATCCATGACGCCATCGACCATCGGACGCTGAACGAGATTCCGGGTTTGGAGAATCCCACCACAGAATGCCTAGCATCGTGGCTCATGGCGCGCATCTCATTGACGGTTCGGCAAGTGGTCGCGGTACGCGTGTACGAGTCGGCAACGACCTGGTGTGAGGTTGCGCCGGAAGTGTGCCGACGATTCGGCAAGGTGGACGGAGAGGAGAAGATGACCACCGAAGAACTCATACAAAGACTCGAAAAGGCCCTTGAACCAAAAACAACGTGGCACGCCAAGCCCGACCTGTTCAATCCTGGAATTGATACCGTCGTCGCCGAAGTCGAACAGTCTCTTTGGTGCCTTGCAGATTGTCGCTCCGCGCTCGCGGAGCTGAAGCGTCTCTCGGCGTCGCTCGCGGAGGAACAGTGAACAACGGACGCAACCACCAATCGACCCCACAAGACCTTTTCGACTGGGCTAACGCCCGCTGGGGGCCATTCACTCTCGACGCCTGCGCGGCAGAGTGGAACGCCAAGGTGCCGCACTACTACACCGAAGAGGCCAACGGGTTGAAGCAGCCATGGTCTGGCCGGGTGTGGTGCAATCCGCCGTGGGACGACATCGGTGCGTGGGCCGAGCGCGCCCTTCTGGCCGTGCGCCAGCGAGAGGCGGAGCGTGTCGTGATGCTCGTCCCCGCCAGAGCTGGGCGCGGGTGGTGGCACAACATCATCCGGCCCCACGCCCTCGTGCTTCCCGTGGGCCGCGTCCGGTTCGCCCCCCCGCCAGGAGAGCCCGCGGGCCAGGGCGGTTTCGAGGATGCAGTGTTCGCGTTACTTGAGTCGGGGCCGCCCCGACTTGGGCGCGCGCCATGAAGGGGATCGGTCCGTCGCACCGCCGCACCCTCGAGGCTGTCATCAGCCTACGGGCTGAGCTGGGGCGCGGGCCCAGCGTCCGCGAGCTCGCCCGTGCCCTCGGGGAGCGGCATCACTGGCCTACGCAGAAGCGGCTCCGGACGCTCCGTCTCGCCGGCTTGGTGCGCTGGGACCCGAGCGCGCCGGGGAGCCTGGAGGCCGTGCCACAGGCGGGGCGCCAGACGCCGGCGGACATGCGCGGGACCGAGTTGGCCCTGGCCTGGGCCGAGGAGGTCTTGGACGGCCCGGACTCGGAGGATGATTAGCGAAGGACGGCTCGGGCGAGGAGCAGCGCCACGAAGCACGCGCCCCACTCGCACCCGGGCGGGCAGGCGGCGGG
>Ga0209541_10008265_pt1 | contig 17210 bp, 20 predicted proteins | sample RifCSPlowO2_01_FD_184027 | JGI IMG/M metagenome (GOLD analysis project Ga0209541, IMG submission 184027) | Groundwater microbial communities from Rifle, Colorado - Rifle CSP2_plank lowO2_0.1 (SPAdes) (version 2) | ecosystem: Environmental > Aquatic > Deep subsurface > Groundwater | place...
TAGACAGAAAGGTTTAAATAAATAAATAGTAAAATAAACAAGAAAATGGAAAAAGCAGATGACTTAAGTGCTTTCTGGGGCAGGATTAAAGACGTTAAAAAGCCAACACAACAAATAATGAAAGAGATTGACCAAGGGGAAAGTGATTAATCTCAAAAAATCGCAGTCATGGTCTGTGGACATTGCTTTAGGCGTTATTGTTTTTATGGCGGCTTTTTTTATATTTTATTCCCTGTTAAGTACAAACCCAAATACAAAAGCCAGTAATTTAAAAGAAGAGGCATCAATTATTATCAAGCAATTTGGTTCTGGGGATGCGTCAATAAGAATTATTGACAACAATGAGGTAAATACAAGCAAGGTCAATGAATTGAAGAACATCAGCTATGATGAGTTAAAAAGAAGATTAAGAATAGAAAGCGATTTTTGCATATATTTTGAAGATGATAAAGGATACATAATGATTATTAACAATAGCTACAGGGGCGTAGGAGCGCCAAACATAAATTTAAGCGGCGCGCCATGCAGCCAGAAATAAAAAATAAACTTCAAAAACAATAAACTATAAATACACTATAATTCTTTAAGATATTTAAGTTAAAATGCTGATTAAAAAAAGAGGTTATTTCTTTATATTAGATGCTGTGCTAGGATTGTCTGTATTGGTTATTGGGGTTTTTCTTATAACATCATCCTATGTTAATGTGCCTCAGCCTGCTCAGGTTGGGCTTTTGTCAGACGATTTGCTGGATTTTCTTTCCAACAACAAGATAAAAGACCTGAACAACCCTTATGCTGGTATTGGCGGTGAATTGTGGAATCAAGGCATAATAACAGATGCTGATAATTCCCTGCTGCAGCAGATAGGCGAGTTTTATGCAGCAAATAATTTTGATACTGCCGAAAAATTTATCCAAAACGTTTCAAAAGGCATTGTGCCTTCACAATTTAGGTACGAAGTCTGGATTGACGGCACTATCTTGCATCCTCAAATACCCTCTGCAGAGCACATCAAATCAAGAAACAGCACAGAGCTTTTGCTAACCTCAAAAAAACTTACTTTTGGAATTATCAATAAAACAACAAGCGATTTATGGGGGCCTTACAAAGCAGAGGTATTTGTATGGGAACGATAAAAATAAGCATAAAAAAGAGGGGCATATTTTTTACATTCATCGCTATAACTATAATGACTGTATTCATTCTAGTATTTACACCCCAGGCTGATATAAGTTTGAAGAAAGATATGCAATCTGTTGCTTCAAGAATAAGCTCTATAGATAATTATGTTGATGATTTAGAGAATAATTATTTTGAAACAATTCTTAGAGCCACTGCTTACAAAACAATATTATCCTTGATTTTCTATATGAATTCAACAGGCTCTTACATAGCAACCTTGGACTCTGCTTTTTCTGAAGTAATGATGACAGGCAAAATTAATGGTGTGCCTATTGATTCAATAACAGGCAAAAAAATAATGAATAACAACACTTTAACAGACTGGAGTAAGAGAATTATTGATGCAGCAGAAGATACTTTAAATGTTAACACTACTATAAATGTAAGCGGTGTTTCTGTCTTTCAAACAAAGCCATGGAATATCGACTCAAGCATGAGTGTAAACTTCACAGTTAAATCAAATGTTGCAGAATGGAAAAAAAGCGCAGTAATAACCGCAACTATAAGCATTGAGGGTTTACACGACCCATATTATCTTGTAAATACCAACAAAGCATACACAAACCAGATAAAAAAATCAACTGTTGAGTTCAACCAATGGAACATCGCAAAATTAAGGGAGCACTTGAGAAACGGCACTTATGTGCATTGGGAAAATTCTGATGCGCCAAGCTTTTTAATGAGATTTACAAATACAATTTCTAGTTCAAATTGCTGCGGCATTGAAAGCATGGTTAATCCAAACAAGATAACACCAAGCGACCAAAGGGAAAGCTATGCCGATTACTTTTTCTGGCAACATAAGTTTGCAAACAATTGCACGCAGCTTTACAATATCACAGGATTGTGGGACGAATTCAGGTACTTCAAGCTTGATTTTGATCATGTGACAAGATACAACATTACTGCGCAGGATGCTGTAAGGAGTTGTTGATTTACTTAATAACTAAAAAACAATTCATAATTTCAATTAAAAAATTTCAAAAAACCTAGAACGACTTTTTGAAGTAGTCGTTAATAAAGTAAACCGTTTTTAATGTTTTAATGAATAAATAGGCGAGGCGAAGTGCAATGGCAGAAAGCACGAGCCGAGCACTAAAATTGCGAAGCAGATTGAATTATTAAAAATTAGTCAAATATAACAATTTTGCCGAAGGCGGATTGAGGATTTTTAGTTTGGCATACTTTAACAAATATTTGAGTTGCCACTCAAAGACAATAACTAAAGTTTTTATACCATAAACCAAATTTAATCATATGCCACCTCCTAATGACATTGTGCTGAGGACAGTTGCTGATGAGCTGCTGGAGCTAGTAAAAAAAAGCAGGAAAATCTCAGTTGAAGAAGCGTCAAAAAAGCTTAAAATGCCAATTGCAAGCGTGCAAGCCTTAGTTGATTTTTTAGTTGAGGAAAAGGTTTTTGGCATCGAGTACAAATTCACCACCCCTTATGTATACCTTTACAAAGAAGGAGTTAAGCAAGATAAGATAAAAGAAAAGAGTTTTGCAAAGGAGCTCATAACCAAAGAGCAATTTTATGAAAAGGCAAAGGAAAAAAATGCGCCTTACGAGCATATAGAAGGCATGTGGAGAAAATATCTCCAGCAGAATCTTGTCAATATAAGAGAAGAATTTTTGAGGAAGTCAAGAGAAAAGAAAATCCCAGAGGGAAAAATAAAAGAGCTTTGGAAGAAATACCTTGCATATTTGTAATTAAAAATTGTAATTGAAAATGGATATAGATGAGTTTTTGGATAGAGAGCTTTCTGACTTAGGTTTACAAACAGATAAAACTGAAAAACTTGAAACAGAGCCATGGATTAAAGAGGAGTTTGAACCAAGCCCATTGGTTGAGAACATAAAAACAAATTTAAGCAAAGGCAATCTTGAGCAGGCAGAGCAATCTTATGTTCAATTATGGCATGTTCTAATGGAGCAAAAGCTAAGGTGGAACAAAGAGCTTTATGAGCAATTATCCTTTCTAAACAGGCAGTTTTCAAGCACGTTAAACTATGCTTATAATGAAGTAAAAAAAAAGGCGGATCATATATACGAATTGATAAACAGGGCAAGAGCTTCGCTCAGGGAAGGGAAGAAAGAAATGCCTTTCAAGCTTTACTCTGAGATAGAGGAAATAAACAATTCCATTCCAAATGTGTTTTTTGAGGAAAAAAAAATAATACAGGAGCAAATAATGAATTTCTATAACGAGCTCAGAAACATAACAGACAATGAGCTGGTAAAAAGAATTTATGCCTTGGTCCAGGAAACAAACCAGATAATAGGCAAGATAACCCTTTCAATAAGGTCAAATGACATGATAAATGCAATTGTAAACTATAATAAGTGCATTGAACTCTACAGCCAGATTCCAGAGGGATTTTTAAGGCGCAAAAATTCAATAGGAATGCAGCTTTTGGACATTTACAAAAGCCTTAGCATTTACACAGAAATGTCAAATCTGCAAAAACAATTAAACCAGACAAGCCAGCCATTGCAATTTCAACAGCGTACTCCATCAACATCATTTGCACAAACAAGTAATGTTTCTTCAAAATCAATGCTGGTAAGCGCAAAAAAAGAGCGCGCAAAAAGGAATATAGAAAAAGGTTTTTATAATGAGGCATCAAAGGACATCCAGGAAGCCCTCCAGCTTGAGCCAAATGACGCAGAAGCAAAAGTAATGCATGCAAAAATCAAGACACTGCAATAAACAATATTTAAAAATCAAAATTTAAAAATATAATCAATAAAATAATAAATAATTAAAAAAACACGAGAGCGACTTTCAGATTTAACAAGTGAAGAAAGTAAACCGCTTTTGATGTTTTATTTGTGTAAATAGGCGAGGCAAAAATTAGTGGCAGACAATTTTTGCCGAGCACAAGAATATGTGCCGAAGGCACGTATAAAATATTAAAAAGACAGTTTATTTCAAACAACAAATAAAATGGAAAAAGGGGAAAGGATAATTGACACGTATGAGCTGAATGTCAACAACATAGTTGTTGGTGTTTCCATAACAGCAAAAGAAGACGAGCCTGTGCCGGTATATCAAATATCCATAACAAACATAAGCGACACAACAAAGATAATTCTTGAGAAGATAAGAGACGAGTTCGTTGCGGAAGAAACAAAAACATTGAGCGAAGAGGCAAGCACTTACAACATACAGGAGCAGTTCAAGGAAAAGATACTCAAGCTGCTGGCAAAATATTTTCCAAATGCAGACAAAAAGACAATGGACATGCTCATCAATTACATTCTCCAGCAGAATATCGGGCTTGGAAATCTTGATATACTTCTTAAAGACACAAATCTTGAGGAAATTGTCATAAATAATGCAAATGAGCCTGTGTGGGTTTATCACAGAAGATATGGCTGGTTAAAGACAAATGTTTTAATTCCCACAGAGTCCAGGATAAGGCACTACTCAACTGTTATAGGAAGAGATGTTGGCAAAGAAATCACATTATTAAATCCTTTGATGGATGCCCATTTAAAGACAGGAGACAGGGTAAATGCAACCTTAAGCCCAATATCGACAAAAGGAAATACAATAACTATAAGAAAATTTGCAGTAAAGCCATGGACTATAATAGACTTTATAAAAGAAAGAACAATTTCTTATGAAGGCGCTGCATTGCTATGGATGGCTGTGCAAAATGAACTGTCAGTTATTGTGACAGGAGGAACAGCTTCTGGCAAGACAAGCATGCTTAATGCCATAGCTAACTTTTTTCCCCCTAATCAAAGAATAATATCAATGGAAGACACAAGAGAATTGGTGCTGCCAAAATTATTGCATTGGGTTCCATTGGAAACAAGGCTGCCGAATCCTGAAGGCAAAGGTGGCATAGAAATGCTGGACTTGATAGTAAATTCTTTAAGAATGAGGCCTGACAGGATTATTGTAGGAGAAATAAGAAGAAGAAGAGAAGCAGATGTGCTTTTTGAGGCAATGCACACTGGGCATTCTGTTTACGGCACATTGCACGCAAATAATGTAAGGGAAACAATAAACAGGCTCACTAATCCCCCAATTGATTTGCCTAAGCAGATTTTATCAGCGCTTTCATTGATTGTTGTGCAGCACATAAACAGAAGAACTGGAAGAAGAAGAACATTGCAGATTGCTGAAGTTCTTCCAAATGGAGACGCAAGACTTTTGATGCAGTCTAATCCCATACGAGACACATTGGAAATCGTTAACGAGCCGCTTGCTATTATAGAAACCATGAATCTGTACACAGGCCTTTCAAAGTCAGATATTTATGCAGATCTGCAGTCAAAGATTACAATACTGAATTGGATGGTCAGCAGAAATATAACAGATGTCAATAAAATAGGGCTGATAATGTCAAAATATTACCACAATAAGCCATTTATGCGGCAAAAGAGTATTTAAAATGGGTTTTGTAAACAGGGTAGTCTCATTTTTTCCAGCACTTAAAAGCGAGCTGAGAATAGCGCATTTGCCATACACTCCAATACAGTATGTAAATAAAAACCTTAAGGAAACCGCTCTGTACGCATTTATATCCACTATTCTTTTTTTTTTCGTGCTGCAAAAAGCAAAACTTCCATTTTTGCTGCTTGCCCCAATTTTTATAATTTTATTCATCTTGATTTTTGAATATTCCCTGCTTAGAATTAAAGCAAAAATAAGGCAAAGAGAGCGTGAAATCAATAAGGAAGTGACCTTTGTCGGGAGGTACTTGCTTGTAAAGCTTTATTCCGGAAGGCCTTTGCTAAATGCCCTTATAGAGACTGCAAGCAGCAGGGGCATTGCGTCAAAGTATATTAAGGAAGTTGTTGACGATATAGACACAGGAAACACTATAGAAGATGCATTGGGCAATGCTATGATATACTCACCATCAGATAAATTAAGGAGAATATTATTCCACATAAACAACGCATTGCAGCTTGGCATAGACGTTACAAAGCCTCTTGAATCAGTTTTAGAGGAAATAACAAGAGAAGAAGAGCTAGAGATTAAAAAATACGGCAAAAAACTCAACACTTTAATAATTTTTTATATGCTTGCAGCTGTTATTCTGCCTTCGCTTGGGGTGGCTATGTTTATTGTTATATCAAGCTTCATTAATTTCCCGCTTAGCTTATGGGGATTATCAGTGTTTGTATTTTTTATGGTAGTGCTTCAATTTATTTTTATAACACTTTTTAAATCAATCAGGCCAATGGTCAATCTGTAAAAATGGCGCTTAAAATAATATTTTTGGAGGAGTTTGGAAAGGCTTTTGTGCCAAAAAAATTTATACCTAATTTAAGAAAATACATGCTAAAAGCAGGATTTTATGAGGTTCCTTACAAGTTCTTTGGATTGCTGTTTTATATGTCAGCGCTTATAACAACTTTAATATTCATCGTTTTTGTCTACCCATACTTTACAAAATTCTCGCTTTTTGAAATATATGTTTATTCCTTTTTAAGCTGGTTTATAGTCCAGATATTTTTCGCATCTTTGTTTATCCTGCTTGTATATTTTTACTTGGACCTGAAAATTTACTATAGGACAAAAAAGATGGAAGAGCAGCTTCCTGATTTTTTGCAGGTGCTTTCTGCAAATTTAAAGGGCGGGATGACTTTTGAAAAGGCTTTATGGGCTGCTATAAAGCCAAGGTTTAATGTTTTGGGAAGCGAGATGGCAAAAGCCTCAAAAAAAGTTATGACTGGCTATGAAGTCAGCAAAGCCCTGGTAGAGCTTGCTGACAAATATGATTCATTAATGCTTAGACGCACTGTCGACTTGATGATAAGCGAGGTGGAAAGCGGCGGCAATATAGCTGAGCTGATAGACAGGCTTGTTGATAATTTAAAAGAGACAAAGGCATTAAAAGACGAGCTGTCTGGAGCAGCAATAGCCTATGTGATATTTATATCAGTAATAGTCATTGTTATAAGCCCGCTGCTTTTCGCGCTTTCTTTCCACTTGCTTGTTCTTATACTCAATTTCATAGCCAAGATTTCTGTTGTTGCCCAAAGAGCCCCTGCATTGCCTTTTGCATTTTCACAAGCTGGCGTAAACCCAGCTGATTTTAAGACATTCTCCTTGTTGGCAATTTTTGTGATATCCTTCTTTTCTTCATTAATAGTTTCCACTGTTGAAAAAGGCGACATTAAAGGAGGAGTTAAATATATTCCAATCTACGTTTTTGGTTCAGTTGCGCTTTATTTCCTTTTTATGAAGGTGCTTGGAACCTTGTTTGGTGGAATATTATAGCTTAAATTTTGGCTCGAAGCAAAAATTAGAAAAGTTTATATATACCAAATAGAATTAAAAATTAAAAGAGAGGAAAAAAGATATGAAATTTAAATCATATAAAAAATCACAAGCAGCATTGGAATTTCTTGCAACATATGGCTGGGCTTTTTTGGTTATATTGATTATGATAGGGGCTCTTGCTTATTTTGGAATATTAAATCCAAGCAAAATATTGCCTAATCGATGCAATTTTGGCGCTGAATTCCAGTGCCTTGACTACCAAATTTCATCAGCAGGCACGTTCAAAATCAGGCTGAAAAATGGTATAGGCGAGGCAATAGATGTTACTTCAATGACATTGAGCACTGAAAGCGTGACTGCATACGTATGCACAACCGAGCCTACAAAGCCATTAGGGTGGAAATCAGGCAATGTTACAGATTTCACATGGTCAAGCTGCACAGGAGGCGGCTTAACTGCTGGCGAAAAGGGAAAGGTTTTGATAACAATCAGATATAATACAGTAGTTAGCGGCTCTGCCTATACAAAAGAAGTCAAAGGAGAAGTATTCTCATCTGTTATATAAGCATAGAAAACATAAATTTTATATACAATCTTCTTTAGTTCTATAACAAACACAGTAAATTTTCGTTAATAGAAAATGTGTTTGATATATTAGAACGAACTAAATAATTTTTATGGATATTTAGTTCGTTCTTTATAGACAAAAAAGAGGTTAAAATGTCCAAGTCACAAATTGCTTTAGAATATCTTGCTACTTATGCATGGGCTTTTGTTGTTGTTGCCACAGCCATAGGGGCACTATATTATTTTGGGATTTTTGATTTCAGCAATTATCTGCCCCAGAAATGCATATTCCCTTCCCAGTTTAAATGCCTTGATTTTAGCTTAAACCCAGGCCAGGTAAGGATAAAATTAGCTAATAATCTTGGCGAAGATATAAGAGTCACTTCACTTCAAATAACAAATGATGCAAACCCCCCTATCTCATGCACTGCTCCACTATCTTTTGACTGGGCAAGCTCAACAGACCAGGACATAATATTCAGCTCATGCACTGGCGGCGCTTATATTCTAGGGGAAAGAGTTGATGTTAAAATGATCATTAGCTATTATGCTATTAATACGCCAAGCAGACAAACTCATTTGATAAATGGCAAAATAAATGGCAGAGTCACATCAAGTTAAAGGTGAATGCTTGCGAGAACGACGAGCAGTGAGATGCGAGAGCTCGACATGCACGCGAGTTCGAGATGAATGCGAGTGTGCGCATTCTCGCACGCAGGTCGTGCTCGCGAACAACTCTCTCTCTCGCTCAGCTACCTCGCGTTCAGCTAGATGCTTGCAAAAATTTGCAAGTTCGCGTTCATCACAATCTTCGTTAGAATACTTGTTAGTTGTAGCTATAACCTTTGTTATAATCCTGCCTGCAACATACTTATTCTACAGCTATTCCAAAGAATCAAGCTATGAAATAACAGATGCGCAGATAACAAAGATAGGCAGAACAATAGTTGATTCAGCAGAATCAATTTTTTATTCCGGCCAGGGCTCAAAAACCGTGCTTGAGCTGAACATTCCAGACAATGTGGACAGCGCCCAGATAGTTGATGGAAGGGAGATTGTCTTTAACGTAACAACCAACTTTGGAATTTCAGAGATTGTCTTTTTTTCTTCTGTTAATTTGACAACAACAAGCTCTAACTGCAATGCAAATATATGCAATATTCCTGGGCTTGCAAGTTCAGGACTTAAAAAAGTAAAAATAGAGGCGATAAGCAAGGACTCTGTCAAAATTGAAGTAATATAAAACTATATTGGCTTAGTTAATTTACAAATTTCATCATAAACCATCAAATATGTTTTAGAATCCAATTTGCATATTTTCTGTATAATTAAGGATTTGTCAATTGTAAAAATTTTATTTGCTTTAATCAAGCTTTCTACGGCTAAACTTCCATTTTCTAAATTATTGTTGTTTATATAAATTGAATGGCGCCTTTGTTTAAGGTTATGAGTAATCTGGCACACTAAAATGCCTTGATTTTCCTTGTTAAAATCTGTATAAGAAATCACTAAAGCTGGCCTTTTCTTAGTAGCAGATAAATCTGTGAAAGGGAATGGTATGAGAATAATCTCCCTCTGCTTAATAATACTTGTCCCATATTTCATCTTCCTTGCTTCCCCATTCTTTTGCTAATGATTTTTCGCTTGCCATCATCAGATTTACAGTTTCAGCGTCTTTGCCTTTAAGAGCCTCGCTTATCTCTTTTGTCTTCGCATTTATTATTGATTCTACTTTGCTCTCCTTTTCAAGAATCAGCCTGTCGCCTTCTTCTAATAAAATAAACTTTGTTCCTTCCTTTATCTTGTGCTTTTTTCTAACTCTTTCAGGAATTACTATTTGTCCTCTTGAAGATGTTGTGATTACTTCCATTTTTTCTATTTACCTCTAAAATATTCTTAATAAGAATAGTAAGTTTGAACTTATTTATATATTTTTCGGTTATCAAAAACCTTAAATGGTTTTTGGGAATGCTCGGAAATTTTCACAAAATTTCCGACATTTTAGAAAATTTTAATAATAACATAATAAAAAATTACTATTCTTATAAAAATAATTCAACTTGTTTTCTTTATATTGGTTACAAGCTCTTCTTTTTTTAATTTAAATTGCCTCGGGTTTAAACCAAGGTATTTTACCTCATTAAATTTATTAATTACATCAAGCAGCCTTTTCTTAAATCCGATTAATCTCTCTTTTTCAACAATCTTGCTGTATTCACCAAAGTTTATTTGGCACTTGAGAAGCAAATCGATGATGTCTATTCTGTCTTTCAAGCCTTTTTCTGTGCCGCTTCTGCTCAATTCTGCAGCCTGCTTTAGAACTATCAAGGACTCTGGTCTTATAACCCTAAATCCTTCAATTTTTGTAGTGTAATCTTTAAGATTCTCCAGTAACGGAAGTTCAGAATAAAAAGGAACATAAATATCAATATCTATCTCTTCAATCTTAATCTCATATTTTCTGAGATTGTCATTTTTTCTGAGATTGTAATTTAGTTTTAATTTATCTAATTCCTTGTAATCCACTACAATATCAATGTCCTTTGATTTATGTGATTTTGCCCATAAGTAAGCTGCCCAGCCTCCAATAAGTATAAAATTTATTTCTTTTTTTATTTTCTGCAGCACTTCAAAGCTTTTTTCACTTATTGCTGTGTTCCAATATTCCATTTTTGCTCCATCGCTTTCAGGAAATCTTGAGCATACCATTCAGCTAAATTCCACAAATCCACAAAAATGTTTGCATTTGTGGTTATCTTTCCATATTTGTCCATACTCTTGTCCTTTTTAAGCACTATTATGTTCGGAATATTTTTTGATTCCTGAAATCTCTTTTTTATCTCCTCGATGTCATTGCTGTAAACATAAACCTCTGAGTAATCTGCAGGATATTCTTTGTATCTTAGCCTGAAGGCGGAATAAGCTGCAAATGCAACCGAATCTGGCAGCGATTTTTCTATGTCTATGACGCTTCTTTCAGCTCTTGTTGAGTAAATTATATCTTTTTTCAAATTTCTAATTGATGCCCAATGATAAAGTATTTTTCTGGGGTTTACAATATGAAAACACATCTTCTTAACGGCGATTGCATTCATTCTTCTCAAGGGTTTTAAGGCGTTGCTTACATTTGATAGGGATAAACTCAATTTATCGGAAATAGCCTTCTGAGTAAGTATATTGTTCCCTTCTTCCGCTTGATGCAATATTTCCCTGTACACTTCTTCTGTTCTTTTCATATTTCTTAATCAAGAATACATGCTTTATAAAGTTTTCTATTTTTTTAGAAAATAATATAAATATTCTTTATAATTTAAGAAAGATAGGCTAAAAGTGTTGAGGTTGTGCAACTAGCGAAGCATATGTCTTAGAATTAAACATAAGGAATATTCTCATGAAACTTAATCCCATAAACATAAACATAATTCCAAAACAATCCTTTTTTTCTTGTTACAAACACAGAAAATCCTACATCTCTAAACATTTTTTCTATAACTCCGTCATTTGAAAGCCATGCAACATTTGGTATCATTTTAAAGAAATCAGCATAGTCAACAAACACAATCTTGCCGCCGTAAGGCAGTAAGTCGCGCATCTCCTTCAACACTTTTTTTACATCTTGCAAATAGCCCATCATCCCGATGCTTACAATAGCATCAACATGCGGTATTGAAGGATGCACCCTGTTTACTTGATGCTCGTCATGGATAACAATAACATGAGAATGGCCCCTTTTCATCAGCCTTTTCTTTGTTATTAGCAAATCCTTTCTTGACAAGTCAGTTGCATAAACTCTGCCATTTGGATTAACAGCCTCTGCAAGATGCATGGTCAATGTTCCGACAGAGCATCCAAATTCAAGAATCTTTTTGCCTTTTATATCGCCCAATAATGCAAGTATCTCGTTTCTTATGTTTTTTGGAAGAATAAGTTTCTCGGTTAGCAATGTGGCATATGCAAGAGCGTCATTGATTTTTATTGTTGCATCAGGATTGTGGTAGATTTCAAGCAAGAGGTATATTGGTATAGCAACCAAGATAAGCGAAATCCCCAGTTTCATCACATTTATTGCATTTGAATCTGAAAAAATCCATACAACTGCAATGCTAAGTATAAAAGCCATCAAAATAACAGAGCTTAGGCTTGCAAATGGCACTTTAAACTCCCTTTTTATATTCGGCTCTTTAGCCCTTAACACAGGCACTGACAAAATAACAAAGAAATACATTATAAGACCAAGAGGCAGAAGCAGGCTTAGTAATGTTTTATATCTGCCAAAAGCCATCCCAAACACTAAAAGCGACACTATTGTCTGGAATATTATTGCTTTATGAGGTGTTTTGAATTTTTCATGTATGCTGCCCAATTGCGTTATAAACAGCTTGTCCCTTGCCAATGCGAGAATGAGCCTTGGCATAGTTATAATGCCGCCTGCTGCAGAGCCTATAAGAGCAATAAAAATGCCGATGTTAATTGCTTTCATCCCAATATCGCCAAGAATGCGTTCCGATACAATTGAAAGAGGCGCATTTGATGTTGCTAATATTTTCCATGGAATCACGCCAAGCGATACAACTGAAATTAAGATGCCAAGAATTCCTATTATTATTGTGCCTGTTATGATTGCTTTTGGCGTTACCTTTTCCGGCTCTTGGGTTTCCTCTGCAAGATATGTAGCGCTTTCCCAGCCAAAAAAGCTTTCTGAAATGAAAAACATTGCCACCAAAATTGATGAAATTCCAAATGCAAAAAATGGCGAGTAATTGTATGCATTAATATGGAATACGCCTGGAAATATAATTGATAGCAATACGCTTATCGCAGTAATTGCAAAAATAACAAGCAAGAAGGCGCTTGCTTCAATTCCAATGTAAGCAACCAAATTTAATATTAGAATAAACAAGATGCTTATGCCAATTTTCAGCCAAAACTGTGAAGGGTCTGGAATTAAGTAATCAATCGCAGCAACAACGAGCAGTGCAGTTGTCAAATTGCCTACCAGCCATGCAAGCCAGCCCATCATGAAAGAGAAAAATCTGTTGTAGGCATGCTTGCTAAACTCATAAATGCCGCCAGCTTTTGGATACATTGACACTAGCTCAGCAAAATACACGCTGATGTATACGGCAATAATGCTCAAAATAATCCACGCAAGTATTGACGCATTTCCAGAATAGCTTGAGACTATTGCAGCTCCAAAGAACAAGCCAGTGCCCATTATGGAAGCAACAGACAAGGATAATATTGTCCAAAACCCAAGAACCCTCTTTAACTCAGCCATTATTTTTAGCTGCGCCTTGATATTTAAAAAGAATTGTCTATACTATACTGTGGTGACTAAATATAATATAGTAAAGGACACAAGTTTTTAGACATAAATATGTCCTTTACTTGTCAAAAATCAAAGATTTTTGAACACTCGAAAACCATAAGGTTTTCTTTGTATTACGAACAGACAACTACTGTATAAATATTTTTGTCTGTGAGTATAGAAACAAATAAATAAATTGATTTAAAACAACATAAATATGAGAAAGCTTATTGTCTTATATTTTGCTTTTATTATATTACCCATAGTCAATGCTGTTTGTATAGTTCCAACTGAAAATTTAGAAATAAAAGAAAACACAGTTTTCTGTTATGGAGTATATAATATTGAGAATGGCATTGATGTTATTGACGATAATATAGCTATTGATTGCAATAATTCCATTCTATTTGGAAATGGGGTTAGCTATGGCATTTTATCTAATAATAGGAATAATGTCAGTGTTCAAAATTGCAACATATCAAATTATGAAGTTGGCATTTACCTTGAAGATACGAATAACAGCATCATCAAAGGCAATTATTTGACAAAAAACAAGTTCGGCATTGCTTTGTTTAATTCATTTAATAATGATGTTAATGATAATTTTTTGTTTGAAAATATCAATGACGCAATAAACTATCTTCCAATATCAATAATACGGGAAAAACCAATTAAAACAGAAGCAAAGGAAGAAACAAGCTCTCCAGAAAAAATAATGGAAGAAGTAATCAAAATTAAAAAGCCATTTTTGGAAAAAGATGAAGTTTTGAACGAGGTAAACTTTTTATTCAATAGATATTTCAATATCACGCAGGAGAATCTGGAAATAAGAAAGACAATATTCTACAACGAAAGTGATAAAAGTACAGTAATAATCATTTATTTAAAGCCAAAAAAAATGCTGTTAAATGTTAGCATATACGAAAAAATACCAAAATGCGTAAGTACCTATGTTAACCAGCTTTTGATAGAAACAGCTGGTTATGAAGTCGTGCAAAATGACCCATTGATATTATGGACGTTCTCAAGGCTTGATAAGGATAAGGAGTTGTCCTATAAAGTTTTTAAAAATATTGATGAAGAATGCAGAAAACTGCTTGTAACTTTTGGAATCGCTACAGGATTTAAGGAGTTTGAGCAAAAAATTGAGAAAAAAGAGGAAATAAAGTTAAATTATTTATTGATTCTTTTGATTGCTATTATTGTTTTGATTTTGTTTTATATATTTGTCAAAAATAAAAATAAATAAAATTATTTTTGTGGCGGATAAATTGTTATTCTGTTTTTTCCATTATCCTGGACAAGAATGCCGTTGGTTATTGCAATTTTTGGCAATAAACTATCACTTTCATAGTTTGATATAACATCTTGATTTAATTGATTTTTTGTTATCTTATTTAATTCAGCAATTCTATGTATCTTTCCATCTTCCAGTTCAAGTTCCTTGATTGTTATATGGTTGTTTGGTTTTGTAAATGTTATTTGATTTTTGTTTTCCAAAATATTTTTTATTGCAGCATTATTTAAAAATAATAAATCAGTGTCATAAGCCAATAATGTTCTTACATTCTTTAATCCTCTGTAAACGAAATCACTAAGCAAAGATGCAATTTGATTATTCTTTAATGGATATCTTAGATAATTGACAATTCCATTCAACTCAATTTTTCCATTAACAAAGTCAACTAATCCATTGTAGTCTTTAAATTGTTGTGCAATGTTTTTTCTTAAACATAATTTGTAAGTTGGTGATTCTTTTGGGACATTGATAACAAAATCTTTCCTTAAGTCTTTATCATTATAAAAATAACTTCCTACAGGATTTATTGTTAAACATTTAAAGCCAAATACTTTGTCAGTTTCTATAATTATAGAATTATTTGCTTCTACAGTTTCGTTGTATTCTTCTTCTATTTTCAATATAGCTATGCTTTTTACCTTTGATTTTTTAAGTACTTCTATAGTGTCTGAAGGCACAATTATCAGGAAGCTATCATCTTCTTTGCTGTAATATGCTATGCTATCTGGCAATATTCTTTCCTTGACTTCAAAAGCTATGCTTGGATTATCAACAGAAACAACAAAAAATTTATTTCCAACTTTATAAATATAATAACCACTAGAGCTTGCTATGTATATTGCAGCCTCGCCATCTATGGCTATATGGTTTCCAATATAGCCTTTGCCTTTCATTTTTAAACTTCCATTTTCAATAACATAAGTTGGATTTTCACTTTTGTCGATAATTAATTTTCCTTTTCCGCTAAAAATAACTTCATTATAAGAGCAATCGGTTATTTTTAGATCTACATTTGATTTTGTAGTTATCTCTACCTTATCTGTAACTTTGAATTCACTGTCTTTAATGTCATCTACTCTTATGCAATCACTTAGGAAAGAGTCTGCTTTTTCGATGGAGAAAATACCTTCATAACCATCAAAATTATCTATGTTTGTGGAAGCGCTTTTATCTGCCACAACAGAATCTGCATGCTGGAATTTTAATTTGCTTCCGTCATAAGAGCACTTAATGCAATTGTTTATGGATGTCTTATCAATTTTCCAGAATTTTATTCCTTCAAACTCAAGGCCGTTTCCGACAACTTTTCCGCCAGTAACACCCTCTGTAACAATGGATTTTTTTGTTATTTCGCTTAAAGCCCCATCTTTTGCATTTTTGTCAAGATTGTTCCAGTCACTTATCTTGTTGATGTTCGGGCTGCCAGAAGAGTCTTTGAAATAAAGCTGGTCTTTTGTGAGTTTTGACTGGTCCTGGACTTTTGTAACATCAACTTTGTCTGGAGGGATTTTTGGTATATTTTCAGGCTTTACTAACTCTTGATTTATTTGAGACCAGTCTAATCCTTTTTCTCCTCTGCTTAATGCGTCATTGATACTATTTGCATCGCAAGTTATTGGATTATTTTCGCTATCAAAACCACAGGCTGCAAAGGATTTAGTATTTAATAGAATAAAAATTAGAAAGTAACTTACTATTATCAAAAATGTTTTTAGCGTTACTTCTTTAATATGCATAATTGAACTATAAAATTTTGAATTTAAAAGATTTGCTATAATTCTTGATTTTTTCTATAATTTCATTATCTAAAGTTAAAATGTAAACCTTTCTCTCTTTTGGCACATTCCACATCATAAAATTACCCGCAAAATTTACAAATCTAATATCATTTTCCAAATTAGTCCAGTACGAATTAAATTTATCAAAATTAAATTGGTAATTTATACCATCAAATGTAAATATTTGTTTATCTGCCTTTTTAAATATATTCCTTAGTTTTTCACCCTTCTCAGTTTTATCTTTGTAAGCATCCGCCCATTCATTTCCATAAAATGAAAATCCATGCGTGCTAATGCTAGCGTATCCAAAATCTTGAGTTCTTAATCCAGGAGCAATCTCATCAGCAGGCTTAGCCCTCTGATAATACTCCTCAACAGAAATCCTGTCAACACTCTGCCCATAAGCAACCCCTCCAAGCAATTCCTCCAACTTATTTCCGCTAGAATTATGCACTACCCTCTCTATCCCTTTCTGATTGTTGATAAAGGCATCATAAGCTGCTTTAGCAGCATCTTTTGCTGGTTGTGTGGCTAGTACGAGCCCAAAAGCCAATGGTACAGCATATTTGTGTTTCATGCTTCATCTTATGGTTTCCACCCTTTATAAACTTTTCGTTTTTTCACTATACCGAAGTAGTGATTTTTATATAGTTTATATAGGTTTGTTTTCTATATGGAAAATATTAATTGGAATAAACCAAAACTTTTTTAAGAATCTAATATTTTAGTGCGAGGGCGCGCAAGAACCCTCGCTGGTTGAGCGTAGCGAAACCAGCAGTGAATTGCGCATAACTAACTGCCCGAGCAAAGTTCTTATTCTGTAAT
>Ga0209541_10008268_pt1 | contig 17205 bp, 14 predicted proteins | sample RifCSPlowO2_01_FD_184027 | JGI IMG/M metagenome (GOLD analysis project Ga0209541, IMG submission 184027) | Groundwater microbial communities from Rifle, Colorado - Rifle CSP2_plank lowO2_0.1 (SPAdes) (version 2) | ecosystem: Environmental > Aquatic > Deep subsurface > Groundwater | place...
ATGTTTGATCCGGCTTTCAATATCCCGCATTTCAATAAAAAAGATTTTGAATTTTCCATAAGACATGCTTCGATTGTAATTGGTAACGACTACGAAATAGAACTTATTAAAAGAAGATTGAATTTAAAAAAACTTCCGGAAAATAATCAAATTTGGATTACAACTTTAGGACATCAAGGCTCATTAATCAAAAAAAATAAAAATGAATGGAAAATAGCGATAGCCAAACCAAAAAATATATCTGATCCAACAGGTGCCGGAGATGCATACCGAGCTGGCTTCCTAGCTGGATTTTTGAATGGACTCCCTATGGATATTTGTGGCAAGATGGGGTCTTTGTCGGCGGCGTATGCCGTTGAAAATTATGGTACGCAAACTCACGTTTTTAAGTTAAGTGAATTTAAATCGAGATTTAAAAAAAATTTCGGATTAGAGTTAAGCTTCTAAACTTTCCCTAATAAACCTTCTCTAAATAACATTTCTCACAATAGACACGTAGCGAAGCGGAGTGTCCATTTATTTGATTAGACTTAACGCCGGTTTTCATCGTAGATCCGCACTTTGCACACGATCTTTCAAAAAGCCAAACATGATTGCGTGACGCCGTCCTTGCCGTTTGCCTGCAGGAAAAACACTTCCGCGGTATAGGGATTCCAATGTGTCGGTACAGTTTTAATTCCTGCGCGATAATTTTGTAATTTTTCCCGCATTCAGTGCACGTTAAAACTTCACTAGTCACACTGTCGGGAACATTATCTATACTATCAGGAATCACGGAATCGGAATGCTTAGAATTTTTTTCCTCGGCACTTTCCCATAAAAACGCCTTTCCCGTAGCAGCTTCTTCTATCAATGGAAAATAATCCTGTGCGATCGTTTCGTTGTAGGCAAAAGGAGAAAGAGAAATCGAAAAAAATTCGCCAAATTCACCTGTCGTCTTCATATGCTTGATTATTCGCGGTACCAATTCCTCGTATTCCTTCTTACTATATTGCTTATTGAAAACACAGTGCTGTTTTTGATTTAAGCTGATGCATCCAAAACAATCATGCGAATTCATCACCGTATCGCAATAGCTCAATTCAGAACAGTTCCAACAGCTGAAGCAAAAACGATTATGATATCCGCCATTACCGGTATTCACAGTTTCATAAAAAAGTTGAGGATTATCATAGCCACACGAACTGCAGTCCATGCAGTCTTTTATACTTTCACATTGCACAAGATATTTGCCATCTTCACTGTCAATCGCGTCATATCCATATTTAATATTTTTGCAATTTATAAGATAATCCCCCGTGCAGTCGGTGCAATTTACAACATTAGCCCAAGGCCGAATACATTCTTCAAGCATTTTGGAAAATTGTTGAAGCATTTTAGAAAACTCGGCAAACGAGCGCATCTCACGCACATAATTTTCAAATTCCGTTTTTGAAACCGGCTTATTCCATACATAGTATCGTTTATTGCGAAGCTCCGAACAAAAAAGACAATTACTGCATCCTCTTAAATTTGTCGAAAAATAACAATTTGAACAAGTTGAAGAGTCAAAACAAAAAACGCATTCATACATATTCGCACTCCAAAGAACTTCATAGCACAGCTCTCCCTGCTTTAATGATTCGCAGTCAGAACTGCTTTTTGAATATCCATAGCGCCTGCCGTACAAGCAATCTTCGTTGTACCATGATCCGCCAAAAATCAAATAACAGTTTTTATTATAACCGGCATAATTGCAATACTCGCTGTTTTCGGCATTTCTGTTCATTAAAGTAAGCCGCGGAACTTTCCGCTGAAATTTTTGATACTGTTCAAAAAACGATTTGGAGAAATCAAAATCTTGCTCGTAGGACATGGGATCCCATTTATCGCTCCACCAACAGTTTTGGCAGTACACTGTAAAGGGCTTATCTGAAGAATATATTGAGATAATATTTTTACCGCAAAGACCGCATGTTCTCTGGTAAAAATTTCGTTCATTGCGGAATGTCATCCGTCGCTTCAATCTACACATCGGGCACAGTGTTGGATGAGGCACGTTAACTGTTTTGTAGAAAAGAATGTCATCCTGTTCGATATTGAAAGAAGATCCACATTCTTTACAAATTGTTTCACTCATTGTAAATATTCTGATGAAGAAAGGAAGATAACGCAACTTGAAATAATCAGGGTTTCCCTATTTCTTACTCCCCGTAGATTTTCACTTCTCCTTAGACGTGGATTTTTTCTTGCCAGTAGACTTTTTCTTATTTTTGGACGTAGTCTTTTCCTTGTCCTTTGAAGAAACCTTCGCCTCTTCAGCACAGGAAGAATCTTTTTCATTTTTCTTCACTTTGGAAGATTTCTCTTTTTTGTTGTTCTTGCCAGTAGACTTTTTCTTATCTTTAGACGTAGTCTTTTTCTTGTCCTTTGAAGAAACCTCCGTCTCTTCAGCGCAAGAAGAATCTTTCTCATTTTTCTTCACTTTGGAAGATTTTTCCTTTTTATTGTCCGCAGATTTTTTCTTATCCTTTCCGTCAGACTTTTTCTTATCTTTAGATGTAGATTTTCCTTTATCTTTCCCCGCCTTGGAAAGATTTTTTTTGCCTCCGCCTCCGCCGCCCGCACTTCCTCCAGCACTAACAGCTTCGGAAACTTTTTCCTTGCCTTTCCCGCCACCGATACTCGCATTATTGCTGTCGCTTGCTCCGCCTTTTTTTCCCGCCGTTTCCACAGCTTCTTTAACGGAAGAAGCCTTTTTAGCTTTAGAACTCGAACCCGCTTTGGCTTTAAGCTCAGATGATTCTACCCCTAAAATCGAAGCTTTTTGATAAACAAAATTTAATTCATCGGAAGCCGTGCTAGGTGCAACAACAGGAAGTAAATCAACCAACCCTGCAATAGTATTTGCAAAATGAACAGCAGCTTCAGGGTATTTGTTTGCGGAAAAATTTGTATTAACCGCCTCCAGGCCGGTTTTAACAGTCGCTAAATCGGTTTGTACGGTTGATTTATTTCCGGCATAAGAACCAACCCATTCCTCAGCCGAGGTTACAATATCTTGAACAACATCAATGTCTGCCTGCATTTTCTCTTTTAATTCTTTTGCTTCGGAAGATTTTGCAAACGAAGCAACCAGCTCAGGGGCAAGCTGTTGCAAATAATTCATCTGGTTTGTGGCCAAAGTCGCTTCATTGTCTTTCAACAAAGCATCAGTTTCCGCAAATAAAGCGCTTAACGTATTTACATCCTTCTCCAAAATAGAATTTTTAGAAGGGATATATTCCAATTTTCGCAAAATCTCCACACCGTTTCCAAGGCTTCCTATTATCCCCGACTCAAGACTCTTAAGTATCGGAGACAACATTGAAGCAGGCAGACCCGCAGGAATTGCTCCGCCGGGTCCGCCAGGTCCCCCAGGTCCCCCGGGTCCCATTGAAGGAGTGGACTGTGCAAGAAACACCGAAGTTTTATATGTCTGCGGCACAGCGGATAAAGCAAAAGCCACCGCCGCAATCCCAACTGCTACAGCCGCAATTTTAATATGTTTTTTCAACATTTTGTTTTTGTTTTAGAGATAATTTTTTAACGATTTTTAATTGTCACAAGATACATGATACAATAAAACACCTTAAAAGTCAATAGCCGTTAGATCTGTATGATTAGTGCAAATTGCAGTAGCACGTATGTCTTTCAGCACTCCATTACCATCTCAATTCAAATCTTGCTTTAAAATGCCTGAGCGGCAGATTTTCACCATAAACCGGTCTTGCTGGAGGAATTTTATGCCGGTTTTTATGCATTTTTTTAATACAGTCGGCAACATAATAAAGGTCATCTATTTCATATTTGTTGCGCGGAACAGCGCACCGTACAAAGTTATGAGGATAATTTTCACCAAAAGCAAAAGCCCCCAATTCGCACAAGCGGACACCTTTAAGCAAAAGCAATCCTGTAAGAGAAATTCCGGCGAAATCGCTCCTTTTAAGAGAAGTATCGGCAAAAAATTTATCTGTATCAATATACACGGCATGCCCGCCAAAAGGCTCAAGAACAGGAATACCGCCGCTCTTTAAATATTCACCAAAAATAGAAACCTGCCCGATTCTATTTTTCAAATACGCATCGGAAACCACAGTTTTAAGACCTTCACATATCGTCATAATATCGCGTCCAGACAAACCGCCATAAGTGGGATGCCCTTCGGTCAATATTTGATGATTGCGTATGTCATCAGTTAGATTGGGATATCTTTTTAATAACGGACATCTATGTTTTATAACCAACGCTCCGCCCATATTTGCAAGACCGTCTTTTTTTAAAGAAATAGTAAATCCGTCGCACAGATCAAAAACTTCTTTCACGATTTCGATTATAGATTTTTTATTGTATTTAGATTCACGTGTTTTTATGAAATAACTATTTTCTGCAAAACGACACGCATCATAAAACAAAGCTTTCTTATATTTATTGCAAAGTGCGCGGACTTTTTTCATATTTTCCAGGGAAACAGGCTGACCGCCGCCGCTGTTGTTTGTCATTGTAATATAAACAAGAGGAATATTCTCATAATCTTTTTTAAGAAGATTTTCCAATTCCGCAAGATTCATATTGCCTTTAAATGGAGCAAAACTCTGTTTGTGCAATTCTTCGGAAAAACAATCTATCGCACAAATCCCATTACTTTCTATATTCGCACGGGTCGTATCAAAATGACCGTTATTCGGAATTTTTAAATTCCTTCCGAATTTGCCGATTTGAGTAAAAAGCGCATGTTCTGTAGCGCGTCCCTGATGGAAAAGATAAATCTCACTATCGTCGGGAGAAACGCAAAAAGTATCTTTAAAAGCTTTTAATAATTGGAAATAACCGTAATTACTGCCGTACGCTTCATCTCCCAAAACCATAGCGGCCATTTGTTCAGCGGTTAAAGTGGTTGTACCGGAATCGGAGAGAAGATCTCCGCCTTTCAGCATTTCTGAAGGGAATTGGAAAACATTCCATCCTGCTTTTTGCGCTGCCTTAAACCGTTGCTCTAAAGTAAATTCATGATGGAAACGCACGCTCGCATTAACATACGCTCGCGGCTCATGATCCGTTTCAAATTTTGCTAAATCAACAATATTCATAGTTTTTTTGACAGCTTTTACCTCAAAGCACTCATCAGTGTCTCAAAAATATGCCTGTGAAACTCATCATAGTATGACCAGCCCTTAAACGGCAAGCCCGGCCGGCTGTTTAATTCCACCAAATAAGGACGCCCATAAGCGTACATTAAATCAATCGTGTATATGCGCGGGGAAAATTTTTTAAAATGTTTGTCTATCGTACCGACAAATTTTATAGCCCACTTCGGAACTTTTAAAACAGGAAGCACGGTTAGCGAACCACCCTGAGCAATATTTGCAAGACAACTCCCGCGTTTCGGTTGGCGGTACTCGGCAAGGCGTACTTTGCCATTAAAAATATACAACCGCAAATCATGCCTGCTTTTCACAATCCCGGGAATCCCTGCAGAACAATCAATAAATTCCTGCGCTAAAAAAGGCGCATATGCTCTATCAAGCCGGCTAAAATTAAATTTATTTTTCCCTGCGACGACGATCCCCCTTCCCTCCATCCCCATTTCCGGCTTAACAACAACCTTCTTAGTTTTAATTTTTTTTAAAGCTTTCCGCCAATTATTTTTATTTATAGGATAAGTTTTTATCATGTACTTTTTGAAAAGTTTATAAGTTTTGAGTTTATCGGCGCAAATTTCCATTAATTCTTGATGATTGACACGTACCGCGCCTTCCTCGGTTCGCAAATCCGCGCCCTTTACATAAATAACATCGGCTTTAATGGATTCGCGAACAGCCGCAAGCTTTTTTCCGGCAAATTTCCATCCGCCATAAAATTTCATTTTCCCTAAATAACTTTTCTTGCCTCGTACAATATAAAAATTTACACCACGTTTTTTGCACAGTTCACCGAATCCCTGATATGACAAAAAATAATTACGTTCATCAAACGGATAACCCATAGCATTGGGGCTGTCAAAATAAACAACGATATTTACAGATTTAGACATGAATTTACATATAAAAGACACAGCAACTATAACTCATTTTAAGATTTTTTAATAAAAATTTAACATTTGTCTGATACAACAACCTCGCGTAAGGAGGTGGGCCTAGGACTGGCGTTCGTCGATAGGGTTGACACCTATCGATCGGGGTTCGATTCCCCGTAGGTCCACCATTCCTAACGCAAAAGGAGCCCCACAAAGGCTCCTTTTAATTGGACTTATCCATCGACAGGGTTGACACCAACCAAATTTTAGCAAATAACTTCGTTAAATTCAATGGCTATGGCATGTATGAGCAAAAAATAGCTTCGTGTCTCACAAAATGTTAAAATCTCCTAAGGTATTTAACAATCCTTAATGATAATTTGTATAAACGGCAAATTTCTTCATCACAAAAAAGCATTCATATCCGCAATGGATAATGGATTTCTTTATGGGGACGGTGTTTACGAAACAATGAGAGGATATAGCGGAATAGTTTTGGATTTTGATTCGCACATGGAACGCTTAAAAAAGTCCGCAAAAAATCTCGGGATAAAAATTCCATGGCCGATTCCAAAATTAAAAAAATGGATAAAAAAAACAGTTGACTTAAACAAAGCAAAATCTTCCAGAATCAGACTTACGATTTCAAGAGGTCCAAACGGAATAGATTTTATAACATGCAAAAATCCGACACTGGTTATCTCCTGTGAAAAATTAAAAACCAATCGCGAAATTTATAAAAAAGGAGTTTCCGTAACCACAATAGAAACACAAAGAACCCTGCCAACGGCAAAAACAATAGGCTTGACGCACGTAATTATGGCTTATCGCGCAATAAAGCCTAAAAATATTTTTGAAGCCATTATTATTGATAAAAAAGATTTTGTGAAAGAAGGAATGGCAACAAACATTTTTATGGTTAAATTGGGGAAAATAATTACTCCGAAAACAGGAATTTTAATGGGTACAACAAGGAAAAGGATCATAGAACTTGCAAAAAAAACAGGCTTAAAGGTCATAATAAAAGATTTTAAAATCGGCGAACTCGCTCATGCGGAAGAAATTTTTATAACAAACCAGCTGAAAGAAGTGGTTCCTGTTGTAATTTTAAACGGAAAAAAAGTTGGAATCGAAAAAAATAAAGGAAAAGTAGGAGAAACAACAAAAAAAATCATGGCGGCTTATCAAAACTTCATTAAAGATTACACAAAACAGCACATTGATTTTTGACAAAACTATTATTTATAAACTTCTCGCCTATCCCCCGCCTTAACAACAATAAATTCAATATAATTTTTTTTATGAACATTAAGCCTAAGTATCAACCTGTAGCTACCGACCCTAAGGCGATGAGTTGTAAATCGAGAATCTTTCATCAAAACTAAAATAGAAAAAATATCAGGATGACTTTTTAAATATTTTAATTTGTCAGTTATTCTTAATTGAATATCATTTTCAAACTTTAAAAATTGCCGCTTAGCGTATTTTGTAAATTTAAATATAACCATAATTTATATTACTAAATTGCTTTCGCCTGAATTGAGAGATTTTTCAAATTCCTTTTCAAGTTTTTCTTTATTTAAGGCTATTTCATAATCTTCCAAATAGTCTTCTATAAACCTGTCGCATCCGTCGTAGTACGGAAGAATTATCATTTTTCCTTCACCGCGGTTGGTGACAATGTAACTTTTTTGTTTTATAGATGCGGTGATTTTACCAATTTTTTGTTGGAGTTGGGATGTTGTAATTATAGTAGACATATATGTTTGGCTATTAGTTAGAATATATATTCTACTATATAGTTTAGTATATATCGTCATTTTTATCAACATTAAATTTTTTCTCCTAAACTGACGGTAGCAGTCAAAGTTAAAATATTTCTAAAATCTTGCCTATCCGGACTTGACACCTTAGCCGTACTAAGGCACAATACGCATCTTTAATGCCTAAATCCGCTAAATTATACCAATTTTATGGCTTTAGATGACCTTAATCAGGGGAATGAACCGGATATTCCGGAAACAATAGATCCTCAAGCGGTTATATTGAATTTTCGCGACAACCCTGTCAAAGCAGAAATATTAGGGAAACACGGTCAACATTTATGGAGATTGCTTATGGGACATAAAAATCCGAGAACTGGGGAGTATTATGGGTGTACATGGATGGATATCAGGGAGAAGCATTGTTACAGAGCTGATTTATTAGAAATAACAAAAAAACATGGTCAAACTGATATCGTAGATGCGTGTCTTTTAGAGGATTTGGAAGGATTACGCACTCATACGAATAGAGGCATAGTCAAATTTCCGTATATGGATAGAGGTATTACTTCTGGAACGGAATTTGCAGTATCAACAGCATTGGAAGTAGCCAGGCTTTTGGAAAATCCAAATGGAAGAATCAAAAGAAAATTGGATGAAATTCCGTTAGAAGTTATGGTAGAAGGGTTTTGGTGGTATGTTAGCAAAAATACTGATGAGCGAATGAGGATGAGAACCGGACTAAATATCTTAATATTAGCACTCGAAAGGCAAGCCAAAGAACCGCCGGAGGATATTGAAAGTGCAAAACATTATTTTGCTCGCGAGACTTTGCCTTTATTACGAGGGTCGGAAGATTTTTTAATGATCCCTGATAACATCTTCGAAGGAATCATCCCGCATCTAAGAAGATACAGTCAATCCTTTTATAATTTATATAGGATTGTTATGGAAAAATCTTCAACAGATAATCTCGAAATTGCGGCAAAGCTTGAACGATGCCCAAGGTTTAGAAAATTAGTGGATGCAGAAGGCGAGGCGATTAGGTTTCAGAAAGAGGAAGCAATTGCAGCACAAACAAGCCAAGCGGCAGCGGAAGCGGCTAATCGCGTACAACAAGAAAAAGAGAAACTGGCTGAACGCGAGAGCCAAAGAATAAAAGCAGACAAAAAAACTGCCTTAAAAATGGTTGAACTTGATAAAGACCTCGATACTTACGAGCCATCGGAAGAAGTTTTTGCATTGGGTATTGTAACTAACGCTTCACGCTATAACGCTATAAATCTTATTAACACCGGCAACCCGGAACAATCAGCTTCTGTCAGTGACTTTGATATAAGAGGATACCAATGTTATTCGGACGAAACCAAAGCATCCTACGCCGCACTCTCTGCAAAAATGGCAGCCAAAAAAGTTTTATGGCTGGGTCAAATCGCAAACTTTACAGACGCGCCAACCCCTGCAATTTACAGAAGAATAATTGATAAAGAATTTCCCGAGTCTTCTTTGGAAGCAACTTTACTATGTCTCGACTACACCATGCAGAGACTGAGCAATGCCCAAATTTTCAGTGCGGACTGCATAGTATTTCAATTACTTTCAGCAAAGAGAGAAAAAGTGGAAGCACACATAAAGAAAGTGCAGGAGGAGATAGAAACAGCGGAAGTCGCAAGAGAGTACCATGAAACTTTAAGTACATATCAGAAAACAGTTGAATCTGTAGAAAAACGTAAACAAGCAGCCATTAAAAAACACAAATCTTATCCGGAAACATCAGAAAAAAAACACATTAAAGAATTAATAGAAGCTAGATCAACTTATCTTAAGGAGCTGTATGCAATAGGTACGAGGATGGGGATAGGAGCTTATGTAACTACGGAAAACGAAGATGAGGACGTTTTAGCTTATGTGGAACTTGGTGGCCATGGTTCACGGGGAGGAGGTGGAGGGGGAGGCATGAGGCTTGAGTTGAGACAGACGCTAACTCTTACTCTTTCTCAGTCAGATCGCATCGTTACGGAAACAGGCAATGATTTGGAAAGGCGAAGAACAAGGCTGGAAATGGTTGACTGGACTACAGCTCACGAAGTTAGTCATATTATAGATGTTTTGCATAGAGAGGAAGACAGCGATCAATACAGCAACCGGGTTATTACCAGACATCTCGATGAATTAGCGGGTATAGCGAAAGAGCTTTCTCCGGCAGACCGCAAATTTTACGTGGATGAAATTAGAGAATTAATGGAAGAATGCATGATAGATGGAATCGGTTACCGTTTAATCCAAAATTACGGTACGGGCGACTTTGAATATGACCGTCAAGACCATCGGTTGGTACAAGCGGCTCACTCATTTATTGCCGCCTGCACAATTGCCAGATACAACATGGGATTATATCTTGATATGGGGATGGGAAAAGAACAGGGAATAAGATTTTGCCTCATCTTGCAAAGATTTATTGCCGCCGCAAAAATTCATTTAGAAAATCTTTCGCAGTCTTCATATTCTACGTTAGAAGATGCAATCCTGGACTTGCAGGAGGAAATAGTGGAACTGGAAAATCTTTATTTTGAAATTCAAATTAAAATTGCGGCTGAATCGGGCGGCTGCTTAATAGACGCTGAAATAGAAAGCAAAATTGAAGCTTTATTCCAAGGTATGTTTAATGAAGGATCAAACTTGAAATTTCAGGATGGCGTAAAAGATGATTTTAAACGCCAGCCGGCTTAATTTTTTTAATAACTTTCACAGCTTCCACAATCACTTTTTTTGCTTCTTCCGGATTTTTTGTCATAAGTAATTCAATTCTGATTTTTTTTGCTCCATCAAAACCTTTAAAATACCACGAAAAATGTTTTTTGATTTTATCAAAATGAAAACACCCCAATCTTTCAAAATATTCCAAATGCTCATTGAGAACTTTTATTCGTTCGTGAATGGTTGGCTCCTTGCCTGCAAAAAACCATGGATTGCCAAAAACGGCACGCCCAACCAAAACGCCGTCCACACCGTATTTTTTAATTTTTTCTTTGGCTTCGCGAATAGATTTAATATCTCCGTTGCCTAAAAAAAGTGTGCCAACTTTACTTTCCTTAACAACCCTTCCTGCTTTCGCCAAAACTTCCCAATCGGCACGTCCGCTATAAAGCTGTTTTAAAGTGCGACCGTGCATTGCAATCATCGCGGGTTTTTCTTCAAGCAAAATTTTAACCCAATCTTCGGCGATAACTTTATCGCAACCTGTTCGCGTTTTTACGGATACAGGAATCATTTGTCGATTTAACATTCCGATATTTTCCTTCATCATCCCCTTCGCAATCGCCTCGCAAATTATATTTTCATGCACGCACGCATCTTTTAAAGAAATTCCGTTAACCCAGTCATCAACACCTTTTTTAACAGCCCGAATAATTTCCACCGCCAATTTAGGATTTTTTATCAATCCAGCTCCCCCGCCTTTACTTTCCACTTTTCTCACGGGGCATCCCATATTTATATCAATCCCGTCAAATCCGAGTGCGCATAAAAAAACAGCGCATTTATAAAAAGAAATTGGTTCGGTCCCAAACAGCTGCGCAATAATCGGACGCTCAATTTTACCGTATAAAAAAGCGGGAAGCATTTTTTTGGCTCCTCTCGCCAAGCCTTCAACATTTACAAATTCGGTCATTACAAAAGATGGTTTGCTATATTTGCAAATCATATGCCTGAAAGGAGCATCGGTAATTCCATCCATGGGCGCAAGCCCTATAATCGGCTTTTTAATTTTCGCCAAAAATCCTTTAAATACCATTTTCATAAGTAAAATAAACTATTGTGGATATAACATATAAACACAAAAAATGACATTTCAACACGCAAACATTTGACACCAAAACATAGTGAAGCATAAAATCACAACCAACAGAAATTTTACAAAGCAAAATTTCCTAATTAATTTAATAAATATATGACCAAATATTTTGATAGAGTCGCAGTTGCAGTGATGGATGGTGTCGGTTGTGGAACTCCCGATGACGTAAAAGAAAAATATCCGGAAGATGAAGGAGCAAACAGCTTGGGAAATGCTTCTTCGGTAACGCCGATAAATGCGCCGGGATTGCAGAAAATGGGACTCGAATTTATCCCGGGGTTTCAAGGATTAAAAGCAGCAAACCCAATCTCCCACGATCAGGTCAGGGGAGCATACGGTGCGCTTACTCCGACATTTGCAGGGAAAGGCAGTCCGGAAGGACACCAAGCTTTAATGGGGCTTGTAAATCAAATTCCATATTTAACTTTTGATAAAGATGGATTTCCGGATTGTGTGGTTAGGCAGGTGGAAGAAGCGGCGGCAAAAGTTATTGGACGTGCAGTAAAAATAGTTCGTTATCCCGAAACAGATGATGTAAACGGAGTAAAATTTATAAACACATCGGGAATTGGCGATGTGCATTTGGCAAGCAAAGATCAAGGAACCGGAGAGCTTTTACTCCCTATATATGCTTCAAGTGAAAGCCTTATTCAAATTGCAATTCATCAGGGGGTTTTGCCTCAGGAGGTTATTGAGGATGTTGGGAAAGCAGTAAGAGCCGCAATAAGTCCGCAAATCCTTCGCGTTATCATGAGACCTTTTATTGGGGATCGTCCCGGGAGTTTTACAAGAGTTGAGGAAGACAGAAGGGATTATGGGCTTGATCCGAGCGGTCCGACGGTTTTAGATCATCTGGCGGAACAAAACATTCCGGTATATGGAATTGGGAAAACCCCGGACATGTTTAATCAAAGAGGATTTTCTCCTACAAGAATAGAAAAAGGACACGACGACCGAGAAAGAATACAGTCTTTAATAAGACATTTCAGTCAAAGAAACAATGGCGCAGGATTATATTTCGCTAATTTGATAGGAACAGACATGACATATGGACATCCTCGCAACCCGGAAGGATATGTGAGACACATTGAAATGATTTCAGAACATTTAAGACAACTTCTGTCCGTAATGAAATTTAGAGATCTTTTAATTGTTACTTCCGATCATGGCACCGATCCTACACACCAGGCTCACAACAACCATACTTACGAAGAAGTTCCGCTTTTAGTGGCAGGTCCCGGAATTTATGGAGCTGTTAATTTAGGAGTACGAACAACTTTCGCTGACGTTGCCGCCACTGTTGCGGATATATTCAGGCTTGAAGAAGAAGTCAATGACGGAATAAAAATCCCAAGAACCTACGGCGGACAAAGCTTCTTGCACCAGCTAGTATAAGAATATGAGCAAAAATCTACATGAGCGAGCGCAGCTTTTTTAACGTGGAGGTCTCGTGGTTTCCTGCATGTTAAAAAAGCGAAGCTAAGCGAATGTAGTTTTTGTTCATAACCTATATTTTGAAAGTGTTGAAAACTTTCTTAAAGTTTTCAAATATCACTTGGTGGGCAGGGAGGGTTTCGAACCCCCGAAGGCCGAAGCCAGCAGATTTACAGTCTGCCCCGTTTGACCACTTTGGTACCTGCCCTTGATAATTTAAAAATCGAAAATGCGAAGGAAATTATAGCCGATTGCCACTCTTATGCAAATAAAACTTGAAAAAACCCATCTGTCATATAGAATCAAATCGTACATTCTTTAACTTAATTCCACATGTCCACACAAAAATCCGGCGCCGGCCGCCTGCTGGTTTTGTTTTCTTCCATTGTTATGGGGATTTCCGCATTTTTGCCGTGGGGGAAAATAATGGAAACCTCAGTTGAAGGGATAAAAGGTGATGGGAAAATTACTCTCGTTATAGCAGGATTAATTTTCTTGCTTGCTATATCTAAAAAAATTCCACTATGGATTTTTTTGATTTTAGGATTAACGGCGGGAGTTATAGGCATTGTAGATCTTTTTGCGATGTCAATTGTTACAGAAACAACACAAGTTGTTACAGCTATAGGAATTTATCTCACAATTGCCACGGCGGTACTTATGATAATAGGTGTACTGATGCAGGCAGTTGATATAAGAAAATAGAGAGATTTACAATCCGTATTAAAATTTTTTAGCCCTCCTGTACCCGCACATAGCGATGCAGTCCATTTAATGAAAGACCATTTATCGCCACGCGCACCAAGCTTCTTATTTCTTGATGTATGGCAACGGCACACGTTCTGCCGCCGCGAATCTCCTCAAATATTCCTTCAGGAGTTTCGGCACAGTATTCTGTAACGGCGCTCCCAACCTGATTATCGGGATCATACAAATTTAAACCTTGTAAATCTTCAGCACCATCATCAGCCAACGGGATTTTATTAAACCCCCTATGCGCATCACTACTTCCAATTGCCGCAATATTTAAGTCTCTTCCTCGTAATTGTTGGAATAATTGGATTGGAGCGCTTGAAAGCACGGGTCTTGGATTACGATGCCTCGCAACATTTTGTAAGATTGCGCCATTTGCCACTTCTAGCCCTTCAAACAACCCAGAATCACGAACAAAACCACTCATGCGATCCAACCTTTTTGCATCGCCGGCTCTTCTTACCGGATGATTTAAAATTGTAACTCCGGGATAATCTTTTCTAATTTGCGCAATATCGGCAAACGAACATGGCAACTTGGAAATTTCCGGTGCACTACCCGTAGGGAATCTGTCCTTGCAAAGATGATTTGCATGAAATCTGCGACCATCAAAATCGAATGAAAGTTCAGTGCCGGTTATCATAAGAATTTTTTTGCCGGTTCCATCAAGCAAACGCGCAACCTCTTCTTCTACGCAGGCAGCCGCTTCAGGATAAAACCCTTGGTGATTTGTTACCGCATAGGCATCCACCCCCGCCCTTACAATCCCCTCGGCCATACTTTCGGGACTGCCCCCATGCCATTCATTGCTCCATGGACAAGGTCCCGAATGCAAATGTGGATCACACCGAAATATCATTTTGAAAATTTATTATGTTCGATCACCTCTTTCCTCCAGCTTCTTCCTAGCCGCTTCAGCAACCGGAAATCTGCATTGAGTTAATACCTGCAAGGTCTCAGTATCGGTAATTTCAGAAAGATACATATCCATATACGCAGCACAAGATTTTCTGATAGTCCCTGTCTCGGCCTGTACGATAAGAAGTGCCAAATAATAGTGAGCTTTCATATTTTTCAACACTGTTAAAGCATCCCTTACCACCATTCCACCGGATTGAAGTTCCTCCACCACACTTGTTTGTATGGCAGGAGATGGTTTTATGGTGCTTAAAATAAAAAACGCAGCAATAGGATCCTTTTTAAAAGGCACCATATGCCCCATTATAAAACCCACTAAATAACGTTTTAATTCTGCAAGACGATAAACATAACGTTGGTGTTCTTCGTAAGCGTCAGTATGAGCAGTCTCTTCGTTATAGATATTAATCGGCTCAACAGAATATTTATCCAAAAACCAGCCATCTTCCCCGGGAGAATGTTCTTGAAGCAATAACGCGGAAATAGCAGAAAACGCCTCAGGTTTTGCCCCTTCTTCAGCAATGCCAATGCCAAACAATACATGCGTAGCAACCTGATATCTGTTTGCATCACCAATATTTGCAATAATCAGGCGTGTAAGCACGTCTATATCACCGTCTGCTTCAGCCTTATCAAGATGTACTCGAAAATTTTTACGCAATTCTTCATCGGAAGGAAGTTCCCTTTCAGCACCTTCGGTCGCACCATCTCCATTTAACGCAAGCGAAGTGACACATTGTGTGCCGGTACCAACGCAACTGCAATTCACCGCACACGCCGCATCACCGGTATCTCCTTCACTCTCTACCCTGGCAACAGCCGCTTCTACGGGAGCTTCTATTGCCTTGTCTCTTCTTCTATCTGTCTTCTCTCCCATAAAAATTTAACTTTTAAAAAACAGGGGCTTAAGTTACGATAAATAAACAGACATGTCAATAAAAACATAAAACCGTCTCCCAAATCGCCTCCCCATCTCAAACTCCAATCATGAACCCTTGACAAACACTCAAATTGTATAGATAATTACACCTTTGATCCATCTTTACCTAAGTATATGAAAAAAACATTAATAAATAAATTTTTCTATGCCGTTGGAATTTGAATCAACCAAAACAAGGGCGGAAGACATCTTTGTCGGACTGGTGACAGACGAATATTATTCTAGGCAATTACTAGGAAAAACACTTGGTGATGCCATAGAAAGGCTGGAAAGAGTTTCTTCGGAAGCGCAAACACCTCCCGAAACTCATCTTCGTGAACAAATGGAAGCGGTTTATCAGGTAAGAAATTTAATACGATTGGCGGTTTCAGAAATAATATTGTACGACGAAAGAGTAGCCAGGTTTGCTGGCGATAATCTGCAGGAAGTGGAAGATTTAAAAGTCGATCCGGAACTGGTAAAAGGCTTGGCAAGAACAATGTTTGAAGCAAGCAAGGCAAAACGGGGAGATACGGTAATGATATGCGGAACAAAACAAAATCTTCAGGTGCTGGAAGAAATAGCGAAAATTTGCTTGGAAGAGAATGTGAATTTTAGAGTGGATATGGATAATCCGTCTCTCAGGGCGGAACTTATGAACGACGCAAGTCAAAATGGACTTAAAAATTTAGCTAGAGAATGGATATCTTATGTTACCGGAATTACAAAAATAGAAGTAAGAAGCAACGGATATCTATAAAAATTAACCCCGGACAAAGCAAGTTATACGGGAAGGAAACGACGGAGCAAATGGACAGATACAGATCTGGAGAAGATCATTTTACTTCTACCATTGTGCCGACTCCGGAAAACGCAGAATTGGACGGTATGGATTACGAAAGTTACCTGAGATTTTACTTTGAAGCGCTGGATCAGCCATGGGAAGAAATTGCAAAAGCTCAGAGAAAACTTAAAACAAAACTGGACGCAGGCAAAAAAATACATATAAAAGATGGAAATGGAACAGACATAACTTTTGATATTGAAGGATTTACATTCGCCAGTTCGATACTTGATAAAAACGTACCGGGAAGCGAATTATTTTCAGCTCCAAAAAAAGATAGCGCGGAAGGGAAAATAGTTGCCAATGGCAAATTTAAATATAAAGATTTTGAAATGATGGAAGATTTGGTTTTAATTTTTGAGAAAGGAAAAATAATCTCGGCAAAAGCGGGAAAAGGACAGGAAACATTGGATGAGATATTGAGTCAGGACGAAGGAATAAATTTTATAGGGGAATTGGCATTCGGAACAAATCCGCATATCAGACGGCATTTAATAAACCCGTTATTGGTGGAAAAAATAAGCGGCAGTTTTCACATAGCCTTAGGAAATGCTTATGAAATGAAGGAGTACGAAGGAGAACAGGTAAAACTTGATAACGGAAACAGAAGTGAGGACAATCATCATTGGGACATAGCCACACTCTTAAGAGGGATTAACAGCGAAATATATTTGGACGGCAAACTCC
>Ga0209541_10008269_pt1 | contig 17205 bp, 21 predicted proteins | sample RifCSPlowO2_01_FD_184027 | JGI IMG/M metagenome (GOLD analysis project Ga0209541, IMG submission 184027) | Groundwater microbial communities from Rifle, Colorado - Rifle CSP2_plank lowO2_0.1 (SPAdes) (version 2) | ecosystem: Environmental > Aquatic > Deep subsurface > Groundwater | place...
GAGGCCACAATTTTACTCACAGCCATTCTGCTTATATTCTGTGATAAGCAGATTTTCTTCGTTGAAGTACCATTCAGCTTTTGCGTAATAATCCAGACCCGTTTTTTGTAATTTAGTTTGTACATTAAGACCACCAAGCGGTCTTAGATATTAATGTAAACTAAAAACGTGATAGCACAGATACTGACAAAACCAAAAGATTTATAAATAATTAGCGATATTACTATTTAAGTCTTACTTATGGAAGTGATGATTCTAGTGGGTGTTGGAGCTTAAATTATATCATGATGCGCAAATTGATTAAGGAATGCCCTGAATGCTCCAGTCAGAATATTTTTAGAAATGTGGAAAAAGGGGAGACCATCTGCCGCGAATGCGGTTTTGTAATTGAAGACCGCATGGTGGATTTTTCACAGGAATGGCGGGATTTCGAAGATGATGAAGGCGGCAGCAAGCGGAGAACAGGCGCGCCGTCTTCCCAGACTCAGTTTGATCAGGGATTGGGAACTGAAGTAGGCACAACGTCGGACTTTTATAAGCTTAGTTCTGAGAAAGAGCGGGACAAATTTTTCCGGTTAAGAAAATGGAATATCCGGATCAGCACGGCTATTGAAAGAAATCTTAAGGTAGCTTTAGCGGAATTAAAGAGAGTTTCTTCATTTTTGCGCCTGCCGCGTTCTGTTGAGGAAGAAGCCGCGCGAATTTACCGGCTGGCAGTGCAAAAAGGTTTAGTACGGGGCCGTTCCATGGAATCGGTTATTGCCGGTGCTTTATATGCCGCCTGCCGCAGGCATGAAGTTCCCCGAACACTGGATGAGATGGGCGAAGCTTCGGGCATTGAGAAAAAAGAGATCGGCAGGACTTACCGTTTTGTGACCAGAGAACTGGAAATTAGCATCAGGCCCAGCAATCCAGCAGATTATATTCCTCGGTTTGCCTCCGCTTTGAAGTTAAGCGCGGAAACGCAGTCCAAATCCGTGGAAATTCTGGAAATGGCGCGGGATATTGAGTTAACCTCTGGTCGCGGGCCAACGGGCATAGCGGCGGCAGCTTTGTATGTAGCCTCATTAATTCATGGCGAAAAAAGAACCCAGCGGGAGGTAGCTGATGTTGCCGGAGTTACCGAAGTTACCATCAGAAATCGTTACAAGGAATTGATTAAAAAATTAAAATTGACCAAAGAAGTGGAAAAAAGCAAGAAGAGATAGTTTGCCATGGATAGTTATTTTTCTAAATTTAGCTTTAAGAGCGGTTCTAAAACCTATGTTCTGGCGCGTTCAGCGGGAGAATCATTGCAGTATTTTTTTGATTCCGGCCCTGGCCGGGTAACGGTAGCCATAGTTGCTTCAGCTAGTCTGGTGTTAGCCTTCAAGCCGGATATAGAACGTGAAGAAACAGTTAATTGTCGCGCGTCTTATTCTGAACTTCAGTGCTCGTCTTCAAGCTGCGAGGTTAAGAACTACCTGAATCAGCCGGTCAGCCCAAGCGGCCTGGAAAAATTATTAACTGGTTTTCATCAGAAAAAAATTAAAGATTTAAAAATAATTTGCGAATAAGTTAAGAAGATGAGCAGTCTGGCGCTAGGAGATATTGTTTATTTAGATTTGAATTCTGTTGACCTCTTTGGCTGGGAGCGGAAAAAATCAGACTTAGTAATTGATTCTATTGTCCGGGGCATTGAAGCTGGCGATGAATTTCCAGCGGTTCCTGTAATGGTAATTAGTGAAGGAAAAGCAGCTGTTAATGAAGGAGAAACAACCATTAACGAAGGAAAATACCTCCTTGACAAATTTCCGGCCAGGTCAGTAATTGTTAAGGGGAAATATCAGCTGGATAGCATTATATTAAAATATCATCCCTCCATTTCCGGCCCCTGGGATGGAGGTCATCGCCGGGCTTTAGGCCATTATATTGCCAATAAGCCGTTAAAATGCCGGATTACCTGTATTGGCGCTGAACAAACGGAATGGATTAATATTAGAGAAATGGTTCTTATGGATGATCGAGAATTTGCCAGATGGTGTTTTGGAAGCAGTTATCAGCAATTAAAGGAACGAGATAGAAGATACCGATAAATATAACTCCGGAAATCAAAGTCCAGCTGAGCCAATTGCCGTATCGGTTTCTGCTAAAGAAGAAATAAAATTAGCCATTGAAGGGATTGTTAATCGTCGCTGAATTTTGATTCAACTAAAGTATTGATGGCCCAACTTTTGATTCAACTAAGGTGTTGACGGTCAAACATTTCCTGAAAAAGATCGCTTACTGGAAATGGTCCGCGAGAGAATCTAATTCTAACCTTCCTTTCTTTAATAAATTATACGCAAAATTAAACATTTTTTTTCTAGTGTTGTCAGCGTTTTCTTTCGAACCAAAAAAAGTATCTGGATAAAAAGCCGGATTAATTACCACCATTGACCGCAGAGCGAAAAATAACGGCGCTAAGCACAATATTTCCTGATCTTTAGTTTTCTCCAAATAATTGTTCCAAAATAATTCCAGCCCTTCCTTAGCCGCTCCGGCCAATAAACCGCGCTCTTTTACCGAATAAAAAATAAAATTAATGCTAAAGGCGGTTAAATCATCGGCGGCTTCGCCATACGTCTGTCCTGACCGGTCTAATAATGCAAATGTCCCATCTTCTTTGTACCAGATATTTCCTGGGTGAAAATCTCCATGCACGTGGCATAACCTCTCTGAACTAAACCGGTGCTTGGTCCAAAAGTTTACTGCTTCTTGAATTATCTTTTGCAATTCCTCTTCGGAAACCCAATTCAAATCTTTAGGATACAGGTCAATAATTGACATAATGGAGGTATTGCCGCCAACTGCGCTGCGCAGGGTTCTTTTGTATAAGGAATCTTTATTTTCTGCAGCTTTCTCCTGATGCAGCCCTGCTAAAAAATGGGATAATTCCAATATTTTTTTTCGGTCTGGTTCTGACAAATTTTCCTTAGCAGCTAGGAGGGCAAAATCTTTAAACAAATCTTTTCCTTGGGCTTCATCCATTAAGAGAAAGAATTCTTTAGCTTTTCCCAGGGAAATTATGGAACCATTTTCAGAAATTCCGCCCACATCCAGAGAATTAACATGGCGGGGGATCTTATGATAATGCGAATGCGCTAGCAGCAATGATCCGGCGCGGTCGGAAAAATGATCCATTCCTAAATTGGAGGTAAATAAGGTTTTCAGAATTTTAATATGCGGTTTTCCATTGATTTTGAAATTTACTGCATAACCGGTTCCGACACAGCCAGAGCCTAATTTATTAATCTTAACTTCAGTGATGGCGCCATTAAAAACTGAACTAAGATAATCTTTTAGCTTCGATTCGTTAATCTGTTCCACCTCCAGCCGGAGCGGCGTAATCTATATAAAGTTTTATCCTTTTCAGTGTAAATATGCCCCATCCAGGTGATAAAGTCAAGCTTCTTACTAAACAGGAAACTGTAGAAGGAATACTAATGCCTTCGCCTAAGAAAGATATAGTTATGTTAAAATTAGCCACCGGGTACAATGTAGGTTTTCCCAGCAAAGAAGTTAAAAAAATAGAGTTAGTGGAAAAAAGTAAGCTTTTGCCAGTTTCATTAAAACAAGTTAAACCTAGGAAAAACCTCCCTGCCATCGCCATTCTTCATACCGGTGGCACTATTGCTTCCAAGGTTGATTATCAAACCGGCGGCGTCTCAGCCAGTTTTAAGGCAGAAGATTTACTGAAGATGTTTCCGGAAATCGAGCAAATCGCCAACATCCATACTGCGCATGTAGCCAATATGATGTCAGAAGACCTGCGCTTTTCCCATTACCAAATAATTGCCGCAGCCATTGAAACAGAAATTGCCAATAAAGTTGATGGAATTATCATCGGCCACGGCACGGATACTCTAGCCCAGACTTCAACGGCCTTAGCTTTCATGCTGGAGAACTTGCCGATTCCGGTTATCTTAGTGGGCGCGCAGCGTTCCACTGACCGAGGGAGCAGCGACGCCGGCGTGAATTTGATCTGCGCGGCTGAATTTATTGCCAAAACTGATTTTACGGGGGTAGCCATTTGCATGCATGGTTCTTCCAGTGATACTTTCTGCAATATTTATCCTCCCACTAAAACCAGAAAATTTCATACTTCCCGCCGCGATGCCTTTCAGGCTGTCAATGATGACCTGATTGCCACGGTTGATTATAATACCAGGCATATTCATTTCCATCAGGCTTACACTAAAAAAAGCCATGTTTCAGGAGTCTTGCAGCTAAAAGATAATTTTGAAGATAAAGTTGCCGTGGTGCGAGTATATCCTAATATGTTTCCGGTGCTGATTGATGCGCTGACTAAGGAACATTACAAAGGATTGGTTCTGGAAGGCACAGGAATTGGACACGCCCCGACCAATATTGCCGAAAATTTTTCCAATTATGAAGCTCTGCAAAAATTTATTAATAACGGGGGAATAGTAGTTTTGACTTCCCAGTGTATCTTTGGCCGGGTAAATTTGGATGTTTATGCCAATGGGCGGCGGTTAAAAGAAATTGGGGTCATTTCCGGTTCAGATATGCTAACTGAAACAGCTTACTTGAAATTAGCCTGGCTGCTGGGAAATTATCCTAAAGAAAAAGTCGAAGAGCTGCTGCCGCTAAACCTTAAAGGAGAAATTAAGGAACGGCTGGCTTTCACTGAGGAAATTTTAAAAAAATGATTTTCTCTCTATTGAGGTGTTGGGCATGAAAAAGATACTGAATATGAGAATAAGGTTATTGGTTTTAATGCTGATTGGTTTATTTGCGGCATCTTGCGCCGCTCCAATGCCGGCTAATAAAGCTTGTCAAACGGATTTAGACTGCGTTCCAGCCCAATGCTGCCATGCTGCTGATGCTGTTAACTTGGAGAATGCTCCAGATTGCCGCAGCACTATTTGCACTATGGAATGCGCTCCCAATACTCTGGACTGCGGGCAGGGCAGTGTGGCCTGTGTTGATGGGACCTGCCGAGCCAGTTTTAATTAGATAAATTAATGAGGTAAACCTACCAATTTTTATAGTTATTTTATTTCTTAAACCTGTGCTGAAGACAGTTATCCGGGACTTTGTTTTTGGAATGGAAGACGGCTTAGTTTCCAATCTGGGTTTAGTTCTGGGGGTGCATATCGGCGGCGGCGGACCTTATGCGGTAATCTTAGCCGGAATGGCCAGCATGGTGGCCGGGGCTTTTTCTATGTCCGCGGGCAGTTATCTTTCAGCAAAATCCCAGCGGGAAGTGTATGAGCAGGAAATTGCCGCCACTAAAAGACAGTTGAAACAATCTCCCCCAAAGGCTTTGCGGGAAATGCATTCTTTGTTAAAAAAAGAGGGTTTTGACGATGACGAAATCAAAGCGATAGTGCATCATTTTGAGAAGCATAACCCCTCTACTTTTGCGATAAATTATATTCAAAAAAAATTAGGGTTGTCGGAAGAAAGATTTGATTTGCCGCTGCGAAATGCGTTTACCATGTTTTTTTCTTTTCTGGTAGGCTCTTTTTTTCCGATAATTCCTTTTCTGCTTTTGAAGGACAACCTGGCGGCTGCCACAGCTTCAGCCTTAACTATTGGCATGCTCTTTTTAGTAGGCTGGGCTAAAGCTAAATATACCCATTTAGGCTGGATGAAGTCAGGTTTGGAAATCGCGTTAATTGGCTTAGGCGCGGCTGTTTTGGGATACGTTGTAGGATGGCTGATTAGAATTATATTCTGATGATCTATAGCAACTGGCATTAATTTTTGAACAATAAATAGCTGCTACTATATCCAAAAGACATAATATACAAAAAACATAATATACAAAAAACATAACTAATTGTATGAAAATGTATGTCTTTTGGTATAGCTTTAGTATATTGATGTGTTAGTTTTGAACCAGTATCAACGAAGAAAAACAGTATCAACAATGATATGTTGTTCCATAATTATGTTGTCGCTGTACTAGAATTTGTTTTAAGGCATATACTGTATAATTTCTTTAATCAAATTTTATATAGTTTATTCTCTCTAAGCTGGTTAAATGCTGGATGCCTATATTATTGACTGGATTAAGAAAGAGCAGGAAAAGCGCCGGGAGAAAGAGGATGCCCATCGTCCGCGCATCTGGCAGGAAGTCCCTCTGCCTTCAAGGAAGGATTACCGTTCTGAAGTTAATGAGGATGGAGAGGATTCAGACAGTCCAGATAATCCAGACAATTCCCATAGTCTGGACTACAAAATAGAAATTTCTTTGGTTAGGAGTTATTTTAGATAAAACCTTTAAGTTTTTTAAGAAGCCTTTAGTTTTGCGGCAGCCTCTCAGTTTAGATAACCTTTTTAATTTCCATCCTTATTCTTTCTTTAATGAAGCCATTGCCCCAATCCTTTTTTGCCCGGGATACTGTAGTTGTAGCTCAGGACCTTATCGGAAAAATCATCGAAATAAAGGGAATCAAATCCCGAATCGTGGAAACGGAAGCCTACTGCCGCGATGAAGCCTCGCATGCGCATAAAAAAACGGAGCGAAGCCAAATCATGTTTGACACTTATAGCTATGTTTATGTCTATTTGATTTATGGCATGTATCACTGCCTGAATTTTACTGCCAATAAGAAAGATGCCGGCGCAGTTCTGATCAGGGCAGTTGAGCCGTTAGATAACTTTGAGAAATTAAAATTAAATCGGAACACCGATAAAATAACTAGTTTATGTTCCGGCCCTGGAAAATTATGCCAGGCTTTAGGAATTGATAAAAAATATAATGGGTTAAAATTAGGGGAGGAAATTAAAATTTTTGACGACGGTTTTACTGCTAAAATTGGTTCCAGTTCCCGCATTGGCATTGTTAAAGCTAAAGAACTGCCTTGGAGATTTTTTGCGGAAGGAAGTGAATTTGTTAGCAAAAGCTAATTGTAATGAAAGACGCAAGTATTGCATAATGATAATACATCTTTCAAGCATTAGTTGCAGAAGAAATGATATGCAAAATTGTTGTCTGCAACTATTGATTCATTAATCTTTTAAGTTAACTTCCCGTTCTTTGCTTTATGCGGGGGTGGCAGAGTGGCCAAATGCGCTAGCTTGAGGGGCTAGTTCCTTAGTGGATGCGCGAGTTCGAATCTCGTCCCCCGCATTTTAATAAGTTGAGGGTTGATAAGGGCAGGCTGCCCTTATGCGCGGTGCATTCGCGAGTTCGAATCTCGTCCCCCGCACTCTGTTTTAAATTAGAAGTTAAAGTTTAAAAAATGAACCGATTTTTATCTATTGAAAGAAAATTATTTCCGGAGAAAACAGAAATATGAAACCAATAGAGCAAGAAAATATTTATACTGATGAAGTAGATTATGCGAATACTCCAGATAATTCAGTATGGGGCACTGAGGATAAAGCCACAACTGATTTGTTGGATCGGCTGGATATTACCGGCAAATGGCTTAATCTTTGCGCTGGCGATGGTCGCTTCAATAACAAGTTGCTGGAAAAAGCCGACGAAGTTATCGCTGTTGATATAGATGAGAATGCTTTACAAAAGCTTGCTCGCATTGCGCCTAAGCCGCTAAGAAAGAAACTTACTACAAAAATAATCAATATAGTAAAGCCATTTTCTTTTGAAAATAATATCTTTGATGGCGTATTCTGTGTTGGCACCTTGCATCTTTTTCCAAGGCCGGTTTTTAAGGGTATAATCAGTGAGATCGGAAGGATCTTAAAATCTGACGGGCGGATAATCATTGATTTTGCTACTGACATTAAAAGAACTTACCCTAATGGCAGTCTTTGGATTGTTGAAAACGAACCTAATTATACCTTAGAAGAAGCTCTTCTTTTTTTAAGAGAAATATTCCAAGATTACACTGTGAATATCAAAACAGGCCATGTTGATCCTGAGAAAGTTAAAATTAATAAAGGGGAATATGTGTTTACTTCGAATTTTATACTCATGGATGCGGTTAAATAATTAACTATCAACGGGATTCGAGGTTTACCGACGATAGGAGGCAGTAAGAAAATTGGGCAGTGTTAATATCTGACTGATTCCTTAGTTAGTTATAATCTTAAATAAATAGTTTTTATCAGCCAAAGGATTACACTATTGAAAATTTGGGCTATCAGGGATTATTTACTGCATAGCCCCCATTTTACATTGTAGTTTCGCAGGAGCGGAAATTTTTAAATTATTAAATGGATTGATTCATTAGCAGATCAATGATACAAAATAATTATAAATAATCCCTCTTTCTGCTGAAAGATGTCCAATTATCCTAGTTTAGCAAAAATAATTAATGATGCTCTTTTTGAAACAAAGCTGATTCATAATAAATATTTTGGAAAAAAGGAGGCGAGATTAGAAGGCAAATTCGGCGGCGATTCTAAAGGCGATGCCGTTACTAAAGCGGATAAGGAAACTGAAGAAAAATTGCGGGAGCATTATGCTAAGTTTCTGCCGGAGTATAATTTCCTGGGAGAAGAAACCGGTGAAACAGCCAGATATAATGGAAACGGCTGGTTTACGATCAACGATCCTTTGGACGGCACGTGGAATTACCAGCGCGGAATTAAGAATTTTGGCGCTATCACGTCAATATGCAAAGATGGCTTGGTAATTGCTGCAGGCTATTCTAACACGCCTAAAGAACAAACGTTTATTGCTGTCAGGGAAGACAGGATATTAATGATTAATGCCGGGCGAGAGCGTTACCATAGGATTGAACCGAAAATTTATCTGGGCATGGGACCAACTGATGATCCGGAACAGATTAAAGAATTAACTGCTTTAGTGAAAGAACAATTTCCCGGGGTACAGCTGGAAGAAACTGGAGCGGCGATTAATGCCGCCTGCGTTTTTGCCGGACGCTGGCCAGTATTTTTCCATACAGGCCTGGCTCAGCATGACATCAGCCCGATATCTGTATTTTCCGCTTTAACGGGCATTTCAGCTACTGATCATCACGGAAATCCTTATACTGCTATTGATCCCGTGGCTGAAATCAAGAAATATCAAGCCGGGCGGCAGGAAGTTCTGTATCATAATCCCATTCTAATTGCAGCTCCGCGCGACCACGAAAAAATGCTGCGCATTCTGGAGCGGTTTAATAGTTTTTTAGATGCTAAACAGTTAGTCGGATTCAGGCACGCGCGAGAAACCAACTGATGAAGAAAATTTTTATTAGAAAGATATATAAAAATTAGAAAGATATATAAAAGAACGGCTCATTTTTAATTTATTCTAATGGCTCGGCTTCAATTTAAAACCAAGTGCGGAATTTGCAAGAAAGAATGGGTGGTGGTTATGGCCAGAGATTTTCCCATTTGCGTTAATTGCCATCTGAAACAAATTTTTTCTGAAGAAGTTGCTGATAAAAAATATGGTTTTCTCAATGTGGACAAATCAGTATACGCGCGATCAAAATTTCTAAGATCAATAAGACAGAATTATCTGATGTATAAAACATTAACGGAAAAGCAAATTGCCGCCTTTAAGAAAGCGGTTAAGGAATTGGAACCTCAATAATTTTGAATCAAACACGAATGCCCGCGGCCAGTGAAACTATACACCGGTGGCATGCTTCGTCTGCGGACTCGGGGCACTCGCTTAAAGAAATGCGCTGAGCTTTACTTGATCATGTACAAACAGGGTTCGGAGGGTATTTTTTGCTTTAGGTTAACTTCGTTGATAAGAAAATAAAACAAGAATATTAAACTACGCTGCCGGTCACGCTCACTGTGGTTCGCTTAAGACCAGTGGTAAAATCACTATTTAAAGAACATGGTGGAACCGGCAGGTTTAGTTTAATGCTGACTTTTGGGGCGATTTTGCTGGCTTTGGTTTTAGCTATCGTGCTCGGACCAAGATCAAATTGTTTGATTTAAAAGTCCAAGCAATTAATAGCTTCTAGTAGAATTGAAGTTATCAAATCATTTAAATAGATGCTATATTTATGTTATAATATGATACCTAAAAATTTACTTTCATTGATCGTAATTGGTCTATTTTTTATAGTTGGCTGTACTCAAGAAGTTCTTTACGATGATTTTATGAAGGCACCACAAAAAATTGATGATATGGAAACTCCTCAGAAAATAGATAGTATGGAAGTACTCACTCCCGATAAGGTAAAACGACAAATTGATGAATATATGGAGATCCCCAAAGAAATAGATGACTTAGAAACACCAAAAACAACATTGTATTTTACGTTAGCAAATGAAAGATCCCCGAATAGAAATGTTAAAATTATGCTTAATGGGAAATCAGTATACAATGATGAACTTAAATTTGGGTTTGGCACTTCAGAAAAAGTTGATTTTGAAACTGTAGAAGGCACATTCTCTTTTGAATTAACTGATACAACTACAAATAAGATAGAATCAACAACAATAAATACCGAGAATGGCGCTTACATTGCTGTAGGTTTCTGGGGTGATTCAATTACAATTGATCAGTCAAATGAAAAACAAGTAAGATATGATTAAGCTCGAACTTCTAAATTCTACGTATAGAGAACTGCGCAGTTTAGACAACAATTGTGCGCAGTTCTAATCTGTATAACTGCGCGTCAAAGTGTGCTATAAGCTAAGCAGTTATCCCTATGGATATGAGGAGAATTCAATTAAAAGAGGGAGACTTTATTTTAAAAGAAAAAGTGGAAGTAGTGTACGAAAAAGTTGTAACAAAATTTGGAACATTCGGAAAATTAGATGCTCCAAAGAAGTATATTGGAAAAAGAGCCTATGTGATTATTGTGCATTGACTATTTATGCAACACAGCATAAGAAACCTGCCTTAACTGGATAAAGCTATGGTTCTGATAAGAAACCTGCCTTAACTGGATAAAGCTATGGTTCTGATAAGAAACCTGCCTTAACTGAATAAAGCTATGGTTCTGATAAGAGGCGGCTTTAGAGAACAGTGGATAGTTTTTCAAAATAATCTTTAACAGACAGCATAAAACCAATCTTTATATATCCTGATAATTTACTCAAGGTATGAAAGATGGGATTAAAATATTTAGTATTTTAGGCATTGATGTCAAACTGCATTATTCCTGGTGGTTTATTTTTATACTCTTAAGCTGGAGTTTGTCGGCTTCTTTTTTTCCGCTCTACTTTCCAGGATATTCCACGGGAACTTACTGGCTGATGGGCATTGCCGCCTCATTGCTGTTATTTATCTCTGTATTGCTGCATGAACTAAGCCATTCATTGATGGCCAGAATCAGGAAAATAAAAGTTAAGAGCATTACTTTGTTCTTTTTTGGCGGCGTGGCTGGAATAGATACGGAAGATTTAAAACCTTCTTCCGAATTTTTGATGGCCATTTCCGGGCCGCTATTTTCTCTAATCCTGGGAGGAATGTTTTATTTAATTTATCTCAGCGACGGACAGGGCGTTATTACTGCTATTGCCTTTTACCTTTATCAATTAAATTTGATCCTGGCCCTGTTTAATCTCGTCCCAGGGTATCCCCTTGATGGAGGAAGAGCGTTTCGGGCGGTATTGTATGCTTACTATAAAGATTTAGTCAAGGCCACGGCCATTGCTTCGCAAGTGGGAAAAATTTTTGCCGGCTTTTTGATTATTTTTGGTTTTATCGGCATCTTTACCGGCAGCGGCGGTGGATTATGGTTTATGCTTATTGGCGGTTTTTTATATTTTATTGCCGGCTTGAGCTATCAGCAAGTTGTGGCCAAGAGCATTTTAGAAAAAATAAAAGTTAAGGATATTATGAAAACCAGGATTATTGCTCTTAATCCTGAAATGATGCTTTCGGAATTTATTAAAAAATACGCTGATTATGAAGATAACCTGTTTCTAATAAAAAATAATCAGGTTCAAGGAATTATCGATGTAGACTTGCTTGCTCCAATTAAACCAGAGTATCAAAGTAAAACTCCTCTAATAAAGCTGGCTTTGCCATTAAGAAATATTCCCGCAGTAGATAAAAACGCTTCAGCTTATCGAGCTTTGCAGCTGTTGTCCGGTTGTGGCGCTAATGCCATTCCTGTTCTGGATAAAAATAAAGTCGCGGGTATTATTACGCAGCGGATTCTGCTTAATCGAATGGCTTGGGAATTAAAATTCAGGGGAGGCCAATTAAGAAAATCCAGGATAAACCATTAAAAAGCAGGCCGATTTTTGAGGGATAATGAGTGAACAGCTTGTTAAAGAAAGCATTAAAGCAAAGCTTCAACAATTAACCCATCATCGCCATACGGCTATCGTCTCTCGCGGCGATGCGGCTATTAAAGCGGCGCTGCAATTATTTGATTCAGTATTAATCCCTGAAGAAGGCGGCTGGCTGAGTTATAAAAAACTGCCTAAGAGCTATGCGGAAATAGAATGCTCTGATTCTAAAATTGATTTAGCTAGTTTAACAGAAAAATTAAAACAAAATAAATTTTCTGCGTTCTTGTATCAAAATCCCGGCGGCTATTTTGCCGAGCAGCCCGGGGAGAAAATTTATGAATTATGCCATAGATATAATTGCAAAGTAATAATAGACGTTTCCGGCGCTATTGGAACAAAGTTAGGCTGGGGGGATTATGCCGACATTTTAGTCTGCAGTTTTGGCCGATGGAAATTAGTGGATGCCGGGAAAGGCGGATTTATCTCCAGCAGGGATGAACGCTTATTTAAGAAATTAACCCTTAATGAATTTGACGACGAGGAAGTCTTGGAAATTATTAATCATAAATTAAATTATCTTTCTCAGAGAATTGCTTTCATTTTAGAAAAAAGAAAACAAATAATTACTGATTTAAATAGCTTTAAGATTCTGCATAAAAATGATTTTGGGTCGGTAGTTATAGTTGAGTTTAGCGATTTAGCTAAAACAGAAAGAGATGAAAGCGGCGGTTCCAAACTTTCTCAGAGAGAAAGCCTTATAAATTACTGCGCTAAAAATAATCTGCCCTGGACGGAATGCCCGCGCTATATCCGGGTTAATAAGCCGGCAATAAGCATTGAGGTGAAACAGTTATGACGACACCTATGGATGAATTGAATATGATTAAAATGGTCAAAACAGAGGGAGTGCGCGCCACAGATTTACAGGATAATTTACAGGATAATTTACATGATAATTTAGTTCTGGAAGATTTAGCATTGCTAGAAGTTATGGCTGTGCCTATTTTAGTTCACTTGGTCCAGGATCGGCCTTTAATTGATGCTTATTCTGGGAAATATGGCGTATCTTTGGCGGAAATTGATATTAATCGCGAAGAAGAAAGCCCTCAGGGATTAATGTATTTTTTTTCTGATAATCTTGGCGGTTATACTCGGGAAGGATTAGAACGGAGTTTAAAATGAAATTTAAAACGAAGTGATTGATATGGCTTTAAAAATACCCTCTTCAATGGAAGAATGTTTATACTTTACTAATCGTTTATTAGATAATAATGGATCGGTGCTAGCCTGGGTTTATCGAAAAATCTGCCCAAAATGCAGGAAAGCCAAAATGGGTAAACCTGTTGATAAAGGCAGGATTAAAATGAGAGCCGATGAATACGTCTGTCCAGCCTGCGGTTATGCTGAGAAAAAACAGGAACATGAAGAAAGTTTGATCATGGAAGCGCAGTACACCTGCCCTAAATGCGGAAAAGAAGGCGAATCTTCCGTGCCGTACATCAGAGAAAAGGTTAAGGGTATTCCGGCCTATGTAGTGGAATGCCAGTATTGCCGGGCAAAAATTCCTTTAACTAAGAAGTTGAAAGAATTAAAGAAATAATTTGAGTAAACCAAAATAATTAATAGTTATACGACATTTGAATTCAGGCACAAGATACAAATATTTATATTATTGAATTTTTTAATTTCTTATTATGGATAGATTTTGGGATAAAAATAATAATTATTCAAGCGGCACTTTAAAAGAATATGATTTTTGGGTACTTGAAGTAAGTTATAGACAACACACCTTTGGCAACTTCATTGTTTTCTGCAAAAGATATGGAGTTGAAAAAATTTCAGAATTACATGATGACGAATTGTTGGAATTGAAAAAAGTATTGCAAGAAATTGAATCTGCACTTTTACAAAATAAATTTTTTCAACCAACCCGCTTCAATTACTGGCAAATGGGGAATAAAGTACATGCACTTCATATTCATGGTATCCCAAGATATGATTCAGAAAGAAAATTTTTAGACAAAATTTGGAAGGATAAAGATTTTAAAGTGCCGCCAATTTGGACTTATGAAGAGCAATCAAAAGATACGGTTATTGCTATTAAAGATGAAATTAAAAAATTCTTGAAGTAGTGCCTGAATTCAAACGCTTCGGGGGCGCTGCGCTTTCGCTTCACTACGTTACGCTCACCCTCGTATAACAAGGATCCTGACGTTAGGCGAAATTTTTTTCCGCTCTTGATGAACTTGAAAACGCACAACTTTAAAACCGATACGTGCTCATTGCCAGACTTCGCTTAGTTGTAACAAGCGAAACAGAAATCAATTGCTCCGCAACAAATCCTAACGTTGACTAAGCGGCTTCATTTCATTACGCCCAAATTTTGAAGAGTGAATACGACGAAGAATCGGGGGCACTATGATAAAACGTATTTTCTAAACTTCCCTTTGCATGGACTTGAATTACAGTACCATACTAAACCGGTAACATCAATAATAAACGATGAAATTGTACTCGAAATTCCGTGTCTGCAAATATTGTAGTCACTATTAATATTGCTATGAGTAGCAAGTATCTCTTTTAGTTTTTCAATAGTATTAACCATGCCAACTAAACCATTGATTTGCTTTTCTCTTTCATAACTGGAGGGATAATCACTACCATTTTTAGGTCCAAAATCGAGATTATGAAAATGGTTAGCTTTACAAATACACTCTTTAGTTTCAGTTATATCTATTTCCGAATCATTAATCTCCACAGAGACAATATCCCTTTTATCAGCTAAAATCATATTTGAAGCTTTTAATTTCTCTTTACACAATTTCAAAAAAGTAACTGCATCACTGACAGTTTTAATCTGATCAAAATTTAATCCTATAATTGTGCTGGGGGAAATTTCTCTCTCAGTTATAGCAACTGCTTCTTTAACTTTTCCGCTGTAGGCTAACTTAATAACTTCAACATTAACAACTTCAGCCCGTACAAAAGCAAAACCATACTTATTCAGTCCAGCAGCGATACTATGATTATGGGCACTTCTAATCAGATGTCCATTTTTAGTTTGTTCTATGTACTCTTCTTCTGGTTCTAGTTTATCCCTGTTCTTGAATAAAATGGGATTTCCATTAATCCTAATTGCTCCTATGACGCACATTGTCTTCAATCTCCTTAACAACCAAACACGTTGCTAACCCCATTAATTTAGCTGAAATTATAGCCTCCTGAACTTCTACATTGGTAATTCCCCATTTTATCCTTCTTTCTTCGGTTAAGACACCGACATCCATTCCCCTTTGGTTAGCGTTCCAGGCGGTAATGTTATTGGTAGAGAGAAGGGATGGAGTGTATTGTGTGTTTAAGACTTCAACTGGTTTTGGTCCAATTCGATAGCCTAATGAAGCAACTTTATACACACCATCTTCTCCTTCTACCATTAACGGCACTAGCTCAATTGGTAATAATGCTTTTGTTTTAAGTTTACCCTTTTTTCCTGTGAGCTCACAGTCTCTCTCTATACCTTTACGCTTCACTCCTACTTCCAGAAGAACATGGTCGACTGGATGCCCTTGTTTAGTTGTGAGTATTCCATCTCGTAATCTATTGTACATCTTTAACTGTCTTTCAACATCTTTTGGATAATATACTGGGACAGCAGTTCCTCCCCTTCCACTATCATCTTTAATCAGTGTTACCTCCTCCTTTGTTTTATTTCTCCCAACAATATCAACTATTTCCGCTAGTGAACCTGCTGTTGTCCAGTTCGGAATGTATGACTCTGTTGGTAAACCTAACGTTTTACAAATTTTGCTTATTTTCCGATACACATCGGATTTTGCCATATAATACCAGCTAGCATAGGGGGAGTTAACAACTGGTGTCTTCCCATTATTGAGTGGCCATGGTCGGCTTACACAATCCCAATAATTAACAACTGCGCTAACTGTCTTTCTAGAATATAACAGAGAGTTACCATTTTCACTTAGACTATCGGTGCCTAAAGTTACTAACAATCTCTCAGTAACTTCTTCAAGACCTCTTTTCAGTGTGTCAGCACTTTCAGTATAGTATGTCCTTTTTCCTGAGGAGTCATAATGAAGCGGATTTAGAACTAGAGTTACAACTTCAGGATTTAATTCTCTCAGGAGAGCTTCAGCAACAGCCCTTCCCACGGTTGGGTTATCTACCGCATGAACTTGTAGCCCCCAGGGGAATCTGTTTGGGTCAACACTAATGGCTTTACCATCTTTCGCAATCAATGTGTCAGTTGAATACCAGCGAATTGGTTTATTGGTAATACTTTTACACATATTATCTATTCCTATTTCAGCATTCATTTTTTTCCTCCAGATATTTTGAAATCATTTTTCCAACCTTCGTTAGAACAACAGGTGTGCCTTTTGTTTTGGCGTCACCATAATTCAGAATTCCTACTCTCTTTAATTGGCGAAGATTGCTCCAGAGAGCAGTTTGAGAACAAGAAAGATTCTTTTCTAATATTCGTACTAAGCGACTCACACTAATTTCTTCAGCAATAGTAACCACATACTTAATGATCGCTTTTTGCTTTGCTGTAAGCCTTTCAATGGCTAGTGCTTTAACTACTAAACTCAGCTCTTCATGGCTGATTGAAAAGACAGTCAGCGGTTTGTTCCGCCTTAGCCTCTGGTTGTATGTTCATGGTGGTATTCCTCTATCTGTTTATTTTTTATCCCGTCAGAAATTAAATTGACAGGACTATTTATTGAAAAAAGTTAGCAAACACACTAGTAGAATCAATAGTTACTCTCATTGTAGTGCATTTTTGTGCCATTACCCCCTAGTAAAGACTACTTATATATAAACTTGCTGTACTGGAAAAGTTGATATACTAATTATTTAGAACATTCTACGGATCTTTTCAGCTATCTTAACCAAATCTTCTTCTTTAGCTTTGGTTGCTCTGTGTGGATCTAACTCATTTTCTTTGTTAATCGGAACAAGATGAATATGAATGTGTGGCACTGCAAAGCCCTCAATGGCAACTCCAATTCGCTTTGAATTCATCACTTTTCGTACTGGCTCTGCAATCTTTTTAATTGCTTCAAAAAT
>Ga0209541_10008272_pt1 | contig 17194 bp, 29 predicted proteins | sample RifCSPlowO2_01_FD_184027 | JGI IMG/M metagenome (GOLD analysis project Ga0209541, IMG submission 184027) | Groundwater microbial communities from Rifle, Colorado - Rifle CSP2_plank lowO2_0.1 (SPAdes) (version 2) | ecosystem: Environmental > Aquatic > Deep subsurface > Groundwater | place...
TATGATTGTGCGCCGGACTATGTGCACTTCATTGGGAAGAAAGTCCACTTCATCGATTTGAAGGGAAACAAGCACTTGGCCTCCATCGTTGAGATTGTGCCTTATCCTAAGAGACACTATACCGAGCTTCCTGTTGTGATTGTGTCTTATTATAGTAAACAAGGGAAAAGATCCATCAAGGAGTATGCCATCCCTGGTTCTAATGGCTACTACAAAGGTCCGCGCACTTATGAGTTGGTTGAAGGGGAGGAATGATGAAATTGGAAGTGGTTGGGGACGGACATTGATTTTATGAGTCATTGTGATGATGGGATTTGTGACTTAGGATGTGCTTGGTTTACTTGTCCGGAGTATAGCACTTATGAAGTGAATCACGATGATCTTTGCTGGGATTTTCAAAAGGATTTGAAGGATAAGCAAGTCAAGGTTGGTTGTAGAAAATGCGGTGTGGATTTGTTGTTTGAGCGTCGGGAATTGGAGAATTATGACTACTGTTATTTTGTGGCAGTGGTAAAAAGGAGCTGATAATGAAAAACAGACCAGAAGTTCTGAGTGTCAATCTCAAGTGTGCATGTGGAAATCTAATTGAGTTTCCGGAAGAGCTGGAGCAAATCTATGAGATGTGCAAAGATCTGATCATGGAGTGTGCTGTAGGGACGGCCGTCTTGAAAGATGATTTCATTGCTCGCAGGAGGCTTCGTGTGGACCTAGATATTACCAAGCTCAGGACTCTCACGGCCGCCTGGGGGGCCGAGAAAGTTCGGGCGTATCTGTCTGGCATTCTTATGGATGTGTTCGAAGAGAAATCCAAACTTCTTGAGATACATGATAAGGAAGAATCTCTAAAGTTGCAGGCACCCCAAGGAAACTATTCTCTCGCTACAGCGATTAGATTTTCACTTTGGCAAGTGGAAAGAAGAGCAAAAGAAGGCAACTTCGAGAAAGCTAAAGAACTCTTGAAACGAGCAAGAATCCTTTCGGATCATTCTTGTAGTCACGAGGAGCGAATGGATTTTGAGTCTCGGATAAGAAATTTGGAGCTTAAACTAGATTCGATGTCTTAGGGAGAAAATTCAATGCATAGACAAGCGATTCTCACATGTGACTTTGGATTCGGAGATTCAGGCAAGGGCTCGATTGTCGATTTCCTCTGCAGAACTCAAGACGTTGATCTTGTTATCCGTTACTGTGGGGGCTCTCAAGCTGGACATAACGTTGAGACATCTGATGGCTTTCGACATACCTTCTCTCAGTTTGGAGCAGGCACCCTGGTGAATGTCCGTACTTACCTTGGACCTCAAGTCATCATCTCTCCAGGTGCCCTCATGAATGAAGCTCAGCATCTCATGGAGATTGGGGTCAAGGACCCTTTCTCTCTTCTTGCTATCCATCCACAATGTTTGGTGGCTACTCCGTATCATCGAGCTCTGAATCGGGTCAAAGAGATCTGTCGCCTTAATCAACTTCATGGCTCTTGTGGTATGGGAATCGGAGAAACTAGATCCTATTGGTTGCGTTATGGCTTTGATGCCCTTACCGTATTTGACCTTGGAAGTGTAAGCACTACGGCTGAGAAGCTGGAGCTTCTTCGTCAGAGACTTCTTCTTGATTTACCTGAGAATCTTGATCTAAGATTGATACACCAGAACCAAACTCTTCGAGAAGAGCTGAAGATTCTGGAGGAGCGGTCTCCAAAGTTTGTGGCGTCTCTTCTTTGTCATGACGCAAAGCCCTATACCTTGGAAGACTATCCTTACCACAAGACAGATGAGTGTGTTGTCTTTGAGGGAGCTCAAGGCGTTCTTCTGGATGAGTGGTATGGTTTTCCTCCTTATACGACCTGGTCTACCGTCACATATAAACATGCCGTTGAGCTTCTTGACGATTCATTTGATGAATCAGACATTCTGAAGATTGGAATCATTCGAGCTTATATGACCAGACATGGTAGATGCCCCTTTCCTACTTATGACCCTGTGCTGGTAGCCCATATCCAAGACATAGGGAATCCTTTCAATCCATGGCAAGGATACTTGAGAGCGGGTTGGCTCGATATGCCGCTTCTTCGATATGCCAAAGCTGTGCTGGTAGGTAATGAGCAAATTGGATCTCCACATATTCTGGCTGTAAACTGTGTGGATCATCTGGAAGGGATTGAACCTCATATCTGTGAGCGCTACTTCATGCAACCTGACCTTGAGCCCTCTCCTTATAATCAGAAGCTCATGAATCACAATACAACTATCCTGAGAAATGCTAGGCCCGAGTATCGCCAGATTAGCTTAGAAGGAATACTGGAAGCCTTGCGGGAAATTGCACCAGTTGGTATTGTAGGAAGAGGACCAACCTGGAGAGATAAGGAATGGATCGACCAAGACTTAATACAAGATGGTTTCTTTAAACTCGCTGGAAGAAGGTAAAAAGAAACTCGAGGAACTTTCTCAATGGGAGAAAGGAGAATAAAATGTTTGAGCTTGAAAATGAATTAAACGAGAGAATTTCGGATTTGGAAGCAACCAAGAGAGCTATCTACAAATTCCTTTGGTCAGTTTCTTTGGCAGATCACATGGGAGATGTCTTAAATAACGTAATTGCTCTTATTCGAGAGATCAAGCTTCCCCTTAATGTGAGTTTTGGGGATGAAGATTCCTGGTACGATCTCCGAAAGGAGATTGAGAAGTTGGGCTATAAGCCGGATTGGACAAAAGGATGAAGCTCTCCAAGCATCAGATGCAGATTCTTGTCCTCCTCGAGGAGGGTTGTATTCTTGATAGAGACCACAGATGTGAGGTTTCTTCTGGAGGTGGGTATCGTATTCATTATGCTCATATTCGGTCTGCTGGCCGCTGGCTTCTTCCTAGAACCATCGAAATGCTTCTCGAGCATAAGCTGATTCAGAAGACTGTAGGCTGGCATTGTGAGTGCGAACGCTATACTCTTACATCCTCTGGACAGAAGCTCGCAGTAGATTTCATCAAGAATCGTGATGCTTGGGGGCTCAAATATCTTGGAGGATTTATCTGATGAAATCTTGGTTGGATAGATTTGAGAGAGCTTGTGGTGAGGGAGTAGAGACACTTGAGAAAAAGCAAATCCATCTTTATCATATTATTGCTGCGCTTATTTGCGAGCTTGAGGAATCCTATGTTCAGCTTGAGTATGACTTTTCTCCGGAGGAACATGCTCTTCAGATGTGGAATCAGATTTGTGGGGATCAGCCTAAAGCTCATTTAGGGGATTGCACGAATATGCCTGCGACGTGCTCAAGATGTGTTTATGATGAATATCTCGAGCGGGCGAGAAAGCTAGGGGAGAAATGATAAAATGAGCAGATTAACTATCATTCTCTTCAATGAAATCGACAATATCTTGGAAGTCAAAACGGTTAAGCATAGAGAGAACATGCTCGGATTTAATGCGGTAGCTGGATTTGGTCCATTTTGTAGGCCCAATGAATGCGATTGGTGCGATTAACTGAGAGAAAGGTGTCAAGCAAGAAGGAGTATCTAATGTCTTCGGTAATTGTCGAAGTTTGTAAGATCGAGAAGGTGATTCCTCATCCCAATGCTGACAAATTGTTTCTCGCTCAAATCGCTTGTCTTCTTCACTACTCTCATCCTGAGCCCTGTCATGCTGGGGTTGATTGCAACCTCAAAGTTCAGGTCTGGGTGGATAAAGAGGCTCTCAAACAAGAAATTCAAGAGATCTCTGGTCCAAATAGTTAAATTTGGCGTCTATAGAAAATAAGGGCGTAAAGCAAATTATCTAACTCCAACATTAGGCATTGCCTTTGACAAGCGAGGTATATCATGCATAGTTTTGCCCTGAAAAATGGAAAGTATCTTTCTGAATATCCTGTTTCTGGCTCTTCAACTTTCAAGGTCAGACCTCCCATCAACTGGCTCATGATCTTCGACCGCTCCGGCTCGACGCACTACGATCTACCTAAGCTCGTAGAGGATCTCAAGATTCTTTGCAGAAAGATCCCATCAGGAGATACGCTTTCTTTGGGCTGGTTTTCGTCGGAAGGAGGTCAATATGACTTCTTCCTGAAGGGCTGGAGAGTGGGTTCGGAGGACTTCCAGGGATTGGATCATCTTTTGGATCAGATGAAGTCTTCTCTGTCTCTTACCTGCTTCTCAGAGATCCTCGATGAGGCCAAGACAGTTGTGGAGACGCTCAAGGTTATGAGTGGCTCTACCTCTTTTGTCTTAAGCTTCTTTACGGATGGCTATCCGATTGTCTCGAACTACTCGAGAGAAATCGAGAAGATCCATACAGCCATTAAGAACCTCTCTGGCAAGATTTCTGCTATCCAGCTTGTAGGCTACGGTCCTTACTACAACAAGGCTCTCCTAGCTGATATGGCCAAGAGGTTCGGCGGAGTGCTCGTGCATGCGAATGATGTTCGGAAATATCGGATTGCCCTTGAGGAGTTCTCCGAGACTCAAAGCGGATTTTCTTCGACTCCCGTTCAGCTTGAAGACCTCAAGCATGCCAAGTTCGTCTTTGCACTTTCTGGTAAGGATGTAATCTCTCTCGAACCGGACTCTAAAGGAGTTGTTCAGGTTCCGGGGGGCTCAAATTCGCTTTATGTGGTAAGCGACAATCCTCCTTCTCAGAAGGGAAAGTTCTGTCAAGTAGATGAACTTCTTCCAGCTCTTTATGGAGCGTCTTACCTGGCCTCCACGCAGATGGATGTCGATTCGGCTCTGGAGTTTCTGAACGCAACGAGAGACATTGCTCCCATGAAGCTCCTTATGAATGCAAACCTCAATTCTGAATATGGAGCAGCAGAGGAACTCATTCGGGAGGCCATTACCTCTCCCACCAAACGTTACACGGAGGGAAAAGCTCAAGGAGACTTCGTGCCGGATCGCAATGCATTTTGTTTTCTCGATGCATTGGATACGCTGACCTCAGATCCCGAAGCCAGATTTCATCTTTCCAAGGAGTGGCGAGCCTCCTACAAGCCGATCGGAACCAAGATTACTCCTTCTCCTGATGCACCCAAATTCGATGCCGAGGAAGATGTTTTCGTCCCCCTTTATGACGATGGGGATGGCGGCAACTTGGTTTGGAACGAGTCTAGGCTCAACCTTTCTATCCGCTGCACAATTCCTGGACATATCCTCCTTCGACCTGGACATGAGACATACGGACTGGCGTCTTGTTTTCCCACTCGGGTGATCAGAAACTACACGCTCGTTCGGGACGGTATTCCAAACGTCAAGGTGCTTTTGGTTTCCATGTCTCAAGCTTCTTTCGATCTCCTCTCACGACATGGTCTTCTTCCCCCTGATACGCCTTGGGCTTCTGGAAGAGCCTATGAGCTGGATTTGATGAAGGTGCCTGTCATGAATCGAGCGATGGTAGACGAAGTCAAAAGCGCTGTTCCGATCTGCCAAAATACTCTTCGTATTCAGGAGCTGAAAGCCCATCTCAAGGTTTGGCGAGATGCCTATGAGACTGAGTTTCCGAAGGAGGAAAGGAAGCTCGAAGGATTCTCCGTTCTCTCCCAGGATGCTGCAAAGTTCCTTTCGGAGCACTACATCACGGCTCGAGGCTTTGAGCCTCCTACGACATCTGCTCCAGGAACGGACTTCTATGAAGCTACGTCCTTCAAGATTGCGATGAAGGGCTTTTCTAATCTTCCCAAGGTGGAGGAGGTAAAGATCAGGTTGAGGGAGGGCAAAAAGCTCACTCCTGTCATGGAGTTTATGGTCAAGGCCCTTTCCGGTATTGAAGCTGAAATCTCTCCCATATCGGGTGATTCTTCTCTGCCTAGTGTGAGAGAAACCATTATGAGGCTCAAGATTTCTGAGCTTAAATCTGAGCTTGCTTTTCTCAGAAGGAAAACGAATAGAGCCAAGATGTCAATTCTTCTCGGGAAGCGCTGGCCAGAGGAGTTTTCCTCCAGGGATGAATGCGAGATCGCAGTGGATGGATATTCCTTCACCTTCAAACGGGAAAAGGTGAAGGTGGATTATTAGTCTATTGCAGGTAGGGTTGGGCAAGACACGGCTTGATGTGACTCGAATGGGTCTGGCAGGTATTGCGGATTCAACATATTTCTCGGTGTGGTGTTTCGTGGCGTTGCAGGCGAGTCCAGGCCAGGTGCGGCCTAGCACGGCAGAGTATGATACGGTAGGGCAGGCGAGATTTCATATTGAGGGGCTGGCGCCGCTCGTGATTCATCGGTTTTCGGCCAAGATAAGGGAGGAGATGAAGTGTAAAATGGAGACCGGAAATCCTGCGTCTTCTCGAAAAAAGCGTATGCCGAAAAGCACGGACGACCTTTTCATGGAGTCTCGATATATGAGCCCTGAGGGGTGGGATGGGTTTCATGCGTCGGCTCTTAGATGTGCCGCGATCTCAGCGTGTCGTCTCGTGGGATTCAAGATGACGCTTGCAAAGCTCTCGATTTTCATCGAGTCGGACGGACAGGATGCGCAGGAGCCTCAAATTCCGCTGATTCGGATTTTCGGTGAGGCGCGCAAACAGGAGGACATAGCGCGAGTTGAGACGGGGCAACCATATGTGACGGTTCGCGCTGCTTTTTACCCCTGGCAAGCAGAGCCTATCATTCGGTGGGACAGAGACCAGTTTACCTCTCAGGATATTACGAACCTGATTCATCGGATTGGTCTTCAGGTGGGCATCTGCGAGGGACGACCGGACTCCAAAAATAGCGCAGGGATGGGCTGGGGACTTTTTCAGTTGACGAAAATGGAAGAGTAAGACCGAAGCCCGTCCTGGTCGAGAGACGGGCTTTCCGCATTGGAGGAACACAATGGAAACGAAAATGGAGTATTTCTCACGGAATCCTCGGATTCTAAGTAACTCCGAGGCTCCCGAAGTTGGACGCTGGATCAGTCAATTAGAAGTCAAGCTTGGGAGGATCAACCCGCGCGATATTGTGGAAGAGGCAAAAGACCCGACAGCGCCCATCCATGATAGATTGTGGGGGAAATCCGATGAGGTTGCAGCCTATCACTGGAGAGTATCCCTAGCCAGAGGGATTTTGAGCGCGGTTGGGATGCGTCCCGTAAAAATCCAGATCGAAGAGTTTGACCATCCAGTTAAAAACGTTGACATCGAGTTGATTCGGACAGATTTTGGGAATCATCCACGGACCAAAATTGTCCGCGAGGTAGCTTACGAAATCCCAGCTTTCATCTCGCCTCCTAATATCCGGGGGAAATCCTACCGGAAGGTCGATGAATTGTCCGATTATCCCGAAGAACTTGACAGTTTTTTAAAGGAAGGTCTTCGGATTCTCCGCACTTTCCGAGATAAATACAGCCAGGTGGAGGCGTTCGCAAAGGATCGCCATGAAGTAAAGATCTTTTCAAAAGTTGCTGCTGCCATTGATGAGTTGATTGATGTTGTCGAGAATCCAGAATCTATTGTTATTGAATCGGGTCAGACTGATCTCGATGCATAATAGGGCCTGTAAATAAGGAGATCTCATGGGTAGAGATGCACATATCATCAATTCCTACAAATGTTGGCAATGTGATGCCTTACATATTCCAGGAGCCGTGACTTATGTGGAGGTCTGTTGGTCGTTACACATGGAGTGCGGAAAGTCTGTGATGGATGGAAATAACGATCAAGATCATCCCGCAAATCCACATGAACCTGTGATTCTTTGTCGGAATCCTGTTTGCTTCAAGAAATATGCCTCTGATGTGGTGGATTCTCTTGGAAGCACAGAATACTTTCAGGCGAACTTCGAGGTTGAAAACATTCCCATGCCAAAGGAAATTCTCTGCTAGAAGGAAGGATACAATTTTGATGAGACGACTGAAAGCTAGATTTTCTCTGGAGTCCAGACCTGGGCTTTTGGTGGGTTTTGGAATGACGGATGGAACCTTTGATTATGTTTCAAGGGTCAGGTGGTATCAATTCTGGAGGTGGCGTATTTTGCTTAATCTTTCTGAAAGCTATCTCAAAAGTAGAATTCGGGAATTGGATCTCGCCAAGGTTCTCGCGGAAAAGATAAGATCTGGAATAGAGGAGAATAAAGGTGTCTAGATTCGAGCTGGATACGACAAACGTGATTGGGACCAAGAAGGGAAAGTGGACAATCTTGGAAGAGGCTAGAGTAAGCTCTGGTCCTGGTTACAAATGTAGATGTGATTGTGGAACAGAGAGAATCATAGCAAGAAGTGAACTCTTTTTCAGGGGAAATGTCCAATGTATGGCTTGCTATAAGAAGGAAAGAAGGACCAAAACGAAGATCGTTTCAAGGAGGTCTTTATGGGAACGGTAGATATTGAATTCCATTATCCTCGGGAGGCTCGAATTATCTCTGAGATTGAAGACTCAAAGCAGATCACAGATGAATATTTCTATGTTGTTTACACAGAGGATATCGAAACAGGTCTTGGGACAGGAGAAGCCCTCTATATATCTTTGGAATCTGCGTTGAATGCTTGTGCTACTCGAAACAAGGCTTCTTGCTGGTATCAGGTGAGCTGGGTAGCAAAGAGAGTGAAGCGACAAGACGGAACTTGGATAGATCTTTATGAGTCAAAGCTCTTGAAGCTAAACACTTACTCTTCTCTAGGAATCTGGATAATGTATTTTGGTTTTGTCTTCTTCGGTCTTGCAAATTTTATCGGAATGATAACCTCCCTTTCTGTGTTTTTGGAGTTCAGAAACCCTGTGAGCCTTCTTCTTTCAGTCGGTTCTTTCACGGGAGGACTTAGCCTATTTAAGCTCGCCAGTGACTTTCTTGATCGAAGAATCACAAAATCCTCACATCAAAGGTAAGACATCCAAGACTCAATTATTGAGCTAGACATCTATGTGTAATGAGTGTATGATAAAGGGAGATGGTCAATATAATTGTGGATACGGAGCGCTTCTTTCATATTCTGGAGGAGAGGATGACTCAAGCTGTTAGGGGTAATCTTGTGGCTCTTCGGAAAGAAAGCAAATTCTAGCTCGTCATGAATTTCGATCCGAATCTACTCCCCCCTGATATGAAGGAATGGTACCTCTCCCGCTCGTCTAACGTTCAGTTTCTCGTCCAGAAATTCCCACCTGGTAAATATAGAGTCAAGTATCCCATTCCAGGGACATCCTTCGTGGAAGGTATTGTCGTTGAGCTCTCCCATTACCATGAGCTTGGTTTTGTCGGAGTTATTCTTGAACGAGAGTTTTTAGAGCAAGATCCAAGCAAATGTTACCTAGTCAATCCCAACGATCTTGATATGATTGAGATGGATTCTGGTTGGAGAAGGGCATGGGGACTTTGGGTAGGGGAGGCCTGATAGATTTCCTTGGCCCAAATAGAAAAACTTAGCGTCTATAGACTTACCAACACACATTGACTTTCCAACTTCTGGATTCTCCAAGTTCGGTACCTCCTAATTTCTTGGAGAATCCAGTGGTTGGGTAGGGGTTGTAGGGTGAAAAACATTTCTGAGAAGTAGTGTCTTAAGGGGAGAAGATATCAAAAGGTGTCTTCCCTCTTCTCTTTTTCATTGAAAGAAACAGATGCGAAGCCTAAAAAAGAGTCTAAATAGTGTTGAAGCTTGGGATGCAGTGGTCTCCAGCACAATCAAAATAATGAAGCAGGCTTGTGAAGAAGGTAAAGTCCAAATATTCTCTTTAGTCTATCTGGATGGGCGCAGAAACAGAAAATCGATTCATATTACTTCTGAAAGTCTTGAGGAAAGAAAGTGATGTTCAAACGCCTAATCAAGAAAATCAAAGGATGGTGGAGTTGGAAACATCTCCGGAGAGATCTATCTTATCCTTATAGCGAATCCAGATACTCCAATACTCATTCTTTCTGGGATATCAACTACGAAATCGAGGAAGACCAGAAATGATTATTTCAGATAGACAATTACTTATCCTCTATAATATCCTTGGAAACGTTATCGGTTTGAAAAGTGGTTTTGCAGGCTACAGCCAAAGTATGCTCCACCAACTCTACAATGAGATTACTGCCCAGCAGAGTGCAGACCTCATTGAACGAAATCCGACTAGACCTCGAGTTTTGGACTTAAAGGAAATGGAGGGTGAATCTTCTCCTGAACCTTTACTTCCAAGGTCTGTACCAGAGCCAGAGTCATATACTCATAGCCATGACTGATGACTGAGTTGCATGTATTCTTTTCTTGTGAGATACTAAGGTCAGACTTGACTCAAACTAAACTTTACGAGAAAGGAAATCTAAAATGGCTATGCCTACTGTTCCTGTCAAACCTGAGACAGTTGCGACTCTCAACAAGGCGATGGAGAAAGCTGCACCGCTTCTCTTGAGTCTAGCTATATTCCTTCCAGCTCACCTTCAGGATGAAGTAAAGCTCCTGGGCTGCTTCATTTCTGAGTATAACTCGAAGGTGGGACCTCTTTTAGCTAAGGCTGCTACGGATGGTAAACTCGATGGTCCTGAGGAGGCAGCGCTTGTTGCTGCCCTCTTTGCTTCGATTTCCAAATGTGGGGGGTCATCGCCTTCGTAGCCTCTGCTGAGAGCAGATTGACTTGTCCTCGGTGCAAGGATGAAAGGGGAGAGCGACTTACTCACCCCCCTGCAAGGGGAGGGGAGACAGTTTATTGGTGGTGTTCTCTGTGCCGAGGCGCGCCTTCTTCTTCTTTGCATAACCATAATGTGTGTGGAAGGTGCGATTGGGGTTGGGCAATTCCAGTAAAAGTAGAGGAGCATTGAGCTGGCTTGTTTCCATATTTCAAGTGTAACATGTCCTGAGTGTTGGTCCCAATGGTTCGACTTACCGCAGGGGCAGATTATCTATGTAACCTGTAATCATTGTTATTAAGGATCAGAATCATGAAACGATGCCAACATTCCCATCGGATGGAAATCATTCGGAAAAAGCGGAATAAGAGAACAGAAAGAAGTAAAAAGAAGAAGCACAGAATGCACTTTACGCCAGGGAAGCTCTCCGTTACTGTTGCGGATAAGCTTCTTAGGCGTCTTGAAGCCGTGCATGGAGTCAAGGAAGAGGACCTCTTTGACCAAAGACAGGTTGCACATGGCTAAGTGCTTCAAGTGCAAGATTGAGTTCTTTGCTTATCCAGAGGAAACCGAGAAGATTCTTCGTGAGATTCCCCATGCGCTCTTTTGTAAATCCTGTGCAGAAGCAAGCGGCATCTACTACAATCTCTTTGAAAGAGCCAAGTTGAAGGATCTTCCTTCTAAAGCTGAGATCATCTACAAGAAAGCCGACCAGCAGGATGAGGAAACATGAGATTCATTGTAGCAGGTTGGAATACGGTAACTGCTCAAGGGGACTATCTGGAAGTTGTCCATCTTTCCAGTCTCCTCAAAGACGAGGAGGAAGAAGGAGGACTGTCTCTTATAGATGAAGAGGGAAGCTTTCCGCTTGGGCTCCTTACCCGCGCAACGCTTCATCTACAATCTGAAGGATTTTCTGTTGAGCTTGAAGATCCTCTTGGAATTCTTCAGAAAATAAATCCGACATCTGCTGTTCCACGAGTAGATAAATATATCATTCCGGGAAAAATGCTTAGATCCTATCAAGTTGCGGCTGTGAAGAAGATTCTCATGCAGAAAAGAGGAGTAGTTCACCTTAGCACGGCATCAGGGAAAACATTTATTGCTACTGCTGCCATCAAGACTCTCAACTTACCTTCTCTTACCATCGTTGATTCTGTGGATCTCATGAATCAATCTGCTATGGTTTATGATGGGGCTGGGTTGAAAAGAGTTGGAAGATTGGGGGATGGAATAAATGAGTTGGAAGACACCACGCATGTGGTAGCTGTTTCAGATTCACTTATCTCCAGACTTCGGACAGGAGATTCATCTGCCTTAAAGTTAATGGAACAGTCTGAATTTGTGATTTATGATGAGTGTCATCATTTAGGGTGTTCTACGTGGATAGAAATCTCTAAGTATATCCAGGCAGAATATGTTATTGGCCTCTCCGGAACTCCCTTTTCTTCCCGAGATACTTTGAGTGTGAGAGATCTGGCTATAATTGGAGGAACAGGAGAGGTTCTCATTCATATCCCGACTTATGTATTGGTCGAGCAAGGCTACTTGGCTCGCCCCATTATTGAGTTTGCTTATGTAGATTCTCCTAAGCTGAGTTTTGCCAATGCGGACTGGCATAGAGTCTACAAACGAGGAATTATAGAAAACGAAGAACGAAACAGAGACACAATTCTTTCCGCCAAGCTGTATCTAGAAGCAGGGAGGAGAGTCCTTATTATTGTCAACTCTCTCCCTCATGGGAGAGCACTTTCAAAACTGGCAGAAGAATTTGGTTTAGATATTCCCTTCTTTTGGTCGAAGGGTCACCCCTTCTATGACAGAAACTTCGAGAAGGCCCTTTCTGAGAAGCATGCTCTTATCGGATCTCCTATCTTAGATGAGGGAGTTGATCTTCCTACGGCGTCCGCTATGGTTTTAGCTTGTGGAGGCAAAAGTCACAAGAAAGTTATTCAGCGCCTTGGACGAGGGCTGAGAATTGGAGATTTCAAGGATGTCTTGGTTCGGGACTATTACGACAATACCCATCCCTTCTTGAAGAAACACTCCCTGGAGCGGATCTCGGAATTTCGTGCGGAGCACCATGAAGTTCTTGGATATCCGGCCAAGGGAGAGCCCATTCATCTTCGCACCTAAAATATCTTGGCCCAAATAGTCAAAATTAGCGTCTATAAGTATGGGGAAGCGCAACCTCTTCAATAAAGGAACATATTTTATGAGCAAATTTAGTGAGCAGTATGACAACTACTTTCAGGCCAAGGCGCTTTCTTGTATGGCAAAGGAAGCTGGAGTTCTTCCTCTATTCTCTCAGATGGTAAAGTCGGCCTACTTTGATGAGGATCGTTACCGGGTTATTTGCACGCTTCTCTCTGACTTCTACAAGGAGTACAAATCTAATCCTTCAAGGGAAGTCCTGAAGATCATGATCTCGGAATATGGAAAGAAGTTTAGCTATTCCACAAAAGATATTCAGGAATTCTTGAACACAGTTGATGAGATCTATGGTCTGGATACATCAGACTACAAGTACATCAAAGACAAGGTAGTTGATTTCTGTCAACTGGCCCATTATCGTTCTATGTGGATTGAAGGATATCGCCTTATTCATGAGAATCCACCAGACCTCAAAGAGAGGCTCCAAAAGCTTATGAAGGAGTCTGAGTATGTTGGTTACACACACAAGAAGGGGGTACTTCTCAAAGATGTTCTCATGGATCTTCCTGGCCTCTTTGGGAAAGATGGCACTAATCTTAAGAATCGACCTGTTCCGACCGGGTTTCCAACAATTGACAGAGCACTCTCAACAGGAGGACTTACCCCAGGAGATCTTGCTCTGGTCATTGGGCACTCCAATGCGGGAAAATCTCAGTTTTGTGTGAACATTGGCTATTATGCGGCACTCCAGGGCATCCATGTAGATCATATCACGCTCGAGCTTGACATCGAAGAACTCAGTAAACGCTATAGCTCCCGTATTCTTGGGATTCCCTTGAATGATGTAGCCAAGGATCCAGAACGCTACCAGGAGGAAGCCAAATCTCGTCTTTCGATTATGGGAGGCTCAATTCGAATGCAAGAGTGGCCTATGAACTCTGTCTCTATCTCCGATATTCGTTCTTATCTCAAGACCGAAATCGAAGAAACCAAGGTTGCCCCCAGTGTTCTTATCATCGATTACTTGGATCTTGTCTTACCTCCTGGGGAGATGAAATCCAAAGATAGTATCCGTTTCGGAATCATTTCTACCTTCAAGGAAGCGATCCGGATGTGTAAGGAGGATGTGCCTTGTGTTTTATGGACTCCCTCTCAAGGAAACCGAGCTACCTATCAGAATGCGGGTTACGGTCAGGAAGCAGTAGCGGAGTCCTGGGACAAGGTTCAGCTCGCGTCTCTCGTGGCTTGCATCCACCAGACGGAAGAGCAGAAAGAGAAAAACATGGGTGTTCTCTTTATCGATAAGCTCCGCCGTGGAAAACGTGGGCTCAAAATTCCAGTTCACATGGACTATTCGATGGCGCTCATCTCCGAATATGTTCCAGACGGGATGGGGAAGAAATCTGAGTATTTTCAGTAAAGGAAGCTTCTATGGACCCTAAAGTCAAAGAGCATATCGAAAAACTTTTGGCTCTGAAATCCAAGGATATCAGAGTCGTTGAGAATTCCTCTGGTCAGAAACGATTCTTGTTCAATCTCCAGAAGCCAGATGGAACCAATACAGAGATGGAAATTGATGTTCCTTACCCACCCCCTGATACGTTTGCAGGCGCAAAGCAGGTAGATTATGGAGAGGGGATCAAGGGACTAGAATATAGACTTCGAGGAAAACTGATCTTTAAAATTGATGGGGAGTTTTTCTCTCCAGAAGAACGCTTTGAGATTGCGAAGAAATGGAGGAAGGTTATCAAGGACCCTGATTCCTATATCATATTCTCAGGAGTAGAGGTTTGCGGAAATCCTTGTCCCCCTGTTGAAGGTGTGATCTGTAGGGATTGTGAACGACATCTTTTGAAAGAAGAAAATGATAAGCTCGCCAAATATCTTTTGGCTAACTTTCCAAGTTTCATCAAGGAGGGAAGTGCAATAGACAATGTTATTCTCCTCCTTGACCAGGGAAAATATATGGGCTACTACCAGTTACCTGGAGTGTCCTACGAAGATGAAGGAGAACTTTGATTTCTGATAGAAAAGAGAAACTCTTGGCTTCCTTTGCGGTTTTAGAGAGTTTGGAGAAAAAAGAACTAATTCTCAATATCCTGAGTAAATCTAAAGTTTATACTCAAGCACTTTTGGAGTTCTCTGCTCAATCCCAGAGAGAAGATTTCAGGCCTTGGCTTGTATCCCCGCCTTTGATTCTCTATAATGCTGAAGAGATTATCAGGCAGCCTGGGGTGCTGTAAGAAAAGCTCGAGATAACCCCGAGTCGATTTTTCTTAGTTTAGAGAGTATTTCAAAAGTTTGTTCTTTTGAAGAGCTTATATCTACCAACGAAGGAGAAGAATATTGACAAAGACAGAATTGATTGAAAAGTTGTCCGAGAAGTTTGCAGAAAGACTTACCAAAGAGAATGTTCATCTTGTGATAAATAGCTTCGTGGAGGAGATCAAGACCTCCCTGGAAAGTGGGGAATCTGTTCTCATTGCTGGCTTTGGAACGTTTTTCCCTGTAACAAGAGTGGCCAGAATGGTCACAACCCCCTTCTCCAAGAAGGGTAAGTATGAGGTCCCTTCCAGAAGGCTCGTTCGTTTCAGGAATGGGAAGGAGCTTCAAAAAAGATTGAATTAGACTTGAAGGGGGATAAGATGTCTACTGTGTTGTTTGGAGTCGGAGATAAGATTCTCTGCAAGAAGATCGAGCGCACTATTGATGAAGTCCGAAACGGGATCATTATCCCAGCTAAGGCCGCTGATAAGGAATCTGTTGAGATGGAGATTGTGGCGATGGGAACAGGAAAGAGGGCCTATAATGGGGTGCTTATTCCTTTCGAGGCGAAAGTGGGAGATCGTATTTTGGTGGGGCGACATATGGGAGTAGAGGTCAACTACATGAACCAAACGCTTTACTCTCTTCGGGAAGATGACATCCACGCTTTTATCAGAAAGACTGATGAAGTAAGTAGGTAAGGTAGGGATACTGAAGAAGGAATTTCCAAGAGATCCACGAGAATTCAAAGATAGGATCAATACCATCATTTCTCTTGGTGCCCCAACTTCTAACTCATTGAACGTGAATGCTGCTTCGGATTTTGTGTTTAATACGAATGATAATATTTAGATTGATGGTATTATATGAAGTGGGGGACTAGCTCTCTCTCTTTTAGAGTAAAGAAGGAGATTGGGATCTCTTCTATTCTCTATTTCAGTTACGTCAAATCCAAATTTGGGTTTCTTGAAAGAGGAAACCTTGGCAAAAGGCCTCGAGAATGAAGAAGGTATTTCTTCAAGCAATCTTAGAAAACAATGAGTCAAAGATTTCCTCAGGCAACAGCGATATTATTCGATATGTCTGTCCCTTCTGCGAGGGGAACTCAAAGTATACTGTCCTCGCGGATAAGAAGAGAGACTTTATCTATTGTTTCAGATGTAAGGTAAGGGGATCTTATCATGGAGCCTTTCAGAGGAAGCTTTCTGATCTTGAGCTTCTGATGGAAGAACTTCTGAATGGTAAACCTAAAGAAGAGGAATTGGCAATCGAGATGCCAGAATGTGCTTTAATCAAGGAGGAAGACCTTTCATATAATTATCTTCTTGATCGAGGTGTGACAAGGGAAGATATTGATTATTATCAGTTGCGAAGTGGTCGAGGTCGGTACTCCGGGTTTGTGATATTTCCCTGCATCTATGAAGGAGTATGGAAATACTGGGTAGCGAGAAGTTATCTTTTGGGAGAGAAAAGGAAGCTCGCTCCTAAGGGACCACGACACTGGGTCTTCAACTACCACGCAGATACAGCACTTGGATCTTTGATCATAACGGAAGGACCAATTTCTGCAATCGTGGCAGGGAGGGATGCAATAGCTCTTTTCGGGAAGACTTATGTTCCTAGACAATTAGAGGATGCCCAGCAGATCAGCAAAAATATTCGAATCTATGTCTCGCTTGACGGGGACGCCTGGAAGGAAGAAGGAGAGCTATGTGATGTCTTGCATAGAAAAGGGATGGAGATTTATCGGGTAGGTCTCCAATATGGTTCCGACCCAGCTTCCCTTGGAAGAAGTGAATTTCGAAAGAGAATCGAGCAGGCTCCAAGATACTTGAGCCCAGAAGATATGGAAGCTCAAATTGGGAGGTGTTATGAAAGACGTGTTAGAGCAAATTGTAGATAAGCTAATTTCCGAAGGAATGCTGTCGGAGGACTATCGGAAAGATTTCATTATCGAGCTTGATCATGAGCTCAGAAGATACTCTCGAGGAGTTGCTTCGACTCTGGCTAGGAAGACTATTTCTATGCTATACTTGGGCAATCATATGGAAGAGCCTTCTTTCAAATTCCAGTAAGTAAGTGAAATTGAGTTCCTGGCAGTATGTGGGATACTTGTCGAGGACGTCTTGGAATTTCGTTTAACCTCTTGAATTTGTTAGGCTTTCCATCTTGAATATAGACTATACTCTATTCAATTGTAACGTTTTGTGCTTGTGGGAGAGCACAACTAAAGATCTGAGGAGAACCCACCATGGCCGATAAAGATCTACATGATCT
>Ga0209541_10008273_pt1 | contig 17194 bp, 20 predicted proteins | sample RifCSPlowO2_01_FD_184027 | JGI IMG/M metagenome (GOLD analysis project Ga0209541, IMG submission 184027) | Groundwater microbial communities from Rifle, Colorado - Rifle CSP2_plank lowO2_0.1 (SPAdes) (version 2) | ecosystem: Environmental > Aquatic > Deep subsurface > Groundwater | place...
TCATCTCTTGGTGAAGAAAAAGAGAGCAATAGTCAAGACCATTAAAAGTGCTTTTTTCAGCGGGTAAAATGCATGGGGTGTTCCACTCGTCTATAAATAGCCTAATTATCACGCCCCTCTGTGGAGCGGTCGGTTCTTTTTTTAGTACGTATCAAGTCTGCCCGCAGGCCGCCCGCTCGCAAGCTTTTGCGCTCACTACGTTCGGCAAACGCTCAGATCTAAATCCGCTCTGGTAGGGTCTCACTCGGTTTAACCCCACGACGAACTGTTTTCATCATAAACCGCTTCCAGAGAAAGACGAGATGAATTATTTTATTGCTAAAAGCTATGAAACACTGAACGAAAAAAAAGAACTAGATGCAACTGGAATTGAAAAATTAGATAAGTTTATTGAACCAAAGAGAGGGGACAATAATTGAGATTTACTACTAACTAATGGCCCGAAAAGTTTAAATAGTTGCATTTGTTTACATTCGTTATCATTTGAAAAAGGGTGTTATGATGGTTCAGAAAAACGTTACATTGTTCTTAGAAGAAGATACTTATGAGAAGTATAAAGAATTCTGTAAAAAGAATGCGGTTGCACTTTCTCGTAGTATTGAAGTATTCATGGAAAATAAAATGAATGGTGGTAAAAAATGAGTCTTCTATCACTTAATGAAGCATCAGAATGGGCTACTGATTATTTAGGTAGGACAGTAACTCCAACTAATATTTCTTATTTAATTCAATATGGTAAAGTGCAGAAGGTTACAAATGGTTCAAAAAGAATTGGTGTGAATCAAGAAGAATTAAAGAAATATTATGATGAGTTTATTATCAGAAAACAAAATTCATGGAAAAATAAATTAGGTAAGGACCTAAACTGGGGGCTTTCTTTTGACCACTTAAGAGAAGCCGACACAACCAAACATGTCCATAGGCTTCATCCATATAAAGGAAAATTTATCCCTCAGTTAGTTGAATATTTTTTGGATGAAAATGTAAATACATACAAGAAAGAAGTCTTTTTCCATCCTGGAAATACTATTTTAGACCCATTTATGGGAAGTGGAACGACTTTAGTTCAGGCTTCTGAATTAGGTTTAAATTCTATAGGGATTGATGTTTCTGAGTTTAACTGCTTAATGTCAAAAGTAAAGTTAGGGAATTATGATACCTCTAAACTTGACACAAAATTAAAGAGTTTACTGAAGGCAACTTATAATTTTAGCGAAGAAACATTTAATGATGATTTTGATGTTGAATTAAAAGAAAGAATCTCGGCCTTTAACAGTAAACATTTCCCTAATCCAGAATTTAAGTTTAAAGTTAGTAAAAAAGAAACTAATGAATATGAGTATGCAGAAGAAAAATTAAAAAAGTTTCTGAAAGAAAATGAAGAATTCTTAAAAGCGAATGGAACTAAGATGCACTCCCATCTTGCCGATGAAAAACAGATGTCGAATTTCTTAACAAAGTGGTTCCCTAAAAGAATAAAGCAGGAATTTTTTCATTATATTAAACTAATGGAGCAAGAAAAAGATGAAGAAATAAAGCAAGTGATGAGAATCGTATTAAGTAGAACTGCTCGCTCCTGTAGAGCTACAACGCATTCAGATTTAGCTACTCTGAAAGACCCACAAATAGGTCCGTATTATTGTCGTAAGCATAAAAAAATCTGCACTCCTATAAATAGCATCTTGAAGCATTTAAGAGGGAATACTATTGATACAACCAAAAGGCTGAAAGAATTCTCTGTTCTTAAAAAGAAAACATATTCCAAAGTGATTCATGGTGATTCCAGAGAAGTTAATATCATAGAAGAAGTTAGTAATAAAGAGTTTAAGGAAATATTGAAAAATAAGAAAGTTGATGGTGTGTTTACATCTCCCCCATATGTTGGTCAGATTGACTACCACGAACAACATGCTTATGCTTATGAATTATTTGATATTCCCAGAGCGGATGATAAAGAGATTGGACCTTTGTATAAAGGACAAGGTAATCAAGCAAAAGAAGAATATGTAGAGGGTGTTAGTAAAGTTTTCAAAAATATTGGTAGATTTGTGAAAGAAGATGGAGATTTCTTTATTGTTGCAAATGATAAGTACAATCTCTATCCAAAGATCGCTGAGAAAGCGGGTCTAAAAATAGTTCATCAATTCAAAAGACCAGTTTTAAACAGAACAGAGAGAGATAGACAGCCATATGCTGAGATAATATTTCATATGAAAAAACACTAAATTCCATCAATTGCTTTCTTAATAATCGGCTTGACTTCATCTCTAACTTCTTCAATTACTTTTAATAACTCCTCAAATGTCCCAGAGCCTCCGATAAAATCCCAGAATTCTTCTTGCACCAATAATCCATTATTCTTTTCAAACATAGGGGAAACTTTCCAGTTCTTATACTCTCCCTCATTGTTATTATAATAAACTCCAAAGATGATAGAAACTTTCTTGTTAAAATCTTCAAGTTTAACTTCACGTTTCTTCATTGCGACAACATTCAGAAGGTCTTCTTTAGCAGCACGTACTTCTTTCTTATTAGGGTCAGGACCTTTCATTTCAATATAATATTCTTTCCCATTCTTATCTTTCAAGAATAAGTCAATGGTTATTTTGGTATCTCTTATATCTTTTTGAGCGGCTTTGTAAATTTCAGCAATTTCTCTATCATAGTTTGCATCTGTTTCTTTTTCCTCTAAATCTTTAGCAATATGTTTGATAGCGGCGCTTTCTCCATTAGATATTTTTCCTATGAAAGCTATCTTCTTAGCTTCTACAAAGCGAGGATTTGCTTGACCTATTTTCCGAGCAATAATCTCATAATCGCTACCCAATGTTGTAGCCATTCCATGAATGAATGATTTTAAATTTGAATATTTCCCAAAAATAAGATCAATAAAAGGATTACCTGAAGTTTTTGAGAAATCATAAGATTCTATCTTCTTCATTATCTTTTTGATCAGCTGTTGCTTAATATCTTCTTTTAGTTCTTTACTTAAGACCATAACTTAATCATATATTTTATTTCATTTATAAATCATTTTGTTATTTTTAACCCGATTCCCCCCTCGTTTGATTCGGCAGGGAAACCCCACAGCTCTGCTGCGAAGCGACCGAAGGGAGCGGTGGGATAGCCGAGGCAGTCGGTTTACTGAGAGAATCGACTGATGAACTCTTTTTGAACAATAGCCGTTCCGAGCTCGCCTCTTGGCCAAGCGGGCAGACTTGGCTTAAATACGTACCTTTTTGAGAAACATTTAAGTGTAAAAACGGTTTTACAAGGAGTATGGGAATATTATTCAAGACCTATAACCGAAAACAGCAGCTTCATCTCTATCAGGAACTCTGGGTTCTGCCAACGAAACGGCAATTGGAAGAGCTTCTGAGCTTCTTTCCCAAGCAGGAATTGACCAAGCTGAAGCTCACTCCCGTGGGCAGCTCTATTGAAGTAGAATTACATGGCTGTATCATCACCTGCCAAGATATTGCGGACCTGAAAGCGAAGTTTTCTTATCTGGTTGATCTCAAGGAGAAATACCAGAAGATAATGCCGGTGAAGAAGAAGTAAGGCTTCGTCTTCGGGTGTTACACTCGAATAAATTCTCCTTCTTTTTCCACTTGAGAGCCCTAACCGTTTCTTTCCATCCCAATCTTTATATACTAGTTAGGATACCCTAACTTTATGCCCACGAAAAACCGGGAAGATTATCTGCGGGCGCTGTACTTATTAACCGAAAAAGAGCCTGAAATTAAATCGGTTGATATCGCGAAGTATCTCCATATTTCCAAGCCCAGCGTTTCGGAGATGGTCCAAGAGCTGGACAAAGAAGGCTTGATCATCTACCAGAAATATGCGAAGCTGCAATTTACGCCAAAAGGAAAAAAGATTGCCGAAAAACTAACCGCCAAGCATCGCCTCATCGAGCTTTTTTTAAAGAAGATTCTCAAAATGGATGCTCACCAACTGCACGAAGAAGCACACCGGCTCGAGCACGCTTTTAGCGATGAAGCCATTGAAAAAATAAGAGCTTTGCTGGGAAATCCGACCACGGACCCGCATGGGAAGCCCATTCCGAGATAAGTTCTCCACCATGACCAACGCCAAATTACTGGTAGGACTAGCAGTAGTTCTGATACTTCTGCTGGTGATAGCGGGCTTGGCAACTCTCTACTCTGGTACAACAGATGCCAAAGCCGAAACAGAGTTTGACCTGATGAAAGAGGCTGCCAAAGATTGCACAGATCTCACTTCTCCAGAAAAAAAATGCCTTGCATCATTTGCGGAAATAAGGGGCGTCATGCATTCCAGCTCCAATGACCCCCAGAGAACCGCTCAGGAAACGATAGGAATTGTTGGAACATATGGAGAAGATGATGGATTTAACGCCACGGAATATCTGTCCACCTGGAATTATAATAATCTTCCCGCCACTGAGAGAAGCAAATATTACCGAGAAACAAAACGCGCTGATGGCAGCTTACTAAGAGAATACTGGATGTACGCGGAAGATAAAGAGATTGAAATCGCTCCTGGAGTTTTTTTCCCCGCTTGGACATATAATGGCCAAGTTCCGGCCCCCACCATACGAGCTACGGAAGGGGACAGAATACGAATTCATTTCACCAACAAAGGGACGAAGCCCCATACCCTGCATTTCCATGGATTTCATCCTTCTTCTATGGATGGCTCCATGCCGGAAGATTTTGTATATCCCGGGGAGAATTTCACGTACGAATTTGATGCAGATCCTTTCGGGGTCCATCTCTTCCATTGCCATTCGGTCCCCCTCAAGCAGCATATCAGCAAAGGCCTGTATGGTGCGTATATTGTCGACCCTAAAAATGATCTCCGGCCCAAAGCAGGCCAAGAACTGGTCATGGTCATGAACGCCTTTGATACCACTCTGGATGGCGAAAATGAAGTGTATGCCGTCAACACCAAAGCGTTTTATTATGCGATGCACCCCATCAAAGTTCAAAAAGATGAATTGATCCGGATTTATCTCATCAATCTGGTTGAATTTGACCCCGTCAACTCTTTCCATTTACATGCCACGTTCTTTGATGAATACCGAACCGGAACAAAGCAAGAGCCGAATGCGTACACCGATATTGTGTCCTTCGCACAAGCAGAAAGGTCCATCTTGGATGTTACTTTCCGGTATCCTGGCATGTATATGTTCCATGCTCACGTGTCAGAGTTCACCGAGCTGGGATGGATGGGCTTTTTTGAGGTGACCGAATGAAAAAAATAATCGTGCTTTTTATGGCTTTTTTGCTCGCCCTCGTGGCGTGCTCTCCAGAAAATACCAATAATGCCAATAGTCCTCTTCAAAGAGATGTTCAAGAATTTACGATTACGGCCAAGCAATTTGCTTTTGAGCCGGAAACCATTGAAATAACTAAAGGAGACAAAGTAAGATTGATCGTTACCAGCAAAGATGTGCCGCATGGGTTTTCCATTCTGGAATACGGAATTAGTGAGCGGCTTAACCCCGGGGAGCCGGTTACCATAGAATTCATTGCAGATCAGGAAGGAGAATTTATCCTGTTTTGCTCTTTATATTGCGGCTCAGAACACGGTGAAATGAAAGGAAAAATGATCGTCAGATAGCAGGGAAAATCAAACTATGGAAAATCAACCCGAAAAACAAAATAAAGTACAGTTTTGGGCACGAGCCTTATTGCCATTACTCCTCATCGGCCTTCTTCTCATTATGTTCATACAATTCGGCCCTTTGGGAGTTTTCAAATCGACTGTTGTGCCGATAGAAAACATCTTCATACAGCGAGTAGTTTTTTCCCCAGAGCATATATCGTTAGAAGTGTTTAATGATGGCCCTGAACCCGTCACCATCGCCCAAGTTCTGGTAAACGACGCGTATTGGCAGTTTGCAATGGATCCAAGCACGACCCTGGAGCCTTTAGAAAAAGGGAAAATCGAAATAAGCTATCCGTGGCTGGAGGGAGACTTTGAGAAAATAACTTTAGTATCAAGGAATGGCGTTACTTTTGAAAAAGAAATAGACGTTGCTTCTGTTACTCCCGTATTCAACCGCTTCTATCTGAAGACTTTTGCGCTGCTCGGGATTTATGTCGGCGTTATTCCAGTTCTTTTGGGGCTCCTCTGGCTGCCATTTTTGCGGCTGCTCAAGGAACGATGGTACAGCTTTTTGCTGGCTTTGACCGTCGGATTGCTCATCTTCCTGGGATTTGATGCGCTGGCAGAATCTTTTGACCTTTTGGAAGCCATACCCAGCGCCTATAATGGGATAGGAATCATTTTAATCGGATTTACGTTGTCCATCCTTACGTTATCCGCCATAAGCTACAAGTCAGAGCACCACCGACAGATGAAAGGCGAGCCTTTTCAAGCTCTGATTTTTGGATATTTGATTGCACTGGGGATAGGATTGCATAATCTCGGCGAAGGGCTGGCTATCGGAAGCGCCTACGCCGTCGGAGAGATTGCCTTAGGAAGCCTACTGGTTATTGGATTTATGATCCACAATGTTACAGAAGGAGTGGCGATCGTTGCTCCTTTGACCAGATTTGTCAGGCCCCTGGGCAATTTCTATGTGCATCTGCTCATCATGGGATTACTGGCCGGAGCGCCCACTATCATTGGTGCGGTCCTGGGCGGCTTTGCCTACTCTCCTGCCTTAGCGGTATTGTTTCTGTCTATAGGAGCGGGCGCAATTTTTGATGTTTCCTATGACATCATGCACCATATGGCCAAAGGGAGGTGGATGTCTTTATTCACCATAACCAACGTCCTGGGTTTTTTGGCGGGGCTGTTGATCATGTATCTCACCGGGTTTTTGGTGTTAGGGTAAAAGGGGGCGATATCCGGAGTGAAAAAATTAAAAGAAGTTTTCAAGTCATTTTTTGATAAGAGATTATGGCTGTTTATGGGTTCTGGATTGCTGGTAAGCGTAGCCTATATGGACCCGGGAAATTGGGGCACTAATATAGGCGGAGGCTCTTCTTTCAATTACAATCTTCTTTGGGTCATATGGATGGCCAGCGGCATGGCCATGCTGTTCCAGTATTTGTCTGGAAAAATCGGCATCGCGGGCTACTCGCTCCCTGAGCTCATAAAATTAAAATTTAAAAGCAGGGCTGCCGTTCTCTGTTACTGGATTCTGGCAGAGATTGCGATTTTAGCTACTGACCTGGCAGAATTTCTGGGGATTGTTGTGGCGTTGAATTTGCTGTTTGGCATCCCTCTCTTGTGGGGCACCTATATAGCCGTTGCTGATGTGTTAATCATCTTGTTCCTCGCCCGCAAAAAGTTCCGGGCCCTGGAGCAGGCATTTATAGGGCTGGTCGGAATCATAGGCTTGGCTTTCGTGTATGAAGTGATCATAGCAAAGCCAGATATTCCGGCTATATTGCTTCATTCAGTAAAGCCGATGATAAACAAGGAAAGCGCTCTGGTAGCAGTCGGGATGATAGGAGCAACGGTGATGCCTCACGCCTTATTTGTGCATTCCTGGCTGATAAAAAACAAAGTCATCGCCTCCAATTTTACTGACAAATTTCAGACGCTTCGATTCCATGTGATAGATAATGTAGCATCATTGACCATCGCCGGATTCGTCAATGCGGCCATGCTGGTCATGGCTGCTGCCGCTTTTTATCAGGCTGGAGAAGTTGCTACGCTTACGCAGGCCCATAAAACTTTGATCCCGTTATTTGGAGAATTTTCGGCCTTTGTTTTTGCGCTGGCTTTGCTTTCTGCCGGAATCTCGTCGTCAGTAACAGGAACCTTGGCGGGCCAGGCCATCATGGACGGCTTAACCGGATTCAAGATAAACTTATGGGTGAGAAGGCTCATAACCCGGTTCATCAATGTCATACCGTTAACACTGGCTCTTTTGCTTGGAATAGAGCCTTTGAACATCTTAATTTACAGTCAAGTGGCGCTCAGCCTGCTTATACCACTGCCTTTGATTCCCATCATCCTTTTTACCTCCAACAAAGAGATAATGAAAGAGCTGGTCAATAAAAAAATAACCACGGCCTTTGCGATAGTATTTGGGATAATTATTTTGGCATTTAATGCCTACCTACTATATTCGTTTCTGGTCAACTAAAAAGGCTCATAGCTCCATACGGCATTAATCACCTTGAGTTTTCTCAATGAACTCTTATAATCATAAAGAACTATTCTCATAAAATAATTTATTCTTCCAGTGGCACTTCCTTCCGGAAGCCGCACTTCTTACAATACAGCACCTTAAACAATCCATCCGTGTAGCGGTGCTGGCCCTCGTGCAAAGGCTTCTGGCAGTCCGGGCAGTTACTCAGCATACGGTTGTGATGCACTCTTTTTTTCTTTATAATCTTTTCTCCAGCAAAAAGCAGCGCAGAGGAAAAGAGGTGGAAGATTTTTAAACAGGAAAAATATCCTCAGAGAATACATGGCCGACCCGATAGCACAGGTTTTGCAGCCGGTTGATGAGGTGATTGCACTGTTGCAGAGGTGGAACGCGGACTTGCTACGCATTTCTGATGTTCTGGAGCATAATATGCATGATGTTCTCCAAAATTTGCCCGGGCGCCTTTCAGCGGTAACCGATCAAAAAAAGAAGCGGGCACTGGAAGACAAAGCTTTACGGCATATGCAAAGAAAATTTTGGCAGCAGAGGCGTTTCGTTCTTGACGCCCATGCCCGTGCCGAAAATCTCCGTAAAAAAGTTGACGAGTTAACCCCTCGCCTCTACGCCGAATATAGCAAGAAACTTCTGGAATTCGTTGACAAGATTGGCCCCTACGATGCTCTATTGGTAAAAGAGCTTTCTGCGAAAGAAGGGCAACTTGCTTTGGAACTCCAGACCTCCCTTGCCTTGCCAGTCTCTATTCTTCCGGTTGTTAACACGGTCATAGACGACGTGCTGGCTCCTTTGCTGGCAGAAATAAAAATGATGCTGCAATACCTAGAGGAGGCACGACCCAAGATTGAAAAGCGGCTCATTGCTGATGCGACTTTTACGGTGGTTCTCGACGAGGTTTCTGCAGCGGACGAGACGACTTACCTGGATGCTAGTTTTGCCCGGAAACTGGAAAAAGAGCGGGTCGATAAAGGAAAAACACTTTATAATATCAGCGTTTCCGCTCCTTTACTTGTTCCCCGACGCGTCTGGCACGAGATGGCACATCGTCCGCATTGGCTTGGCCGGGCTTTGGTGCCGCATAAGCTTAGGAACTATCTGGAAGCAAAGAGGCATGCTGAAGTCGTGACGGTTAATCCCACCAGGACAGAAACAGCAGAGGTTGTTTCCTTCTGGGAACAGACACCGAAAGGGAGGTCAGCTACTGAAGAGGAAAGAGAACGCTTTCCGAAAAGTGGCGACGTTTCTTTATTGACCGTTGCCCTCCGTCCGCATGAGAAACCAGTCGTTATTCTTTCCAATGATTCGGACATTTATCAAACGATAAAAGTAATGCGGAGTTCTGGCAAAGCCCGTGGCGTGCGTGTCTTCGCTTACGCTAAAGAAAGCCGTTTGGAGCAAATGGCATAAGGGTACATTCTCGTTAGGGCATCCGTATATCTCCTAAGGTGTATACAGGCAAGAATCTCCAGTTTTTCCCGTGCAGCAGGAGTTGCATGTTCTAACGCTTGTTTTGTGGTTATGAATGCTCTTTTCCGGAATTGTTTTCCATTTTTTCCATAGGTGAGCTCGTACAATTCTGGCTCAGCTCCCCGACGGACCAGAATTCGTTCACACGGCTCTTCGAGTTGGCGAATGGTCAGTGTATTGTGCAATTCTTTATCGTCAGTTCCTGCATAGCCAATCAGGGGAACGTTATAGAACTCGGGGATGTGCACGTCCCCTTCTGCTGAAAAATCCAAGCCCAGATCATAGAAGTGGAAAATATCGTTTTGAGCCAAGCGAAACGCATCTTGACGCACGATGAGGTAGCCTTGCTGAGAGTGCTGTACATCATCCCAAACCTCATTGCGAATGATGAGCTTATGAGGATAGCCTTCTTCCGGCTCTGGTGTTTTCGGGGTCATTTTATTCCTCGATTTATTCTGGAAAAGAGAGTTCTCCGCCATCGGCTAAGGAAAGCTGGCCGTCTTGTTCAGTTACGTCGCGAAAAGATAGTTTACCATCCGTTTCAGTGATAATCTCAGCATTATCAGCAATCAGCTTATTTCGAGAGGAATCATATTCCCCCCGCACTCTTACTGGTTTTTTGTTATGCCCTGCTCTAGCAATTATTTTTTCTAATTTTGTGGCATGATGCATAACTCTGCTCGTTCTTTCTCGAGAAACAACAGAAACCACCCGTTTCCCATAGAGACTTTGTAATGTGAAGTTATAGCTCAGCTCATCTGGTTTTTCTTTAAACTGATCTCTTTCCACATAAAGGATGTTATCTCTCTCTCGAAACCAGGGGTAATCTCCTGTAACGACTCCAATCATTTCTACTCTCTCCAGAGATGATCTTCCCCCCTGAACAAGATCACTTATTCGCACTCGTTTGTATTCGTTCATGCCTTCACCCTACACCTCAATGATCTTCCCTTTCTTTCCGACGTTAATCACTCTCGTCCTGCCAATGACTTCTTCAATGCCTTCCGTTTCATGGACGTGGCCGCAGATATGGATGTCCGGCTGGAAGTCTTCGATGGCTTTGCGTACGCCGGTGCTGCCCGGATACACGCCCAGGCCCAGAATGCTGCCGGAAGGCTGGATGTGCGTGACCATGATCTTTTTCTTCGATTTCTTCACCTGCTCATGCGTTTCCTGCAGCGTCTTGAAGAAATCTTCTTCCAATAGTTGGTGCGGGCCTACGTCCGCATAGCCGCAGCCGAAAATACCGATATCGCCTTTCTGCAGCGCTTTTCCATGCAGGTGCTTGACTTTAAAATGTTCCGTCATGAAGTACGTTTCTGCTAAGCCTTCATGATTGCCCGGCAGGATGACCACTTCTAGATTCTTGTCTTTGAACGGCTGCAATAAGCCGATGGACGAGCCGTCCCGATCGACCAGATCTCCGGCGAGGATGACTAAGTCTACGTGTTCTTGGGCACCTTTTTCGGCCATTTCCTGCATCCAGTGCTTATCTCCGTGGATGTCGCTGAGTGCCAGAATTTTCATGAAGCCTTTTTTGAAGAATGCTCTTTATAAACCTTTTGTTAGTAATAACTAAAAAGTAGTCAAACTGTTTCTTTGTCTATTCGCCATCTCTTTCCGAACTTCCCTCGCTTTCTCTCATTCTTCCCCGCAGCTGGATATCGAGCACCAGGTCTTCCAGCTTCCGTAAATCATATTTGATGCCGTCCACTTTCCGCCGCATTTCATTCTCGCGGATATCACACTTGAGCAATTCGCCATAAATCTGGTCAATCTCATCGCGGATTTTCATAACTTTATCCACCTTGCCCTTGCCGGCCAAGAAGACCGCCCGGCGCACCATCTCGCCCGTTAAATCTGCCAGGCCGAGAACAAAATGCTCCGCGAGCACCGGGAGCTGCACCAGCTTTCCCGTCTTCACAAAAGAAAAGTAGAGATGCGCTTCCACGTACTCCTGCATCGCCACTTTATAGCTGCCTTCGCAGACTAATCGGGAGTCATGCCGGGCAATGGCTTGTATCGCTTTTCTTTCCTCATCCATCTGCTGCAGGAGCTTCTCTGCTTCTGGGAGTTCATCCCGATGCACGGCATAGATCAGCAGCTTGCTGGCGCGGATGATATCGCGGCTTTTCCGCACGAGCGCTTCGCGGTGCTCTTCGTACTGCTTGAGATTTTTGCGAAGTTTGGGGAAATTGACCATTTGCTTTCAATAGTTTGCATTCTTTATAAGGTTTTTTACTAAGAGAGGAAGCTTTAGGATACCCGTTCGTCGTAGGGTTGAGCTTTGCGAAATCTCACTAGAGAGGATATGATCCACTCTCTTCAGAAAGTTTAGCTCCCTAGACTGCTGAACCTCTTTCCGTTTGTCGCGGAACCCCGAGCAAAGCGGGTGCCCTCTAGAATGTTTTTTCTTCTGTTTCCGGAAAAAAGGAAAGTTCGTCGTGAGGCTGAATGAAGTGAAACTATCCATGAAGCATTAGATTTAATCATTATTTCTGGCCGTTCATCGTGAGGTTAAGTGAAACGAAACCTCACCAGAGAGAATTTTGGTCCAATCTTTTTGCCGAGCGAAGCGAGCGCAAAAGATTGTGAGGCAAAATATTTATATAGAACACGCCTTCCTGAAGCGTAGAATGCAACGAGGTTAAAAACTATGGAATCTGCACGACCGTTAGATACGCTCAATGGAGCACGGAATAAAAATGTTATGGTGGACCTGAAAAATGGGTTCCGCTATGTTGGCAAGCTGAAAGCGTTTGACATTCATATCAATGTCGTTCTCGACGATGCCGAGGAGTACAAAGATGATCAGGTGCGGCGCCGTTTGGGGACTATCTTCCTGCGGGGAGACACGATTACGGTTATTTCACCACAATAATTTTTGAAGAGGAAGCAGCATGACCAAAGGAACGCACAGTATGGGTAAGAAGAGCGGGAAGAAGACCCACATCCCGTGCAAGCGCTGTGGTAAGCGCGCATATCACATCCGCAAGAAGCGCTGTGCATCCTGCGGCTATGGGGCGAGTACTGCCTTACGGACATATTCTTGGCTGAAGAAATAGGGATGGCAGAAAAAAGTGGGAGGCAAAATCTTCGCGCTCTTCTCTTCAGTTCTGCATGCTTTTTAAGTTCTGCAACTGTTTTCTCGTGCGCCTCCGGCATTACGGAGGGGGAAATTTACGACAAGGATTACGAACCAGCCAGCGGGCCGGTAGAAGTGCGTCCGCTCTGGGTAGAAAGCGTTTTCTATCTCTTGCTTATCCCTCGTTCTGACGACGAAGAGTATATTCTGCGGATACGGGAGTATAATCCAGAACTCGGCAGATATGAGACGAGTACGCTTGCTGTTTCGCCGGAAACCTATGCCAGAGTGCGGGTGGGAGATTATTTTATGGGTTCGTATGAAGACGTGCTCCCGAATTATGAAGATATGGACCGGCAGCCAGAATGAGCCTCTAATTTTTTTTTGCTGTTTTTGATGGTTATTTTTGAAGAGCAGCATCTTTATTAACGCTTCTTTTCTCTGCGAAGAGCATGCTCATTACCGTTGGCTCCCAGAACGAAGTAAAAATCCAGGCGGTCAGAAAAGCGCTTTCTGCCTATGAGCATTTCTGGGATGCTAAAGTTGTCGGCAGGAACGTTCCTTCTGGCGTTTCTGCACAGCCAACGTCTCTTGAAGAAACGATTCGTGGCGCCATGAACCGCGCTAAGAACGCTTTTCAGCAATGTGATTATAGCGTTGGCCTGGAAAGCGGGCTGTTTGCCGTTCCCTATACGAGAACGGGGTATCTGGATGTGTGTGCCGGTGTCATCTTCGATGGCCAACATCCTCATGTGGGGTTATCGTCGGCGTTCGAATATCCGCCGAACGTGCTTCGCCTGGTTTTCGAAGAGGGGCTGGAAATTAGCCAGGCGTTTTATCAAGCAGGGTTGACGAAGAATCCCACGGTAAAGCATGCCGAAGGAGCGGTCGGGGTTCTTACGAAAAGGCGCTTGACGAGGAAAGAGCAGACTCAACAAGCTATAGTGATGGCCTTAGTTTCTCTGGAAAATCTGCAGCTCTATCTATGAGCAAAGCAAGCCTCTTTTTCCTCAAAAAATACAGGGGAGAGCGTTCCCCAAACATTTATTAATCTTCTTTGCTTCCTTTTTCCTGAAAAAGAGGATGAAAACGTACGATCTTATCGTCATCGGTGGCGGCGGCGGGTTGAATATTGCTTCCGCAGCCGCAGCTTTGGGCTACAAAGCTGCAATTATCGAGAAAGAAAAGCTGGGCGGCACCTGCCTGAACCGGGGCTGCATTCCGTCGAAGATGCTGATTCATCCCGCGAATGTTGCGGAAATAATTCGCAGTGCCAAAAAATTTGGCTTCTTGACGGGAAAGCTCCGCGTCGATTTTAGCAGTCTGATGAAGAGAATTTCCCATACTGTTGATGAAGAAGCAGCTAGCATCAAGCCGAATTATGACTTTTATCGGGGGGCAGCAAAGTTTCTATCTAACAAAATCGTGCAGGTCGAAGGGCAGCAGCTAACGGCAAAGCATATTGTCATCGCTGCCGGTGCCCGTCCATTTCTTCCTCCCATCAAGGGGCTGCAGGGAACACCGTATATGACTAGCCGGGAAGCCTTGCGGAACAAGAAACTGCCAAAACGGCTGCTCATTATCGGCGGCGGCTATATCGGCTGCGAGCTTGGCCATGCGTACGGCAGCCTGGGTTCCGACATCCATTTTATGGTCCGTGGCGAGTTCCTGCAGCGGGAAGACGGCGACGTGAAGACAGAATTTACGCGAGTCTTCAGCAAGCGGCACACGGTCCATTATGGCACGGTAAGCAATGTGGCGTATCGCAACAAGACGTTTACGCTCGCCGTCCAACAAAACGGGGGGCTGAAGAAGCAAGTACAAGGAGATGCTTTGCTCGTGGCGACGGGAATCCGCCCCAATAGTGACCTGCTCGGCCTGGAAAACACCACGATAAAAATAAATAAAGATGGCTTTATCGCCGTGAATTCCTCTTTGGAAACATCCGTTCCCGGCGTTTATGCGATCGGCGATATTGTTGGCACCTATATGTTCCGGCATAGCGTCAATTTTGAAGCTGAATATCTGGCGCAGCAGCTCTTTATCGAGAAAAAGAGAAAGCCGCTGCACTATCCGCCCATGCCCCATGTCATCTTTACCCTGCCGGAAATCGGCGCCGTCGGAAAAACGGAAGAAGAGCTAAAGCAAGAAAGCAGCGTGTACGTCGTCGGCAGGGAAGAATACAAGAATCGGGCGCAGGGTTTGGCACGCTTATCCGACCATGGCTTTGTCAAGCTGCTGGTGGACAAGAAAAGCCGGAAATTGCTGGGTGCACATATTCTTGGAGAAGAAGCCGGCACGATGATTCATCAATTGGTATTAGCGATGACGCTGAATGCTACGATTGATGATGTGGCAAAAATGATCACCGTGCATCCGGCTTTGCCGGAAGTGGTGGCGAGTGCGGTAGATGATGTGGTGGGGAAGCTGTAAGCAGAATGTTCTCTTGAGATTTAGAACGAGTGCCCCCGCCGTGCAGGGACCTCAAAAGCTAAATCCCACCGGACTTTAAAGTGATGGGTCTTATTTCTTTTTAAGGGAGAGAAGCACTGGACCTATATAACCTTTTCTATGACTTTTCATTGAAAATTTGCCTGCTTTTTTCCCTTGGTTCTATTTATGCTTTTCGACTTTAATGAACCCAGAAGTGCGCGTACTTCGTCGACAAAACGGAGGGCAAAACCATGAACTGTAAATTATGCAAACAGGAGACAAGCGTGAAAGTTTGTACAACGTGTCGGGATTTCCTGCACTGGAATTATCCTGGCGAGAAAGTGGAAGACGTCTTGGAAAAGTACAAAGAACTTTCCGACGCGCATTTCTATTTGCGAAGGAGGAAACGAAAATGAAATGGGAGATAATCATTGTAGCGTTATTTTGGCTGGTGTATGCCCCTTTTAGTTTTGTTCTTTGGGGCGATGGCAGTATGTACCTTGGTGGCCTTGTCGCCATCTTTAGTGGAGGAGTTGTGCTGACAGCAGCTTTCCTAGGAGGGAGCTTGCTGGTACGGTACCTCTTGAAGAAAAGATTGACCAGGAAACAACAAGAGCTCATCAAAGAGAAAATGGCAACACTGGAGGAGCTGGAACGGGAAGAAGCTTTTGAGGGAGCAGAGCCGGAATTGGAAGAAAATGCAGGGCTTTCGGAAGAGGTTTTGGAAGAAAAAACTCCGGCTCCTCCGCAGGAAGAGCCCTCTTCTTCTGCTCAAGAAAAATACAACCTAGACTAGGAGGTGCAACCATGAAAACAATAGTATATCTTTTGCTGCTGTTGGCACTGTTCTTGATGCCGAACGTGCTAGCAGCCCAGCAAGCCGACATAGACACGGAAATAACGGCGGAAGAACAGCAGCAGTTCGACCAGATATTGCAGCCGGTGTTTAAGATATACAACTTCGTGAAGTACATCGCGACCGTTGTGGCAGTAATTTTCTTGCTGTATGCCGGAATTAGTTACATGACCTCTGGCAATGACCCCAAGAAGAGAGATCAAGCCAAGAACATTGTAACCTATGTGGTGATAGGGATGGTGGTGATCTGGGCGGCTCCACTGCTGGTGAACCTGCTGATATGAAAAAGATACTTTTTTTCTTTTTTGTATTATTTTTGTCCAGCGTAGCAGCCCTAGATTGCAGTGCAATAGCCAATCAGCAGTGGTGCGAGGATATTCAGAATAGCAGCCTTTCCGAAGCTGAGAAAGAGTACCTGCTTTCCGACATTATCAGCAATAGCAAGCACTATCCCGACCATCAGCTGGTAAAACAATGGAATCAGAAGGTTTCTACCACCACCCCACCAGAAGGCATAACCAAAAAGAATAGCGAGTATATCAAAAATGCTTGGGTAAAGATACTTGCAGTTATGCCTTCTGTTCTTTTTAATGGTACGTTGTACCTAAGCAACAATGGAGAAGCCTTGCTGGGGTATAATCACGACGTGCAGATTCCCTCAGGAACAGCGGCGGGGGATTGCAAAACCAAACGGGATATTGTCAGAAATGCCGGAACTGCCCAGTTTTTCATCAACAATCACTACCAAGGGAGCGGCCATTCTGTGCCCTATGCGGCTTCTTGGCCGCATAACGCCGATATTACCCTAAAAGCCGTGTATACGGCAGAAGTAACAGCCAAGGTAAAGCATTACACCTGGCAGAAGGACTATTACGGGAAGAATGGCAGGAAACGGTATAAATGGGTTTGTGACTATGAACGCACCGAGTACCAAAGAGATACGCTTACCATTTCAGATACTCTAAGAGCCAAAATTCATAACCCGCAGCCAACCGCCAGTTTTAGCATTAAAGATAAGTATCTGGATACCGTAAAAGGAGAGTTTATTTCGAAAGATGCGGTGAATGCCGAATTAACGTTCTTTGATTCTTATTACAAAGAGCATAATTACGTGTTTTCGGAGGTGGTGAGCTTAAAGCCGGTACAGGTTTTAACGATAAAAGCGGAAAAGCAATTAAGCCAAGAGCATCGAAATTTAGCCTATTCTGGAAGCGAGATTACTGTTCCTACAGGAGAGGGC
>Ga0209541_10008274_pt1 | contig 17193 bp, 19 predicted proteins | sample RifCSPlowO2_01_FD_184027 | JGI IMG/M metagenome (GOLD analysis project Ga0209541, IMG submission 184027) | Groundwater microbial communities from Rifle, Colorado - Rifle CSP2_plank lowO2_0.1 (SPAdes) (version 2) | ecosystem: Environmental > Aquatic > Deep subsurface > Groundwater | place...
GCAGCCCGAGAGCGTCCAGCGTCTCCTGGATACGAAACTCTATGAGCTGGTCGGGAAACTGAGCCAATACGGGTTCAACAGCGAGCGTTTTGACCGGGTGGATGATTTCACCAAGCAGATTGCGATTGTGCCTGTTTCGGCCAAAACCGGGGAGGGCATTGCGGAGCTGCTGATGGTGATGGCCGGGCTGGCGCAGAAATACCTGGCCGGGGAGCTGGAAGTGTCGGAAAAAGGAGCTGCCAAGGGCACCATCCTTGAGATCAAGGAAGACAAAGGATTGGGGAAGACGATGGATGCCATTCTCTATGACGGCATGCTGAAAGAGGGCGATACAATTGTCGTCGGATCGCTGGGAGAGCCGATTGTAGCCAAGGTGAAGGCACTGTTCGAGCCGCTGCCCCTGGAGGAGATGCGGGACCGCAAAAGCAAATTCAAGCGCATCAAAAAAGTGACGGCCGCCACCGGAGTGAAGATTTCTGCACCCGGCACTGAGGAAGCCGTTGCTGGAATGCCCCTGCGCAGCGCAAAGGCTGAGGATGTTGAGAGGGTCAAAGAGGAAATCCAGAAAGAGGTGGAAGAGGTCCTGCTGGAAACAGACCCGGAAGGGCTTGTGATCAAGGCCGATTCATTGGGCTCGCTGGAGGCGCTGATGACGCTGCTGAGAGAGAAGCATATCCAGATCCGGAAAGCGTCCATCGGCAACATCACAAAAAAGGATATCGCGGATGCAGACAGCTGCGGCGAGAAGGATCCGCTGATGGCGGTTGTGCTGGGATTCAATGTTTCGCTGCTGCCCGGGGTCCAGAGCAGCCCGGTCAAGGTGCTCACGGATGCCGTCATCTACACGCTGATCGAGAAGTTCGAGGAATGGCAGGACACCGAGCGGAAGCGGCAGGAAACGTCCGAGCTGGACGTAGTGACGAAGCCCTGCAAGATCCAGCTGATGAAAGGATACGTTTTCCGGCAGAGCAACCCGGCCGTGGTAGGGGTGGATGTGCTGATGGGCACACTGAAAGTCGGGACGACCCTGATGAAGAAGGACGGCCATGCCCTGACGACGGTGAAGGGCATCCAGATGGACCAGGAGAACATCGAGAAGGCCGAGAAGGGCAAGCAGGTGGCGGTTTCTTTGGATCGGGTGATGGTGGGCCGGCAGATTGTCGAAGGGGATGTGTTATACAGCTATGTATCCGAAGAGGATTTCCGGAAGATGAAGGAGCTGAAGCAGCATTTAAATCAACAGGATAAGGATGTGCTGAAAGAGATCGCTTCGATTATGCGGAAAGAGAACCCCATGTGGGGGGTTTGAAAAGGAAATTGTGCATTAACTTAAAAATCATTTTTGTTGCGATAGCGTTCATTTCAAAAATTCCGGCACGGAATTTTTGGGATGAGCCTAACCGCAGACAAAATTAAAACTTTTATTGGAAAAATCTAAAAATGCAAAAACTAAATATCCTAAACAAGAAAGAGACCAAGAAATTATTGGCCCAGATTGAGGAGCAGTGGGGAGCTACGTTGGAAACGGATTGCGTCTTCCTGAAGAATGAGGACGGCAAGATCTTCATAGCCAACAAGGAATTCGGAACCCTTGACTTGTCCCGGCTGCGGATCAATTCCCTTGGCCTGTACATTGCGCAGGAGGCAGACGACGAGTTGCGGCTGAGCATCGAAGGCAGCCAGTTGATCGGCCCGCTGGCCACGAAGAATGTCCTTGAACTGAATGATGACGAAGCTTCGGAATGGCTGAGAGGCACGGACCTGGACAAAGCAACCGATGAAAGAGGGTTTGTTTTGATCAAGAACAGCGGCGATTTCCTAGGCTGCGGGAAAGCGACGGGCAATAAAATACTGAATTATGTGCCGAAGACGAGACGGATAGCTGCTGTCATGGGTTAATGTTTTTCCATTCTTACTTCAAGGCACAACCGGTTTTCTCTTCCGGTTATTAGGGGCGTAGTAATTCCTACGGCGGCGTTGCCTCCAAACTTATCGGTCCAATAGCGGGTAAGGTTTGCCAGATTAGGGTGCTCATCCCTATCCATATAATGGGTTTCCCGCAATAGGCCGCCTGGTGCTAATTTTGCATGGGCTGCTTGGGCCAAGGCTCTATCCCACTGGACATAGGCTCCGTTACTCCCCTTATCCCCTACTTTTCCGTTGCCTCCATTTCTCTTTGCTAATTCTGCATCCCTCACATTGCTGAGGTCTACCATGGCAAAATACCCATCTGGAAATCCGTTCAGGACATCTACTACATCCCCCTCTCTTAATTTTACAGGATCGTGTTGCATTCGCTGACCTACTTTATTGTAGCTTCCGTCCATTAGCCATGGATAGAATGTCCTTAAGATTGCGGCTTTCTGGACATCCGTTAGCTTCTCTCTGGACTGTTGGACCAATCTTGCTACTTGTGCATAATCTCCTTCATCGCCTGGAAGATCCGCCTTTAGCCTCTCCCCATATTGTTCAAACCGCTTTTCAGGCTCTATGAAAAACAGAGGTATGAATTCATAGCCCTTGAGATTTTTTATGGCTGCGAGTATCAGTTGATTAAGATAGATTTGTTGCGGTGAAATATCTGCAGCTACCACTTCTTCGGCGCCCCTGTAGAGGAAGTAAGGATTTCTCAAGCCGTGCGAAGCGATGTTGAATACCCTTCTGCCCTTTACTTCGCCATTTACATTGAACGGCCCTTCATTGGGCACGATGAAAAGGTGTTTGTTTACTGACATCTGTTCAATTCCTCTGCTTCTGCATATGGTACGTCATCAGTTGTACGACCCTTCGCTCGACTTCCTTTTTCCATTCTAATTCTTGGGGGGTAAAAGGCTCAAAATCGAGTACACCTCTTCGATTTAGCCTGTTCAACAAAATTCCCTTCTTTTCAGCTTCCATTCTCCTAAAATACCCTTCTACACCAAATTCACTGGTATATCGGTAAGGCGCCTCTGTTATTTGAAGTTCAACAGCATCCACGTGAGGATCAAACATCTTTGATTCTGTAGCTTCTTTTCTTTGTTTTGGGTTCCAAACCACATCCATGTGGAAAGCATGGTATGGATTTTCTGTCTCGGCGTAATGGTTATCAATCAGTCGGCCTTTATGATCGGGCACAATTTCTAACTGAAGGCTGGTTGTGGCACTCTCTTTAACTCTTCCGAGGCCCTCTCTGCCTAAAGTGACCACCTGGATTCCCCGGTAGTCCCTTATAACTCCCTCTCTGGACCGGAGGTATCTCTTGAACCCGTTTCCTTGCTTTTTCCCTTTCCGGTGCCTGTAACCTTCAAGCATCTGGTAGGCAATTTTTGCGCCTACCCGTTCAGGGACCTTATACTTTACACCCACCAAGAAAGGATCATCCCCTGCAGTTCTTAGTGTATAATACACAATGTCTGTCAATGCATTTGCTAATCGTTTAAGCTCCCTTACATTTGGGGGCTCCCGTTTGTTGCGGGAACGATAAATAGGAATCGTCTCCCGGTATTTTCTTATTTGTTCCCTGATTCCGGAGGGGAGTTTAGCTTCGAGTTCCTCTGGCAAAACTCTCAATAAAAATTCGTATTTTTCCAGATAATTAAGGACATTATCTGCTTTGGCCGTTTCTCCCACGACCATCTCGGGAAATACCCCGAGAATCTTTGGTAGAATTCTTTTTTCCAGCTCATCTTCCAATATAGATACGCGCTGAACGATCGCCTCATTTAATATGCGGGTTTCATGTTCACAACGCGGATTCGAATGCAACGGCTTTGAACCTACAATTAGAATTTCAGGAAGACTCAGCTCCGGACTTAACTCTACAATTTCTTTAGCAGGGGCTTCTGCTATTTCTTCTAGAGGCGCGTCTTGATCCAGATTTTTTGTTGCCATGGCCACCCACTCTTCTTATAATTTATATATTTTATAAACTTATCCGTGCATGTGGTATATGCGGAAGAACGGGTCTATTTAAAACTTTCTATTCTATAGTAACTATCTAGTGATAACAGAAATCTTCCGGGCTTGCTCACGGGTGATGGAAGACAAATCGGGGAGATACGACGGATCGTCTCGTAGCCTTTCGGCCACCCTTCTGAAAGCGATGGCATCTTTATAGTACTGCTTTAATGGCCACTTCTCGCTGGTATCTTCTTTGAGGTCGTGGATGCGTGCTGCCCATCGTTCCATGGTGCCGTCAAAATGAGAGAGGGGAATGTAAAGATAATGCCCGGGAGAGAGGTATTTTGTAAGCTTTAGCACAGGCACTTGGCTTCTTTCCGGGGCTTCCAGTATCTGATACAACAACGGATGCCTCTCGCGGTCTATTTTTGTTTCTCCCGGGTCGGTCACGGCATTCAAGCCGCCGAGGTATTCGTACAATGCCAGCGCTTTGTCGTATACACCGAAGCGGGGGTTATTCTTAAGGAAAAACATCTGGTTGTTGCGGTAGAGCCACTGGTGCTTAATATCCTCCCATTTGAGTCCCCTGGTTTTTCTCTCTTTCCTGCCGTCTGTTTCCATCTCTTCGGTTACGGTTAATTCAATTCCTTTTCCTTTAACATATCTGATCCCTACATCCTTAAAGCTGCCGAGCACGCCTTTGAGCACATACTTGCCCCTTTCGTAGATGTTTTTTTCCAGTGCTTTCAGGCCTTCAATGGTGGTTTCGAGCAAAGCGTTCTGCATAGCTACCAGATGTTGGTTTTGCTTAAGCTCTGCGCTTATGACGGCCGTTCCGGTCAAATAGCGTTTCACCTGCACCAAGAGAAGAATGTTTTTGTAGTAATTGACCAGTTTTACGTCATCGCCAAATGTGGCCAAGGTTTCGGAGTTGTTCTTCCTATCTGAAAATTTAATTTGCATGGCATCGCCCAGGACATTTTTCCATAGCTCAAGCGATTCTTGCGGCGAATACCTTTTGTTGATTTCGGCATCATTTGATATCTCCTTTATACCGAAAAACATCCTCTGCAAATAACTGAAATAGTCTGCGTACGCCGGCTTGGTGGTGAAGTGGGTAACCCAGAGCAACCGATCAACTTCTTTTCGGTAATGCCTTTTATTCGTTAAGCGAGTTTCTACAAATGTCTCCAACGACCTCTTTAAATCCTGGAAGGCATGAATTCGGACTCTTTGCTCTATATCTTTTAGATAATCCTGCCCCTCCTCGCCAATTTCCCTGAATTCGGCCCTTGTTTGTACACCTTCTGCTTCCGATACGCGCTTCATTTTGTTGGCGATGCGCTCTTCCAAGCTGTCATGGATTAAGGCTTCTGCTATCAGTGCGGGATCTGCTTTCCCGCTGTATTGCTCGAGAATCTCTCTTGCCACTTCAAACGGATGGTTGAACCAGTTTCTGTCCCCGCTTTTCCGCTTGTAGAGCATGTGGCTCCATATGCTCCAAGCGACCCCGAACCGGACCAGCTTGTATTTGTTGGGGGTACGGAAATGGGATTTGTAGCCTTTCAGAAGGAGATCCGTCAATGTCTTTGTTTTATCATGGTCGTAAATGCTTAACGTAATTTCCAGCGGATCCGCCTTTTCTATGTTTTGGATCGTTCTCTGAGGTACATTTTCTAGATCTATAGCGTCTCCTTCCAGGTCTATACCATCCCCTATAAATCTTAATTGCTCAAGGCCTCCGTTTGCAGGTTGATTCCTATCCAAGTATGCAATGCTAAACCGTGCAATACCTTCTACCAACTTGTCAATAGTCCGGGTTGAATTGTTCATAGCTATAACTGCCTTCCCGACGGGAAAATGGGGTTCTGTTCTTAAATCTTCTCCTCGTAATCACTCTAAAGTAATAAGAATTATATAATCTCTATAAACTATAAGGCAATGATCTCCACTTCGATCTTCTGCTTCGGATCTTTTAGCTTCTCAACTAATCTTCTGGCCAAATCAACTGCTGCCTTATCCGCTTTGATGCCCAGCGTCCTATCTGATAAGAAATCGCTTTTTCGGATGACGAGCTCGGTATCGTGATTGAAAAGTCTGTTTGTTTGCGCACTGATCTCCTCTTTAAATTTGTCCACCTTGACAGTTATCTTTATTTGTTCTTTAGCCACTATCTTTTTTATATCTTTTAACAGAAAATCAGCTTTAACACCGATAATGCAATCCCCTTCCAACGACAGCTCTTTGTCTTTGGTGAACTCGATGGTGGTGGGGTGCGTGGCCAGGATGTTCGGATGGCCGTATGCGGTGAATTTCATTTGAGAATATCGTCGATGGGCTTTTGTTTTGCCTTCTTTGCCTCTTTGGGCTCCTTTTCAATCTGCTTGGCCTGCTCGGCCAGGTCAACCCCCAATTCTTTCAGCGCTTTGACGTGCATCTGCATCAGCTGCTCGACAATCTGCAAAATCTTGAACATCTCCTGCCGTTCCTTGGCCAGTGTGCTCAGGGCGCCTTTGTGAAAGCCGATCTGCTCGTCCTTGCTTGCCTCGGAGGTTTCTTTCTTGGTCATGGTTGCTGGAAAATAGCCCTCTCTTTTTAATGCTTGCTGCTCTCCTTGATCACCCTTACCCTCTTGAGGAAATATTCCAGGCAGTCGGGGCCGCAAAAGGAGACTTTTTTCTTGAATTCCGAGGGCCCGAAGATCAGGGTGTAGGTATTCACGCTGTAGGGGTCCAGGTGGCTGGAGCAATGGGTGCAGTAGCGCTCGTGGTCATTCTCCAGCTCGCGCAAACGCGTCCCGACCAGGCGCCGCATGTTAAACGCGCCGTTTTCCAGTTCCTTTTTCAGCTGCGCCAATTCGGCATAATTCATTTTCTGCAGTGCTTCTTTCAGGTTTTCCATTCAGCCACCTCCTTTCTCCTCCAGTTTCTCGTCAATGTTCTTTGCCGGTTTCTTTGCTACAATCTCCTCGAACTTGATGAACCACTTGTTGGCTTCCGGCTCAAACGCGAAAACGACGTTGTATTTTCTCGCCGTGTCAATCGCGAACAGCAGCGGCATGGGGACGGTAGTTTCAAAGCTAGAGCCACGCTTGTAGAGCTTTCTTCGGAATATGGTTGCCATATACTTATATTTGTATTAAGTTTTATATTAATAAATCTACTTATTTATAAAGGTTGCGGGAGAAGTAGTTGCCAATGATGAAAAGAAAAGGTTAATATTGCACAATGAACTGATTACAAGGATGATTAAGAAGCCCCTCCGTGTAAAGGCAAAGAATCGCTATGGCGGGTTCCTTCCTAGGATCCAACAGCTCAAGATGAAGGAGCTGTGGGACAACAAGGACGATGATGGGTGGGGAAGTTAAAAACAATCCTTTAAATACAATTTCTTATTTTGGCGATTTATGCAGAATGCCCTACTGCAGTGGTATGCGGCCCATAAGCGCAATCTTCCGTGGCGACAGACTCATGATCCGTATAGAATCTGGATTTCGGAGGCGATGCTGCAGCAGACCCGGGTGGATCAGGCGCTGCCGTATTACGAACGGTTTCTCAAAACATTCCCTACTATTCAGAAACTGGCCAAAGCTCCGTTGGGAAAAGTGCTGAAAGTCTGGGAAGGATTGGGGTATTATTCCAGGGCGCGGCATCTGCATCGGGCTGCAAAGGAGATTGTCAAGACGCATAAAGGAAAAGTTCCGGATTCGTACGATGAGCTTTCCCAACTGCCTGGATTTGGGCCGTATACGACCGCTGCTGTTCTGAGCATCGCCTACAACAAGCCGTATCCGGTGCTGGACGGCAATGTGATTCGGGTATTAAGCCGTTTGTACCTCATTGAGACGGATGCGAAGAAGACCGAGACCAAGAAACAGTTGTGGGAATATGCGCGGCAGCTGCTGCCTGCCAACCGTGCTTCGGATTTCAACCAGGCGATGATGGAACTGGGCGCAATGATTTGTGTGCCGCAGAAGCCAAAATGCCCGGTATGCCCGCTGAACACGGACTGCAAAGCCTTTAATGGGCTGAAAGACCCTTCTGTTCTGCCGTATTCTGCTCCCAAGAAGAAAATCCCGCATTACGATGTGGTGGCTGGGCTGATCTGGAACAACGATAAACTGCTGATTGCATTGCGGCCCGAAGAAGGGCTGCTTGGCGGGTTATGGGAATTCCCCGGCGGAAAAAGGAAGAAGAATGAATCGTTGCAGAATGCGTGCCTGCGCGAGATCAAAGAGGAGCTCGGTATTACGGTCCGCGTCAACGAGCCATTTATTAAATTAAACCATGCGTACAGCCATTTCAGGATAACCCTGCACACGTTCCACTGCCTGTATCAGAACGGAACCCCAAAAGCGCTGGGCTGCACCGACTGGAAATGGGTCACGGTAAACGATCTGAAGAAGTATGCTTTTCCGAAAGCCAACACAAAAATCATCGAGGCCTTATGAAAGCGATCATTGCCTCCAAAAAAGATGCAGCCGGGATGAATATCCGAGAGCAGTTGCTTTCCTTGTTTGATTTCAAGGAGACCACGGAAAAATTCGAGACTAATCCCGTCTTTGAATTCAAGGATATCCTTCTCTACACCGCAGAAACCGAATCGATTTACTTAGAGAATGTTGATAAAAAGATTGATGCCGATTTATTTGTTTTTGCCACCAAGCACCAGAGCAAGGAGGGCGTGCATTCCCTGTCGTGCCATGCGCCCGGCAACTGGAACAAAGCGGATTTCGGCGGGAAAGACCGGACGCTCTGCGTTTCGTCCGCGGTCTATCTGAAAAATGCATTCCTGAAACTGAAGGAGTTGGCGGCGCATCTGGATTATGAGATCACCCTGGAAGCGACGCATCACGGGCCGGTTGTGGGCAAACCGTGCTTTTTCATCGAGATTGGGAGCAATGAAGAACAGTGGCAGAATAAAGAGGCCGGTGAAATCATTGCGAAGACGATTATGCATGCGCTGCAAAATGATTCCGGAAAGAAATATAAAATCGCTTTAGGGTTGGGCGGCCTGCATTACTGTCCCACGTTCAACAAGGTGATGGAACGGACGGACATTGCTTTGGGCCACATCTGCCCGAAATACCACCTGGAAAAGCTGGACAAAGAGATGCTGCAGCAGGGCATTGAAAAGATCAAAGAGAAAACTGATTTTGTTCTCTTGGACTGGAAAGGAATGGGAAAAGAGAAGCAGCGGATTATTGATTTATTGAACGAGCTGAATATCCCGTTTGAGCGGACGGACAAGATAGGTTATTTCTCTCCATAGGTTCTTTTCAGATATTCCTTTACCTCCCCTACCCGATCACGGAAGATCGTTTGGCGTTCCTCTTCAGAAACCTCATGTTGCCTTATTTCTCCATTGGTCCCGTTGGTGCTCACGACAACGTTCAGCGGCTGGTACCCTTGGGTGCCTTTTCCGCCATAGCCGCGCGCCAAGAGGCCTGTAGCAGTATCCATTTTGTAAATGATGCGCGGGTGCGGGGTATACATGCCCCCTTTTCTTCCACTCTCTACCACGATGCTTTTAATGAAACTAAATCCGCCCACCAGTTTCTCCAATTCACCCCCTAATCTTCCAACTGGTTTCTCTCCTTTGATTGTCTGGTTGTTTGGTGCTTGATAACCTGCCATTTTTAACCCCTTACCCGGCTGTTTGTATATGCCCTTCTTTCATCGTTGACATTTTCTTTCTCCATGATTTCCTGTTCCATGCCCGCTCGTGCAGGTAATACAGGACCAGCTTCGAGACGGCCTCGAAGCCCCCAATCTGCAGAGCCAGGGCCCCTTTTCCAGTGAGGGCGAATACTGCACCCGTCGTCATCAAAGTGGATACGACCCTATAGGAGAATGCCTTTATGGCCGAACGGAAACGGCTGTCTTTCTTTTCAGATGATTGCTCCATTGTGAATGACCTCCTTGTGGAAATGTATAGAAGCCTGAAAACAAAGGGCCTGCAGAAAAACAGTTTAAACACTAACCGATGGAGAAATCAGCAACAACACATGATTGATTGCATAAAGAATAAAAAAAGAAAGAAGTATATTAATGTTTTGGTCAATACACCGTATAGTGCTCTCTGAGATAGGCCAAAACATCTTTTGGTGTGTAACTGCTATTTGCCGTTCTGAAAGTTACTCTCCGATGATCACATCCACCAATACCTCCCTCAGCGACGGTTTCCAGGGTTCCCTCGTGGTTCTTCACCACTTCAAAACACGCTCGGGTGCTTGGGTGGCTCCGTACTGTTTCGCCAATTTCAATTGTGATGCCCTCTAATTTTGGATCGCCCATAATTTTTTCCAATACCTCCCTTAACATAGGATCGTTTACCTTCGCGGGCACTTTTCCATTGCTTTTGAGTCCATTTTGATTCATTTTATAGCCCCCTCTCGACACCTCTTTTTGGATGGATGTAATAAATGATGGGTAGAACTAACGATGATGATGCATGCTGCCTGAAAAATAAACTATTCTGCTCATTTCTTCTCCTTGGATGCTTTCTTCTCCTCTTTCTTGGGCGCTTCGGCCTTGGCGCCTTCGGCCGGTTTCGCACCCGCAGCGGGTTTTGCTCCTGGGGCCGGTTTCGCACCAGCACCAGCTGCGCCGGGTGCAGCGCCTTCGGCAGCGGCTGCTCCTTCTACCGGTAACAACTCCTTGATCATGATTTCGGGGATTCCCGCTTCGTGCAGTTTCGCCTTGATATCTCCGCGTTCCTTGCCGACCATGGCTGCGATGATGTCCTTGGCGGTCTTTTCGAACTCGGCACGGCGCTTCTGGATCTCTTCGGCCAGTCTCTTCCGCTCCTCTTCCACCTTCTTCTTCTCTTCGGCGGTTAATTCGGTCTTCTCGGATTTGATTTCCGTATCGAACTTGCCTTCATTGACCTGCTTTATGGCTTCTACGGCCGTAACGCCTTCTACGAGGATGCCCATGGAATTGCACGTGCCGATGATCTCCTTGACCTTTTCTTTTAATGTCTTTCCCAGAAGGTTGCCCTCTTTCATCTTGGCGACCTTGATGATCTGCTCGATAAGGACGTCCGCTACCTTGTCTGCTTTCGGATTGCCGGAGCCTTTCTCAATGCCGGCTTCCTTTTTCAACAAGGCCGATGCCGGCGGCGTACCGATCTCAATCTCGAACGTCCTGGTGGAAGAATCCACGATGACTTTGACAGGGACCTGCATGCCGGCAAAGCTGGCGGTCTTCTTGTTGATATCTCCCACAACCTGGCCGATGTTCACGCCCATGGGGCCCAGGGCCGGGCCTAACGGCGGTGCGGCGGTCGCCTGGCCTCCGCTTACGAGAACCTGTACGGATTGCTTTGCCATAAGATTGAATAGGAATTAATCGCCCCTTTAAAAGGTTTTTGAATTCGAAGAATTCAAAGACCCCAGAAAGCTTTGCTTTCGTTGGGTTTTTGGAATCTTCTTGATTCCAAGACCTTAGAAAAACGTTGTTTTTCGTAAGGTTTTTGAATTCGAAGACCTTAGAAAAACATTGCCGTAGCCGTCACTTCACAAACTCGACGCCTTCCACATCCCGAAACTCTTTGTCGCCCGTGACAAACGGTATTCTTTGGCTCCGGGCAAATATGTATCCGGCGCAATCAAAAAACGACAGCCGTTTGGCGCGGTGCTTGCACCGGTATTTCACGGACTCCACCAGCAGTTCTTTGCTCATGGGCTTGCTGTAGGCGGCCAGCCGGCGGAACCAGTAGTCAGCCGTGCGCTCGTCGTGCTCCCTGAGGACAATCCCATAGAATTCCGCAAGGATCACGTCCGTGATCAGAAACGCTTCGGCTTCGTACTTTGAAAAGCTTGGATTCCCCCTTGAAATCTCAACCAGTGCATACGTATCCAGGCATTTCATGGCGCCTCAAACTTGCTCGACAAGCTCTTTCTGGATTCGCTCAAAAGCGCAGGCGTGGATTTCTTGAATCGCAGCGCCCCGAAGAGTTCCCGCAATACCGTGCGCTTCTCCACAATATCCAGCAGAATCTCTTCCTCGGGTTTGATGTTCTTTTCCCGGACTACCTCTTTCGGCAGGATGATCCCTATGGAGTTTCCCCACCGCTTGGTTTTGCAGGCAATCATTGTATAACACCTCAGTTAATAGTTAACTAGATAGTATAACTAATATATAAGCTTTTTGGTTATTGCCCATTGTTTCCGGATGGCGATGAAGGGAAAGAAATTGGCTAAGCAGTTACGAGACTTTCCTTTACCCCTTCTCTAATGCTTCTCTTCGTGGTTTCCCAATAGAAATCCCTGAATTTCTTGACAATGGGGTTGGCAAGATTCAGCTTGTACATCTTGGCTTTCCCCACTATTCGGGTTTGGCTTACTATCCTGCTTTCCTCTAGCTTAGCCCAAAACAATTTTAATGTAGAATAGCCAACACCGGAAAGATGGGCGATATCTGTCATGCTATAATCAAAGTCTTCAGTAACTATCAAAAAGTCCAATGCCCTTAGGATTGGGCTGTCGCCGAAGATTTCCAAAAAGGCGGTTTTTTCCATGATGTACTCTTGGAGCCATTCCACCTATATAAAAATAATCTTAATTCTCAGATTTTTAATATATTTCTGCCTAAACCTGTCAACAACCACCCATCACAGATGGGTAGTGTGCTTGTAGCAGAGCTAGTCTGCTTCATGTGGTTTTTGAGCATGCTCAGAATTTTCTGAACTTTGGCACAGGAAGTTTGTGCCACCAGTCAAAGACTGGATGGAAAATTCTGACATTTTTAGGAATTCGTTTCTTTTTTGCTTCTATAATGGGGGACATGAATGATTAATATTTGAATGGGCCCCATTATATTCAGAAGACCTAACAATATTATTAAAAACTTAGGTCTTCTGTTATATTTACATCTTTTCCATATGGCAGGTAACCCGATTATATATTTTATAACAGAAATGCTTAAATAGAAGTTGCACGGAGAAAGAATCCGATAGTTTGTGTTTTTTTTGTTGCTGTTCTACCATGGGTGGTGGGGATTCATCGTAAAAAAGATAGATTTAAATATCAGCGACACCACAACCTGTTGTATGTGTTTTGCTGACCAGACACAATATACCGGAGGAACCGCGCATGCTATGCCCTTACTGCAGCCATTCTGACACGAGGGTCCTGGATAAGCGCGAGACCACGGATTCCTTCTCCACCCGGCGAAGGCGGGAGTGCCTGAAATGCAGAAAACGCTTCACCACGTACGAGCGTGTGGAGATGGTGGAGCTGATGGTGATCAAGAAAGACCGTACAAGAGAACGGTTCAACCGGAACAAGCTGTTCCAGGGCATCCTTCGGGCGTGCGAAAAGCGGCCTGTCTCGCAGCAGCAGATCGAGCGGATTGTGGATGAGGTGGAGATTGAGCTGCGCAACCGGGACAGCACGGAAGTGGAGAGCCGCATCATCGGCGAGCTGGTCATGAGCAAGCTTAAAAGCATCGACAAGGTTTCCTATATCCGGTTTGCTTCTGTCTACAGGGAATTTGCGGACCTGCGCTCCTTCCAGAAGGAGCTGCAGAAGCTGGCCAGGCATTAAATACCTTAAAGAGGTGGGATGGTTAGATGAAGAAAGAGGAGCGGGGATCGGGGTTAAAAGCAGCGATATCGGACGAGACGCTGCAGCAGATGTTTGAGCACAAAAGCAAGCTTTCCAAGCTGGTGGATCCTTCCCGTATCCAGGCATACAAAAGACTCCTCTTCAAGCTGCGCGAGATGCAGGCCAGGGGCGAACTGCCGGTGCATCCCGCGAACAATTATCTCGGCAACAGCGAGCTGGCCACCAGCATCTACACCAACAAGTATTTTCTCAAGAATTTAGAAGGGGCGCCTATTGAAAAAAGGCCCGAGGATGTGTTCGCACGATTGGCAGCCTATGTGGCCGCTGTCGAAGAGACCGACGCGAAGCAGGAACAATGGGCTGTTGATTTCTACAAGAGCCTCTACCGCGGGTCGTTTTTGCCCGGCGGGCGCGTCATCGCAGGAGCCGGTGATCTCTACCGTCTGAAGACCTTGGCCAATTGCTTCGTCACGCTGATCGCGGAAGACAACATCGAATCCATCTACAAGGCAGCCTATGACTGCGCCCGAACGTATTCGTATGGCGGGGGGATTGGCGTCGATATTTCCGGGTTGCGGCCCCGGGATTCTGTGGTGCACAATGCCGCTGACAAGTCTACGGGCGCGGTCTCTTTCATGGAGATTTATTCGTTGACTACGGGATTGATTGGGCAATCCGGCCGTCGCGGTGCATTGATGATTACGCTGGACGTGAAGCATCCGGATGCGCAGCACTTCATCAATGTCAAGAAAGTCCCGAACTGGGTCACGAAGCAGATCGTGGAACAGTGCAAATGGTCCAACAAGTTTGATGAGAAGCAATTGAAGGAGATTGAACAGCAGGTGCGTGAAAACACCCAGGTCAGGTTCGCGAATATCAGCTTAAAAGTTTCGGATGAGTTCATGCAGGCCGTGAAAGAGCAGAACGACTACGGGACCGAAAAGATCCTGGTCTATAAGAAATTCAACGGCGTAGACGCGCTGCAGACCGAGCATTTCTCGTTCGGCATCCCGTCCAAGGCATTGGAGCATTACGAGTTCTTCAAGGCCTTTGAAGACGAGACCGAGCTGGCCCATTTCCTGAAGCAGAAGATCGGTGCAGCACTGGACAGCCAGCGCTTCAACGATGCCCTGGAGAGGGATGCGTTCGGCGATTTCATCGTGCCGATGCCCACGGAAGAGTATGACTTTGCGATCCACCGCGCCGGGGACTTCATGCTGTACTACGACTCTGCGGAAACCGGCGAATTCAAGCGGATGGTGAAGGCGCGCGACATCTGGAACCTGTTCATCGACGGCAATTACAAGACCGCAGAGCCTGGTCTGATCTTCTGGAGCACCATGCGCAAATACTCGCCCTCGAATTATGTGGGGAAGCCGATCTGCTCCACGAACCCGTGCGGCGAAGTTCCGCTGGAAGACGGCGGCGCGTGCAATCTGGGCTCTGTCAACCTGTCCCGTTTTGTGAACAACGGCTATAGCGAGAATGCCTCTATAGACTGGGATGCGCTGCGCGAAACTACGATCTTATTGACCCGGTTTTTAGACAATGTGGTGATCTGGAACGAATCATTAAACCCGCTGGAGAAGCAGCGCAAGGCCGCCAAGGAGACCCGGCGCTTGGGATTGGGATACATGGGCATTGCGGACATGCTCAACCAATTGGGCATCGGGTACGACAGCGAGGAAGGCATCCAGCTGATGGAGAGGATCGGGAAATTCATCGCCAACGTGACGTACGAGGCTTCTGCTTTATTGGCCGAAGAGAAAGGCTCTTCGCCGGTGTTTGACTTTGAGAAATATTCAAAAGGGGCATTTTTCCGGGAGATGCTCGAGCCCGCAACGCAGCAATTGGTAGAGCAGAAAGGGTTGCGCAATATTGCCCTCTTGTCCATTGCGCCGACGGGAACGATCTCAAATATTGTGTTGGGCTATATTCATGAGGGCCGGCATTATATCGGAGTCAGCGGCGGCATCGAGCCCATATTTGCCCTTTACTATACGCGCCGCTCTGAGTCGTTCGGCAACCAGCGCTTCAAGGTGTTCCATTCCACAGTGCAGGCCTATCTCGACCAGAAAGGGCTTACGGAAAAGGTGCTCCATGCCAGTGATGAGGAACTGAGGAAATTACTGCCTGCGTACTTCTTCCGGACGTCGCATTATGTGGATCCGAAGAAACGGGTCGTCATCCAGGGCATCTGCCAGCGGTATATTGATCACAGCATATCGTCTACGGTGAATCTGCCGGAGGACATCGAGCCGGAAGTCATATCCAACGTCTACCTGGAGGCGTGGCAGCACGGGCTGAAAGGGATTACGATTTACAGAGATGGCAGCCGGTACCCGATCCTGAGCGTAGAGGGCAAGGAGACCGAGTTCCAGAAGACGAAAAGCCAGCGCTTTGAGGTGCCGGGCAAGGAGAAGGAGCTCTTTGGGGACAGCATTCTCACGCTGGAAGACGGTTCGCTGACCACAGTGTACCATGCTTTGCGGAAGAACCTTGTACCCGGGCTGAAACCAGTGAAAGCTTTAAAAGCGCAGGTGCATTCTACCCTCACGAAGGATGAAAATGACGAGGGGCCGAAGGTCTGCATCAACTGCTCGGAATAATCTTTCTTTTTCAAAAAGGGGGCATCATGACACAAGAGGCAGCACTGCGCGTTAAGAAGCGGGACAACCAGATCATTCCGTTCTCTCCCGAGCGGGTTACGAGGGCCATCTACAAGGCAGCCCGCTCTACCGGCGTGGATGACATGGCGCTGGCTTCGCAATTGTCCAGGCAGGTGATGGAGGCTGTTGAGAAGAATTCTAAAAAGATTCCCTCGGTGGAGGAGATCCAGGATATGGTGGAGCAGGTCCTGATTCAGAACGGTCATACTCAGATTGCAAAATCGTATATCCTTTATCGTAGGAAGCACGAGGAGCTGCGGAAGGTCAAGCAGGACATGCTCGGTGGCTTGTTGGATGATTCTAAACTGAGCATGGAAGGATTATTGTTAGCAAAAGAGCGGTATCTTTTGAAGGATAAGGACGGGGTTGTTGTTGAGACGCCGAAAGAGATGTTCCGCAGGGTTGCCAAGTCTATTGCTTCGGTAGAAGCAATCTACTCTACACCCAAAGAGGCGATCCAGGAGCTGGAAGAACGGTTTTATGATGCCATTTCTCGCTTTGAGTTCATCCCTTCAGGCAGGATCATGGCGGGCGCAGGAACGAAACACAGCCAGCTGTACAGCTCGTTTGTTTTGCCTATTCCTGATTCGATGAAGGGCATTTTCGCTACGCTGTATGATAAGGCCCTAGTTCAGCGTCTTGGCGGGGGTACTGGGTTTTCGTTTTCTAGATTACGTCCGAAAGATACCCGGATTGTTGAATCTGCGGGCGTGGCTACGGGGCCTGTGGGCTTTATGCACCTGTTTGATCACGCTTCTAAACTTACCCGGCAGGGCGGCAATAGGACCGGGGCCAATATGGGCAGCCTGAGCGTGGAGCATCCGGACATCATGGAGTTCATCACCTGCAAAGATGGCGGTGGATTGTCTAATTTCAATATCTCTGTTGAGGTAACGGACAAATTCATGGAGGCTGTGCGGAAGAACAAGGAGTTTGAGCTGAAGGATCCTGCTACCGGCAAGGCCATGAAGAAAGTCCATGCGCGGCAGGTGTTTGATTTGATGGTGTTCTCTGCGTGGAAGCTGGGGGATCCCGGGATTCTTTTTATTGACAGGATCAATAGGTACAATC
>Ga0209541_10008275_pt1 | contig 17193 bp, 12 predicted proteins | sample RifCSPlowO2_01_FD_184027 | JGI IMG/M metagenome (GOLD analysis project Ga0209541, IMG submission 184027) | Groundwater microbial communities from Rifle, Colorado - Rifle CSP2_plank lowO2_0.1 (SPAdes) (version 2) | ecosystem: Environmental > Aquatic > Deep subsurface > Groundwater | place...
TGCTGATAAAACCTCAAAATTCTATGCATTTACCGATTCAGACTGTGTTGTAGACAAGCAATGGCTGAAAGAATTATTAAGCTCATATTATAAATTAAGAGAAAAATATGGGGAAAAGATATGCGTCGGAGGCATTAATCTGATTCCAACAAGACAAAAAGGATTTGGGAGATTAATTGGTGCAATAGAATCAACATTTTTTGGTGGAGGAGGAACTGCACAATCTAATATTATAAAAAAAGAGAAGAAAGTTATTTCTATTCCTAATTGCAATGCATTATACCCAAAAGATGCATGGCTGGAAGAAAAACAGAATGAATATTTGATAGTTGGCCAAGACGGAGAATTTAATTTAAGATTAGCAGAAAGAAAATGGAAATTTTTCATTGCTCCTGATGCAAAAGTATGGCATTGGAGAACCAAAACTGCAAAGCATTTTATCAGAAGGATGTATAATTATGGGATTGCCAGCGCAGATGTCATAAAACTGCATCCGCATGCAATTAAATCAAGATGGTATGCAGTAATTGTTGCATTGTTCACACTTTATATCTTTTCTGCGCCATTCATATTGTTCTTTACTGAGTTAATATTGCTCAAAAATGTTATTATTGCAACACTATTGACGTATATTATAATTTTATTGATTACAACCCTGCAAGTGATGATGTCAACAAAAATGTTTTTATCATTGCTTACGCCTTTTATTTTATTTTTACAGCATATTTTATATGGATTAGGATTTATCAAAGGGATTTTATCCGTAAGATTAAATAATTTCTAAAAGTTATAGTAAATCTACCAAATGACTTATAATTAATTGGATTTGCTATTATATACTAAATGTGATTAGTTTTCGAATTTATTTAATCACATTTGTATATGCTCGGAAACAAAGTTTCCGGCACGCCAGAAATCGCTATTTCTGTGCGTACAAAAGTGCTAATAATTGTTCGAATATTTAGCACTTTTAGTATATCCAAGTTTAATCGTCTAATACTTACTGAACTAAACTAAGAATTTTTTTGCCAATTTTTAATATTGGCTTAGGCAGTTTTATATTATAATAAACCAATTCACAAACATCCTTTACAAAAAGCACATATCTATGTTTTATTCTATCAGTTGATGTATTCTTATTAACTTTAACTCCATAGGTTATAGAATCAACAAATTTAACATCCTTAAATCTCTTTGATTTGTAAACCTTTTCCTTAACAAGCCTTCTTGGCCCAGGCCACCCTGTAGTGTCATGAAATGCTATTATTCCACCATTAATTACTTTAGGGAACCATAACTCAAAATCAAGCTTTACCAGTTCATATTCATGAGCGCCGTCTATAAAAATAAATTCAATTGGTTCATTAAACTTTTTTGCAGCTTCTTCTGAGGTTTTAACTATAGGTATGACTATATCTCCAACTTTAGCATTATTGATATTTTTCTTAAATTCGTCGAATGTCCATACTTTTCCATATTTTTTTTTATGCTCTGATGAACCGACATGAGGATCTATTGCGTATATTTTGACATTATTTCCAGCTTTTGAGCCTTTTGCCATGCAGATGGTCGATTTACCCTTCCAAGAACCAATCTCTACAATTACTCCTTTGCAATTTTTAGCCAGCTTATAAAGCAGCTTAGCTTCCTCATCGGTAAGCCAACCGTCTATGTGTTGTATTAATTCTTTTAAAGCCATTTTATCCTTCGGGTATATGATTAATATTCATATATCCTTTTTATTCATCTATTTTCTTATATCATCTATTTTCTTATATTAACTTCATATACTTCATATATTACTGCAGTTTGAGAACATACTAAAGTTTTTATAAATTTATTCAATGAAAATGAGTCTAAATCCCATCAGCTTGCTGCGACCCATTTTCAAGAGTAAAAACTCCCATTAATGCCCCATAGCTTGCTGTTGGGATTTTTACTCAAGAAAATCATGCTTATACCGCAATTACCCCGCAAAGTTTAAAAGCTATCTTTTTTATTCATATTTAAATGTGGGAATAATAGGGATGTATGGAGAAAATGACAAGCAATTGCTTAAGAAGATGTGTGATATTCTTAGCCATAGGGGACCGGACTCTTATGGGCATTATATTGATAATGATATAATGCTAGGCCATAGAAGATTAAGTATTTTAGACTTGTCTAAAAATGGAAAACAACCGATGTCTAATAAAGAGGGAACTATATGGATAACATACAATGGTGAAATTTATAATTACCTTGAATTAAAAAATGATTTAGAAAAGAGAGGAGAAAAGAGAGTATATGATTTTAAATCAAAGACAGACACAGAAGTATTGATATATGCATATCAAGAATATGGAATAGATTTTCTAAAAAAACTGGACGGCATGTTTGCATTTGGTATATGGGATAGCGAAAAGAAAAAACTGATACTTGCAAGAGACAATTTAGGGATTAAGCCGTTATATTATGCATTTGTATCAAATGGGATAATTTTTGCATCTGAAATAAAATCCTTGCTGTTGCATCCTGAAATAAAAAGAGAAATAAACAAAGAAGCAATAAACTTTTTTTTGCATTTGGATTATTATCCTGGGGAAAAGACTTTCTTCAATGGAATTTATCAGTTATTGCCTGGCCATTACTTAACTTTTGAAAAAGATAAAAAAAACGGCAGAACCAAAACTGAAAAAAGACAGTTTTGGGATGTACATGATGCAAATGTCGGCATCAAACGATATTCAGAACAATATTATCTCGAAAAATATCAGAACATTCTCAATAAAACAATAAAAGATCAAATGATAAGCGATGTTCCATTAGGCGCGTATCTTTCTGGAGGAATTGACTCCACCACAGTTGTAGCTGAGATGAGCAGATTATCTGAACAGCCGATAAAAACTTTCTCAATAGGATTCGGGATGGATGATGATGAATTGTATGATGCAAGAAGTGTTGCTGAGACATTTGGAACAGAACATAATGAGATGATAATTAAAGACACTTCTCTAAAAATGCTTCCGAAAATGATTTGGAATATGGACGAGCCTAAGAGAGAACCTATTCAGGAGTACTTTATTGCAGAATTTGCAAGAAAAAAAGTGAAGGTTGCATTGAGCGGTATTGGTGGCGATGAGCTTTTTGCAGGATATATACGCCATAGATATGCAGCAAAAAGCGAGATGTTAAAACGAATTGTACCATCTTCTTTGTCAAAATTAACATATCCGTTATATACAATTTCTGGAAAGAAAAGCCTCATCAAACGTGGATTGCTTTACATTAATACGCTTAATGACGAAACTAAAAATTATTTATCATTTGCACCTAGGCAAGTTTATGACGAGGAAATTCCTCAATTAATGAAATTTGAAAAAGATTCCAAAAATATTGAAGAGCATTATAAAAAACTGCTTAATAAACCCAACCCACAGAAGGTTTCATATCTTGACAGAGTTTTGTACGCTGAGCTAAAAACATACCTTCCATCGCATTTATTCACGCTTAATGACAGGCAGTCTATGGCAAATTCATTGGAATGCAGAGTCCCTATATCAGGGAAAAATCTTGTTGAATTTGCATTCTCTCTTCCGCAGGATATGAAAATAAGAGGAAATATCGGCAAATATATTATGAGAAAACATTTACAGGACAATGTTCCAAGAAGCATACTCGAAAAGAGAAAGCAAGGATTTAGAGTGAATCCAAAGAAATGGCTTGGTGGAGAGCTTGGGGAATATGCTAAACAGATATTAACTAAGGAGAGAATAGAAAAGGATTGCCTGTTCAAATGGGATTATGTAGAAAGACTGCTAAGAGAGAAACATAAGATAAATTTAGGAAAATCGCAGTATTTTGGGCAGGATTTCCACATCCAGCAATTATGGAATTTGCTGGCGTATCATTTATGGGAGGATATTTATTTCAAAAATGGAAATAGCATAAAATCAAAATTATCTAGCTTATCCAATAAAGTGTATGCAATCAGGTGAATAAAATGCTGCAAAATATTTTTCCGGTGATTTTATTTTTATTTCTTGGATATTTTTTCAAGAAGATTGAGTTTATAACACGAGACCAATCATTATTCCTCCTGAAGATTGTATTTTATATTGCAGCGCCTTCTACGATCTTTCTTGCAATTAAGAATACAAAGCTGGAATTTCAATTTATATACCTGGCATTAAGCGCATTGATAATAATACTTCTTACCTTTTTCGTAATGGTTTTTTTCCTGCTAAAAAAGAACATTGCAAAGATAAAGAAAGGAGTTTTGCTTATCGCTGCAACTATTATGAACCTCGGCTTCATGCTTCCTGTGGCAATCTTATTTTTCGGAGATGCCGGAGTTGCGCGCCTTACCATGATAGATATTGTCAACATTTTCTTTGCGCTGACATTATGCCATTACATTGCAATAAGATATGGAACAAATCATAATAGTTTTACAAAGAAAGAGATATTATTAAAAATTATCAGCGCTCCTGTGTTTATCGCTCTTATACTTGGTCTGACATTTAATTTTACAAGATTATATTTACCAAGCATATTAGAACAGTCTGTATTTTTATTGAATAGTATGACTGTGCCAATGACATTGATAGCAACTGGAAGCTTTTTGTCATTTAAGAGCTTAATGCAAAAAGAGGTGTTTTGGGGAGTTTTAGGCAGAACAGTGCTGGGCGGGTTGATAGGATTGGTTTTATTTTTAATTATGCCATTGGACTTGACAAGCAGTAAGATACTGCTTTTGTCGAGCATAGCGCCATCTGGCATATTAACTATAATATTTTCAGGGCAAGAGCATTTGGATACAGAGCTTGCAGGAAGTATTGTATCTTTGACAATAATACTTTCATTAATATTAATTGGAGTTATAGGGTGGATTGTATGAGCATGATAGAGAAGACTTTGTATATAATAGACAAGAGCGAATGCATAAATGAAATAAAAGATAAAATGAAAAATGGAGATATTGTTATAACTTTTGATTCTTTTGCTAAAGAATCACTCCGCAAAAATGGGATTAATATAACCCCAGTCAGCAAATATGTGACCCATGATATAAACAAGAAAGGAATGTGGTGGCTTAAAGATTGGGCGGATAAAAAAATTATAGATGGAAGCTCGTTCAAGGAATTTTGTGTATATAACGGCGTCTCATACTGGTGGTTCTGTGATTTCTTTTTATGGTACCATGTTTTACATAAAAAAAATTTTTATTCTCTTTTTTATTATACTGATATTGTACTTAACTGCATAGAAAAGGAAAAAATAAAAAAGATAGTTTGCTGCAGCGACAACATCTTATTAGATGGGATACTAAAAGAAGTAAGTGATAAAAAGAAGATTGATGTAAATATAACTAAAAACAATCTGGCAGTTAGAATAAAAGAAAATCTTCCATATACAATAGAGTTAGGCAAAAGATTTAAATTTAAATTAAGAAAAAGATTATCTAAAGCGTATATTAGAAAATTAAGAGAAGCAGATATTCTAATAATTACATATACTTCGCAATTCAAAAAAGGAAATGATACGTATATAGGAGAAGTAATTGATGAATTTAGGGAAAAATCGCTGTCTTATAAAATTATAGACATCGATTACACCAGCAATATAATAAATATCGCAAATGGCATAAAAGAAAGAGGAAAATACGGCTACATCCCATTTGAATATTTCTTAGAAGATAATAAAGAAACAAAAAATGTTTTTAGACGAAAATGGGATTATCTAAAAGATAAAGAATCATTCATTAATTCCTTAAATTATCGTGGACTGTCTTTTTGGGAGATTATGAAAGAACAATTTGAATTTATATTTAAGCACCGTTTCTGCGAAGCTGCAAATTTCGTATTAGCTGCTGAAAAGATGTTTGAAGCCCTAAAACCAAAAATCATTTTCCTTCACGATGAAACAAGCAATCATGGCAGAAGTATTATTTTAAGTGCGAGGATGAAAGGTATTAAGACATTTGCACTTCAGCATGGCTTGATATGCGATGAATCATTCGAGTATATAAATAAAGAAGAGGAAAATAATGAATTGCAAACCCCCGTATCTGACTTAACATTTGTTATGGGTAGCTTTACAAAAGAATTATTGACAAAAAAAAGCAATTATAATGCTGACAATGTGATAATCTCAGGACAACCGAGATATGATTTATTCAATGAAAATGTTTCTAATACCAAACAACTTGGCATGACACCATTTTTGAAAGCTGAAAGAGATGTAGAAAACAACGAATTAATAGGCAACAAATTAAAAAGAAAAAAAAGAATAGTTCTTATCGGACAGCCATTAATTGAAGAAGAATGTGGAGATTACGTCCAAACTGTATTTGATGCTTACAGCGAACTGCAGAAAACAAGAAAAGACATTGAATTAGTAATAAAGCTTCACCCGAGAGAAGAAGTATTTAAGTTCTATAAAGACCTGTCAGAAAAGTATAAGATAAATACAACGATTGTCAAAGAGATTCCTATTTTGGATGTATTGAAAAATTCAGACATTGTGATAACAATGCATTCTACTGTCGGAATTGAAGCGCTTATGCTTGGAAAACCTCTGATAATAGTCAATACAACCGGAAAGGATGATATGTATCCGTATGCATCCGACAAAGAAACTCCAAAATGCAGAGACAAATATGAACTTTTGAATATTCTGAAGAGAATGGAAAGACTAAAGCCTGCTTTATCATTTTTGGAGTATCACTTATTCCTGCCTAAAGGCGGAAGCGCTAAAAAAATTACTGAGTTTATAATTAATGAATTAAATGCTCACAAACTATAAGAATCAAAGAAAACCGACCACCACCAGTCACCGCTCGCTATAGACTGGTGATATGCTCGCCATGCGGGACTCTGGTCGGTTTTCTTATTCTCATTTTCCACTAGTGATATACACTGGTGGAAAATGAGATTATGAAATATAGCATAACTAATAAAAACGTTTAAAAAGACCCATACTTTTGCTTACCATATGAAATTTGGAATATTTGGAGTTGGATCTATTGGAAAGAGGCATGCAAAAAATATAGCGGAGATGCATTCGGATTCTGAAATATTAGTTTGGACACCTAATAAAAGTAGTAGTGATAATTATTATAAGACAGATATTAACGAAATTAAAAAAATCCAAGGCAATATAAAAGTAATATACGAAAAAAGTGAGATTTACAATAGTACTCCCGATTTAATATTGGTATGCACACCAACGGCATTTCATACTGAATACTGCTTGATGTCTATAAAGAATAATATTCCTTTTTTTGTAGAGAAACCATTGAGTCATAAACACGACGAAGCCTTAAAAGTTGCAAATGATTCAAAAAAGAATAAATTAAATGGATTTGTCGGCTATGACCTAAGATTTTATCCGTTATTTAAGAAAATAAAAGAATTTATTGAAAAAGACGAGCTTGGAAAGATTTATGGTTTTCATGCATCTGTTGGAAGTTATATGCCATTATGGAGGAAGACAGATTATACGAAAATATATAGCTCAAGAAAAGAGATGGGAGGAGGAGTTGTGCTTGATTTAAGCCATGAGATTGACTATCTTCAATATTTTTTTGGAAAAATTAAGACAGTATACAGCAATCCACAAAGAAAAAGCAACCTTAAGATTGATGTAGAGGATTATGTCGATGCTATTTTGAAATTTGAAAATAATATATCTGGAACATTGCATATGGATTATCTCAATAAAAGAGGCGAGCGTAATTTTAAAGTGATAGGAGAAAGAGGAACATTAACTTGGGATTGGTATAAACACAAATTAGTTATATCCATAGATGGTATGGAAAAAGAATTTGAACTAAAAGAATTTGATGTTAATGAGATGTATAAAGATGAGCTTAAATATGTTATTGAAAATAGAGATAAAAAATTAAATGAAAAGGATAACATAATATCATTAGAAAAAGGCGCAGAAACAGTAAGAATATGCGAAAAAATAATTGAAGGTGGCTCTCATGAATTATGATGACAAGAATGATAATAATCATAATGATAAATATAACAAATACAATATTGTAGCAATTATCTGTGCAAGGGGCGGCTCAAAAGGAGTGCCTAAAAAAAATATAAGACTGCTAAACGGCAAACCATTAATAGCTTATACCATTGAATCTGCAAAAAAATCGAAATATATTGATAGAGTTGTAGTATCTACAGATGACAAAGAAATACAAAATATTGCAATAAAATATGGGGCGGAAGCGCCTTTCCTTAGACCAAAAGAGCTGGCTACTGATAGTGCTCCAAAAGACTATGCACTTATACATGCTGTTGAATTTTTGGAAAGCGGTTGGGGTAAGATAGATATAGTAGTTGATCTTGATCCAACCACACCTTTAAGGACTACTGATGATATCAATAGATGTATAGAAAAACTTACAGATAATAGAAAATTTGATGTTGTAGAAACTGTATGCATAGCACATCATAATCCTTATTTTAATATGTTAGAAAAAAATGAGAAGACTGGAGCATACGAATACTGCAAAAAGCTTGAGTTTGAAATAACAAGGCGCCAGGATGCACCTGTAGTTTATCAAGAAAATGCAGGAGCAGTGGTGATTTGGCGTGATACATTAATCCATGATAAGTCAAGGTTCAATGGCAAAATAGGGATACATATCATGCCTGGAGAGAGATCAATCATGATAGATACGGAGTTGGAATTTTTATTTGTAGAGTTTTTAATGAAAAATAATAAATTAAAGAAAGATGTGGAAGAATAATTAAGTAAGATTTAAATTAGAATTTTTTCCATAACAAAAACACCTTTAAGGATTATTAAAGAATATAATTATTTTAAAGATCATAACAATTCTTCTGTAGTTTCGTTAGAAATATTAGAAATCCGTCGAGTATATTTTTCACCATATTGATTGCTGTTCAATTCATTCATTAAAACCCTTTTAACACAATGCACAATAATTAGATTATGAATATCTTCTGATAATTCCATATCATCTACCTCGACATGGATTGACAAATCTGCGATTTCTTTTATCTTTCCTCCTTTAAAACCACATATTGCTGAAGTTTTTGCGCCTCTTTCCTTCGCATATTCCAATGCTTTAACAACATTTACAGAGTTTCCACTTCCTGATATGCCTATAACCATATCTTCCTTCTTCAAGAAATTTTTCAATTGTTCTATGAATATATCGTCGTAAGAAATATCATTCGCTATCGCCATGAGTGAGGGAGTATTATCATTTAAACAAACAGCTCTAAATCTTTTTTCAAGTCCATAAGACACCCCTTTTATTAAATCACCGCAAAAATGAGATGCTGTAGCTGCGCTCCCTCCATTTCCAAATATGTATATTGTTCCATCATTGTTATATGTATCCATTAATAATTTAACAAAAGATGTAACGCTTCCTTTGTTCAGTTTATCTAGATTATAACTTACAGCATTAAGATATTCCTTTATTTCTCTCTCTTCTGCTTCATCGTATAATTTTTTTATAAAGCTTAACAGCATATTTTTATTGACACTTTCTTTATTGCCCATTATGTTTGCCATGATTCCTCCTGCACAATTTGCTATAAAAGGCACCAACTCATCATCTGCATTTTGGTAAACAAATAATGAGCTTATTGCAAAGAGGGAATCGCCTGCGCCAATTGTATCTTTAACAGAATTGATGACTATCGGAGCAACGTAACTATTTTTTTTATTTACATAAATGCAGCCATTTCTGCCCAAAGTGACCAAAAACCTGTTTAAGTTGAATTTATTGCCATTCTCGCATATAACTTTTTCAATTGGCTCAAACCTATTTGAATCAGGCAGCCGCGCCTCTTCTTCATCCATGGTTATAAAATCCAATTTATTATATTGCGTAAAATAATTATATCCCATATTGGCGCTATTGGACTGTACATTTACCGCCAAAAATATGGATTTTTCTTCCAGCTTTCTTCTTATTTGAGGATTGATGAACCCATGCCCAAAATCCCCTACCACAACAAGATCATATTTATGCAGTTCTTTATCTAAATAATTAACTATTTCCTGTGTAAGAGTAGCATTCATTGGATTGTCGTTAATATATTCTATTTTAAACAGCTTATTATTTTTATATTCGCTGATAAATCTTCTTTTAACAATTGTCGGAGAATTCTCTTTTGTAAAGAATTTCAATTCAGTATTTCCTTTTAATGACTGCCTGACAAAATCAGATTTGGGGTTAGTATCCCCCAACAAAGTGACCAATGTCACCTTCTCTACAAAATCAACAAGATGGTTGGATATTGCAATAATGCCTCCAGCGTATGTTTCATGATTAACATATCTAACTGACAGCATAGGGTCCTTTATTGCCCGACCTTTAGGTGTTACAAAATAATACTCATCAATTATAGTATCGCCTATCACCAGCACTTTTTTATCTTTAAAAGAATTTATTAACTGTTTGATATGCTCTAAACTAAATTTTTCTTTTATATATCCGACATAATCTTTAGAGTCCAAATTTAAGCCTCCTTTCTAAAAATGTTTATTAAACAAATTTGTTTAATTCTCAATGCTTCCTACTTCTACTCATTATTTACTAACTATTTATTGTACTGTGAAGATTTTTACTAATCGCAATAATAATCACAATGATGTTGAATGTTGAAGTTATCAACAACTAATGATATATAAAGATATATGGTAAAGTAGAGTAAATTATGAAAAATTAAAGCAATTACCTTTTTAAATAAGTACCCTCACCTTAGGTTATGGACAATATCAAACAAAGATATGAAAAATTAAAGTATAAATTGCCTAGTTTTAAAGAGCTTGATAAGTATTTCGAGGTGTCATCTATAGAAGCAGAAGATGACAATCTTATTCTAACTAAAATTAGAAGAAAAATGATAGAAAAATATGAGGATTTTGCACAGCTTATAGGCAATTTGCTTATGCCTGAGGCAACACTGGTTAATATGCATGAAGCTAAGGCATTCCATGAAGATAATGAACCTTTATTAAAGTTATATCAAAAGCTGGTTTTTTATAGCCGCTCATCCGCGCAAATGGACTTAGAAATTATAGAAGAAGATGAAGCAAGATTCATATCAGATTTATTTAATGCATGGAAAAATATGCTGCCTGAATTAAACAAAATAATGGCAAAATTAAAAGAGTTATGGAAGAATGACAGGAGTATAAAAGAATCAATTGGTTATTTTGGGTAAAGAATGAACAAATAAAAAAGATAAATATGGCAGTCATTATAATTTCCGGCACCCCTTGTACGGGAAAAACAACATTGGCAAGACTATTGGCAGAAAAACTCAAATACATATATATAGATGGAAACGAGCTTATTAAACAGTATAATTTAGGGGAAGAATTTGACAATGAAAGAGATTCATGGATTGTTGACGCAGAAAAATTTTCAAAAGTTGTTGAAGATATAATAGCATCTGAAAAAAATATAATAATAGATTCACATTTAAGCCATTACATTCCATGTGACTTAGTCGATCTATGCATCATAACTAAATGCAACTTAAAAGTGTTTAAGAAGAGATTAGAAGAAAGAGGATACGACAAAAAGAAAGTCAGTGAAAATCTGGATTCAGAAATATTTGGGGTGTGCGAAGAAGAAGCAAAAGAAAGAGGACATAATGTTGTTGAAATAGACACCACAAAAGGTATTTCTGATAATATGATAAATAAAATTATTGAAAATTTGAACATTGAAACTGTAAATGCTGATGAAGAAGATGAAAACGATGATGATAATGATAGTATAAAATAATATGAAATATTTAATAATAAAAATAATATAGAGTGTATGAAATATAATGAGTGTATGAAGATGAGAAAACTATTCGGCACTGACGGTATAAGGGGAAAAGCAAATGCTGAGCCTATGACACCTATAACTATTCTTGGCATTGGACAGGCTTTCGCAAAAGTATTGTACGAAACTACTTCTCTAAAAAATGGAAAACCAAAAATAATTTTAGGAAAAGATACAAGAATATCAGGATATATATTTGAAACTGCATTAACTTCAGGATTATGCTCTATGGGCGTGGATGTCTATTTAATAGGACCATTGCCAACACCTGCTATTGCACACTTGGTAAAGAGTTTCGGCGCAGACGGTGGAATAATGATTACAGCATCACATAATCCTGCTGGAGATAATGGTATTAAGTTTTTCGGGCATGATGGATATAAATTATCAGATGATGTAGAGGAATTAATAGAAAGAAAGTTCTATTCTGAAGAGTTAACGCCGCTTGTTTCTATTGAAAATCTTGGAAAAGCGTATCGTATAAATGATGCTAAGGGGAGATATATTGAATTTGCCAAGGCTTCTATAAATAATGTATCACTAGAAGGTGTATCTATAATTTTAGATTGCGCCAATGGCGCTGCATATGACGTTGCACCTTTGATTTTCAGCGAACTGCGCGCAAAAGTAACTATTGTAAATAACAAGCCTGATGGATTTAATATAAATAAAGAATGCGGTGCATTGCACCCTGAAAAATTATCTGAGGAAGCAAGGAAAAAAAAGTGCATAGGATTAACATTTGACGGAGATGCTGACAGAGTTGTCATGGTTGACGAAGAAGGAGATGTTGTAGATGGAGATGAAATATTGGCAATAGTAATGCAGCATCTCCTGCCAAAAAATAAAGTTGCTGGAAGGAATGTAGTAGTTACAACATACAGCAATCTTGGATTTGATGATTTCATCAAAAGCATTGGAGGAGAAGTTTCCAGAGTTGAGAATGGAGATAGATATGTTATAGAAGAGATGAGAAGAAAAGGATATAATTTAGGTGGGGAGAAATCAGGGCATATAATATTTGGAGACTACACCACAACTGGAGACGGCATTATTGCCGCTTTGCAGATTTTAAGGATAATGAAAGAAAAAAACATGCGCCTGCATGAATTGAAACAATGCATGAAAAAATATCCGCAGGTATTAATTAATGTCAATGTAAAAGAAAAGATACCTCTGCATGAAATAGATACTATAAATGATGTTATTAAAAAAGTTGATAACAGGATGACAATGATTGGAGGGAGAGCGTTTGTAAGGTATTCCGGAACAGAAAATGTCTGTCGTATTTTAGCTGAAGGAAAAAACCAAGAAGAGATAAGTTTATTAGCGAATGAGATTGCCGATGTTATAAAAGGACATTTGGGTGCTTAATATGAAAGCTGTAATCTTAATGGCTGGAAAAGGAACAAGGTGTTACCCTCTTACTTTAACTAAACCAAAATCCCTATTAAAAGTTACAAATAAGACAATATTACAGATACAGTTAGAACAGCTGCAAGGGATTGTCAACGAAGCGATATTGGTAGTTGGGTATGAAAAAGAGGTGATAATGGATTACTGCAAGGATAAATGGAATAATACTTTTAAATCTATCAAGATAAGTTTTGCTGAACAAAAAGAACAGAAAGGAACAGGAGATGCTCTGCTACAGACAAAATCCTGTTTTACAGACGATGAGAAAGTTATATGTTTAAATGGCGATGATTTGTTCTTGCATGAAGACATAAAGCAGATATCAAAATTTGATTATGCATTGCTCCTTCAGGAACATGAAGATCCTGAGAGATATGGTGTAGCAAAGATACATGACGAGTATGTAGAATATATCGTGGAAAAACCAAACACCCCACCCAGTCATTTTGTAAGCTGCGGCTGTTATGTTTTTGACACCAAGATATTCAATTATCTTAAGAAGATAAAACCATCGCCTAGGGGAGAATATGAAATTGTTGATGGAATAAATGGACTTATGAAAGAAGAGCTGTTTAATTATGTAATTACAGAAAAATGGATGCCAATGTCTTATGTGTGGCAACTATTGGATGTAAATAAAAAATTGATGGAGAATATTAAAACAAGAATTGACGGAAAGGTTGAGAAATGGGTGACTATCAAAGGGAATGTTAATATAGGAAAAGGCACAATAGTAAAATCTGGTGTTTATATTGATGGGCCTGCAATAATAGGAGAAAATTGCAATATTGGACCAAATTGTTATATCAGACAGTATACAAGTATTGGAGATAATTGCAAAGTAGGGAATGCATGTGAAATTAAAAATACAATATTATTTGATAATGTTTCTGTCGGGCATTTATCTTATATTGGAGACAGCATACTTGGAAGCAAAATAAATCTAGGAGCTGGAACAATAACCGCTAATCTGCGCCATGACAATGGACCAGTAAAAACTTTAGTCGGCGGCAAGCTTGTAGATGTAGGAAGAAAATTTGGAACGGTTATAGGAGATAATGTACATACAGGGATACATACAAGCATATATCCTGGCAGGAAATTATTCCCAAATACCACAACATTGCCTGGAGAAATAGTAAAAGAAGACATCAATGTAAAAGAGGTTAGTTCTGTGAATTCTGCGAAAAACTCTGTAAATGATGGTGATAAGTAGTGGTGGTAAGCAGATGTGCGGTATAATAGGAATTATAAGCAGTAATCAGTTTTCAATTAAGGAAGACCTGCTTAAGACATTAAAAAGATTAGAATATCGAGGTTACGATTCCTGCGGTTTTGCAACTAGAGAAGGTATCTTGGAAAAAAATATAGGGGATATAGACAGCTTCATAAAGAACTCGTCGGATAATAAATCAACTATTGCGATTAGTCATACACGCTGGGCTACAAATGGTGCAGTAACTAAAGCAAATGCGCATCCGCATAATTATAAAGACATTTTTGTTGTGCATAATGGGATAATAGAAAATTCTGAAGAATTAAAGCAAGAGCTGAAGAAAGAAGGGCATGTTTTTACTACACAAACAGACACTGAAGTAATCCCGGTTTTTATTTATGAACAACTCTGCAAAGGAAATGATATGCACCAATCAATTCAGGAATTAATAAAGAAGTGCAAAGGAACTTTTGCAACGCTATTGTTAAAAAAAGGAGATGATGCATTATATTGTTTTAAAAGAGAATCTCCTCTTGCATTAGGGATATGTGAAAACGGATTTGTACTTGGCAGCGATGTATATGCATTTTCAAATAAAACAAATAAGGCAATTTTTTTTGAAGACGATGAATATGCTATAATCACAAATAAGGGATATAGTTTTTATAATAAAAATGGAAGAAAAACTGAAAAAACACCAATCATATTTGAATGGACTGTAGATGACGAAACAAAAGAGAAGTTTCCACATTACATGATTAAAGAAATAAAAGAGCAGCCAAAAGCAGCAAGAAGACTGATTCAATCTTTTTCAACGATACAGGAAGATAAATTAATTAAATTTGCCAGAATGATAAAAGATGCCAAAGAAGTCGTGTTTGTGGCATGCGGAACAAGTTATCATGCCGCATTAATAGGCTGTATTTTATTAAATTCGCTGGGAATAAATGCAAGAGCAGTAATTGCATCTGAAATTGAAACTTTTGTTGGATTTGGTCCAGACGTTTTATGCATAGCAGTTTCCCAGAGTGGGGAGACGATGGATGTCATTACTCCAATAAAACATGCAAAAGAAAAAGGAAGCAGAATACTCTCAATAGTAAATGTCCCATATTCAACGATACAAAGATTAAGCGATGCATCACTGGAAATTCTTGCAGGGCAGGAAATTTGTGTTGCCTCGACAAAAGCTTATACTAACCAAGTTATCGCTTTATTAGCTATTGCGCAAAAATTAGGATATGAGATAAATTTAGAATTTATACCGGAAAAACTAGATGAAACGATAAATGTCAATGAAGAAATTACAAGAATATTTGCAAAAATGTTAGCTGTTCATAATGATATATTTGTACTCGGCAAAGGCATAAGCTATCCTATGGCAAGGGAGATTGCTCTGAAATTAAAAGAGATAGATTATATCCATGCAGAAGGGATGATGGCTGGCGAACTGAAACATGGAACTATAGCATTAATTGAAAATGGAACGCCGGTAATCAGTTTGATCCCAAATAATGACAGTTATATGAAAGGAAGCACAGAAGAGGTCAAATCAAGAGGCGCCTGGACAATAATTATCGGCAATGAATCTGGAGATTTCATCGTTCCAGCTTCCTGCAATGCAGAATTTGGCATTTACTCATGCGTTATCGGCCATTTATTAAGTTATTATATTGGAGTGGAGAAAGGTTTGGAGATAGACAAGCCAAGAAATTTGGCAAAATCTGTTACTGTTCACTAATATATATCTTATATACGCACTGACATTCTGATTGAATATGTAATATTGTTGCTAATTAAACAGCTTGATTAAATTTATTAATACTAATTATTTCATTTAGTTATGCTTTCGCTTTCGTCATATGATCTGGCGTGTTTATTAAAGGAATTGCAATTTTTAGTTGACTCTAAAGTTGACAATATTTATGTTTTGCCAGATAACTCTATATTATTTAGGATGCACATTAAGGAAATAGGAAAAAAGATTCTAAGGATAAATACTCCTAATATAATGTATTTAACAGATTACAAGCCAGAATCTGAAGGTGCGAAAGGATTCTGCATGACTTTAAGGAAATATTTGAACAATACAAGGCTGAGAAAGCTAAATCAAATCGGATTTGACAGGGTAGCAGAGATGGAATTTTCTGCAAAAGAGAATAATTATTATGTATATATTGAATTGTTTGGAAAAGGCAATGTTCTGCTGTGCAATGAAAATAAGAAGATAATTTCCATTTTAAATCCATTAAAGACCAAGGATAGAACTTTGCTTGGCGGCCAGATATATGAATTCCCAAAAAGCAAGTATAATTTCTTAAAATTGACTAAAGAAGACTTGAAAGAAGCGATAAAGGAAACAAAACAAGATTCTATGGTAAAAGTACTTGCAGTCGACCTTCAACTTGGTGGGAAATATGCAGAAGAGATCTGCTTAAGAGCTGGAATAGATAAGGCGAGATTGAAAATTTCAGAAAAAGATATAGATAAAGTATTTGACACAATAAAAGAACTGCAATGTCTTCCCATAAGTCCTCATTTATATGGCAATACATCTTCTCCAATAGAGATGATGCAGTTCAAAAATGGAGAAAAATATGAGAGATATTATGAGCTGCTGGACAAATTGTCAACAAAAGTAGTATTTGAAGAGCAGAAAAATAGGGCATTATCCGGCTATAACGAAAAGATAAAGAAAATTGAAAATATAATTAAAAAACAGGAATTGCAATTAAAAAAAGCGATAATA
>Ga0209541_10008276_pt1 | contig 17191 bp, 19 predicted proteins | sample RifCSPlowO2_01_FD_184027 | JGI IMG/M metagenome (GOLD analysis project Ga0209541, IMG submission 184027) | Groundwater microbial communities from Rifle, Colorado - Rifle CSP2_plank lowO2_0.1 (SPAdes) (version 2) | ecosystem: Environmental > Aquatic > Deep subsurface > Groundwater | place...
GCAGATTTACATCATACAAGAAAGATTAAATAATCGACCGAGAAAATCTTTAAATTATTTAACGCCGAATGAAGCGACTGCCAAATATTTACAAGGTGGTGCAGTATAACCTTGAATCTACTTCATGTTGCATACATCAATTGTTTCGCTATTCTCTTTTTGTTTGGTATGCGAGATAATGAAAGTGAGAAAAAAAATACTGAAGGCATTAAGCCTGCTTCCAAAGCATTAACTTTTAATATCAATTCAATGGAACGATCGTTCCATTGAATTGATATTAAACTACCTCGCAGCAAGCTACGAAGAATTTCCGCCCAAGGCTCGCCTCGATTCAGTGAAGCGGACTGATCCGCCTTGAGCGGAAACCCTAACTCCTCGTCCGCCTTGAGCGGATTAAATTCTATGCATGATGGTACAAATAAAAAATGGGATATTGATTCACAGTAAGTAATTCTCCTAAAGCAGGACGATAAAAAAGATGCTGGCTTTATGCCAACATCTGTTATTACTTTGATTATTCTAAGTTTCACCGCCACACCAATACATTGGCGTTGGGGGTTTACATATTGCGAAGTTATTTTTCAAATTCCTCAAACTTGTTTCGTCACACCTTCCTGCATAAAATCAAACATGATTTTTGTAGCCTCTTGCACATCAGACAGATGGCTTATTTCTTGAGGGTACTTCCATCCCACACAACTTGAATATAAGCGGCCGAATATGCCTCTTTTCGATATCCATCGAATAATGATAGAACAAAAATTTTCATCCCACGTCGGATCCCATGGGATAACTTCTACTTTAAGCAATGGCGATCCATGTACAAATTCAATTCTTTTGATTTCTCTCGAAACTGCTATGCGCAACTCACATGATAGTCTCTTGTCAAAACGAATATTCGGGCTCGCCTCAACCCATTGACGTAAGGCTTCAGAAGACATGTTCAACCTCCTTTATTGTAAAGAACCATAAAAAGTAAAAAATGTAAAATAACAAAAGGGGCGCTTATTGACATACTATCAAAAATATTTCTTCCCGTAAAAGAAACCGTTATTACGGACAACCTCCCCACAGGCCAAGCTTATGCTCGCGCGCATAATTCTGCCCGTCCAAAAATATTTCTTGGAATTTTACATCCGGAGGAAATGTTGAAGCGTGCGCGTAGCCTTTTGACACAAGCTCCGCGTTTACAAAGATTTCTTCATTGCTATCTGTATCCACCACATACACATACCGCAAGATCCTTCCGTATTTATCGCGCTCCGACACATCCCTTTGGAGGCGGATATACTTTCCTTCCACAAGCTCTTTATTTTTTTCATGCGCTTCTTTGCCAAAACACTGAACGGCCTTATTAGGGTGCTTTGTTTCTGGAGTGTCTATGCCGATGTAGCGGACTTTCTCGCCATTTTCCAGCTCAATAGTATCTCCGTCTATGGCGCGCGCTACTAAATAAAGTATTGATTCATCGCTTTTCATCTGATACGTTCTTGTTTTTTTCGCACGAAGCGAGGTTTTGACGGGCTTTTCTTTTATGCCTGCTTCTTTCGAGTTATTGGCAAGAAAAAATACTGACGCGCCTAACAATAGAATCAAAGAAACAAGCAATTTTTTCTTCATCATATCTCCTATTATACTTCTTTTGCCTGAATTATTTCAAAAAATGCAAGACAACGGTAAGATTGTAGATTATACTACTCACTTACAATTGTCTTGCCCAATGAGCTTAAAAAAACTGGTTAGTTTTTTTCTGCCAACGAAGTTTCGTTTTCTTCAGACAACAATATTTCAGTTTTCTCTTGTTCTTCTTTTTCTAAGATCATCTCGAGTTTAGTACGAATATCCTCAAGATACAAAGATATATAAAGAAAACCTGTAATCGCTGCAATATTGAGCATGCCGGCTACAAATCCATATTGGCTGAATATAATAAAAGAGATCCCAAGAAGTATTGTAATTGTCAAGGCGCCTTGTATTACCACAAACGTTTCAAATGATGTTGCTTCTCTCTTTTCCATTTTCATACAATATCTTTCTCCTTATGGGAAAATTGTTTTGAAAAGAACGAAATACCTATATATCTTTTATCATACTGTGAGTCTGCGGTCAAGGGCTAAGGACGATCTTTCCAATGCCAAGAAATAAAGCCACTCTTCATTATCAAGAGTGGCTTTAAAAAATTATCTGTTCAAGAAGTTTCCCTCGCCTGCCATTTTATACAAGCGAAGCATTATGTTTTCAATCTCTGTTCTCGGTCTTGGATTAAGCATGCCTTTTTTATCTAATTCTATTTTCCTTTTTCGTATCTCATCCCAAACCCTTAAATCCGGCTTTTTTTCAATATTTTTGCGAAAAATCATGAAATACCACCTTTCCTTACGTTTTAAAAAAAGCCCAATAACTCCTAAACAGACGCATAAACTAAAAAGAACCTCATCTTAAATTAATAAATTCTTTATTTTTTGTCAAGCCGCTTCAGCCATTCTTCCCCCTGCCGGCACAAAAGCTCCCCCGCCCCTTGAGGCTCTGCCATAACTTCTTTTACTATGTTTTCCATTCTCATTCCCTGCGATCCTTTGATAAGTATGAGATCGCCCTGTTCCATTCTTTCTTGCAAAAATTTCCCTGCCTCCTGTGTTTTAGAAAAAGAAAAAATTCTGTCAGAAAGCATTCCCGAATCCTTTGCCCCCCGCGCAATATCGCGCGACCTCTCTCCAACGCATATCGCAATGTCAATTCCAAAATCCATAAGTTTCCCGCCAATGGCATAATGCTCCTTTTCCGAAATTTTTCCTAGTTCCAACATGTCGCCAAGCACCGCCATTTTTCTTTTTGACGGGTACGATGCCATTGCTTTGAGCGCCGCAATTACCGCTTGTGGCGATGAATTATACGTGTCATCTATTATTTTTGTATTTTTTACACCCACTAAAAGTTTCATTCTCCCGGGAAGCGGCTCAAAATTTTTCAACTCACTTATGGTTTCAATGATATTAATTCCATAAATTTTTGAAACCGCTATCGCGCAAAGCGCAGAATATATAAAATGCTCGCCCAAGATATTGGGCAAGATCACGGGCACATTGCTTTTATCATACGCAAGTTTAAAGCTTATGCCTATTCCGTTTTTAGATTCCTCTCCCGCTCTCACATCGCTTGCGCGAAGATCAGATCCTTGAGAAAATCCATACGTCAAAATATTTACCTTTGTCTTTTTTGCCATGCTCGAAACATAGGGATCATCAAAATTTAAGACCGCGTATCCGTCTTTTTTTATATTCTCAACAAGCTTTCCTTTTTCCTTTGCGATATTCTTTTGCGTTTTAAAATATTCAATATGCGCCTGCCCGACTTGCGTCACTATTCCAACCATGGGCTTTACAAAGTTTGTAAGATTCTCTATATCTCCGGGATTGTCCGCGCCCATCTCAAGTATGATAATTTTTGGATACTCGCATTTTTTTCTTATTAATTTCTTAGCCTTGCGAAAAATCTCAAGCCACGCAAAAAAAGATTTTCCACCGGAATCGCAACCAATAAGAGTGAGTGGCGCTCCTATTTCGTTATTATAATTCTTTTCGCTCTTGCGAACATTAAAATGGTTCTTTAAAATAAGATACACGGCTTCTTTCGCAGAAGTTTTTCCAACGCTTCCCGTGATAGCAATAATATCGGGATTATATTTTTCTAGAATTCTCTTTGAATATTTTTTTAATTTTTTTTCAACTATTTTTTTTATAAAATTTTTCATATAGTATTTTTTCACAGCTTTTATCTGTCCGGAGGAATATTATAGTAATCCAAGATAAACTCTATGACATTTTTAAAAACTCTTGTTGTGGTTTCGGAGGCGAAGCTGAACTTCTTTGGATTATCGAGCCGCACAATTATCGCCACTCTGGGGTTATACGCGGGCGCAAACCCCGCGAACGAATGCGTTGTTGCATTACTGTATTTTCCGTCCGAACCTGCGACCTGCGCTGTTCCCGTTTTTCCCCCGACATAATAGCCTTGTATTTTTGTTTTTTTATCCCATCCGTTTTCAACCGCCGATACAAGCATTCCGGTAATTTGGGCGGAGGCATTCTGCGATATCACCTGCCGTACGACCTTGGGCTTAATTTCTTCAACCACCGCTCCTTCGTTTAAAATCTTCTCAACGATATATGGCTTCATAAGTTTTCCGCCATTTATGAGCGTTGAGAATGCCGCGAGATACTGAATGGGCGTTATGGTAATCCCCTGCCCAAATGACGCCGTCATGGCGTATATCTCTCCGCGCTTATCAAGAGGAGCGATATTCCCAGCGCCCTCGGAATCAAGCCCCACATTGGTTGTTTCTCCAAATCCAAAATCTTTTACATACTTTAAAAAATTTTTCTTGCCAATAAGGTTTTCCACAAAAACTGCTCCGGTATTAAGGGACTTCTCCAAAACCTGCGTCATCGTCTGCGCTCCGTAAGCTTTTTGGTCAAAATTCTTGATAGGCTTTTGTCCTATAATTTTTACCTCTCCCGTGTCTTCGTAGGTTGTGTTGGGCTCGATCTTTTTCAGGTCAAGCCCTATCGCCATGGTAATCGCCTTGAAAATAGAACCGGGCTCATACGCGTAAAAAATCGCCGGATTATTAAAGATATTAATATCTTTTACGGTATTAAAATTTGCCGGATCAAAATCGGGGAAACTGCATATGGCAAGTATCGCTCCGGAGCTGGGATCCATGGCAATGATTGACCCGCTTTCAGCCTGATACTCCTGCACGCCCTTTTTTATCTCTTCGCATGTTTTAAACTGGATGTTCCTGTCAATGGTCAAGACAATATCTTTTCCGGAAATAGGATTTTCCACTTCTCGATCGCCCAAAGTAATACTCAAGCCGTAGGCATCTTTTGAAGAGCGGATTTTTCCCGCCACTCCGGCCAACAATTCATTATAAAAACCTTCCAATCCATATCTGCCGACGCCGTTGTAATCAACATAACCCAAAACATGACCTCCTATATTTTTTTCAGGATATTTCCTGTAACTTTCCGGAATAAAATAAACTCCGGAAATTAATTTTTTTTTAAGTTCTTCAACCATTTCTTTTGAAATTTTCTTTTTTACCGGCTCATACGGATCGTCTTTTTTGTTTATCCTTTTTAAAAGATCCTTCCATTCTTCATCGCTCAAGCCGAGCGCGGGGGCAATTGTGTCAATAAATTTTTTCGTATCTTCAATTTTTCTCGGATCCGCGTACATCAGATAATAATCTTCATTATATACTATGGGATAAAGCTTATCATTTTCCTTTACATAGATCGAGCCTCTCGGGGGGATAATTTCCTTTTCAATTTGATGCAAATTCTTTGCAAGAGCATTATATTCTGAATAATGGAATATTTGCAAATCTACCAATCGATATATGATAATCGCGCACATTAAAAAAAAGACAGCCATGAGCGCATGGAGTCGAAAATCTTTTCGTATGGGAATATGGCTTGATGTTTTCCGTATTACCAGAGGCATGGGCGAAAATTTCTAATTTCTAATATCTAATTTCCAATAAACAAATAATACCTTAATGTAAAAAAAATGATTTAAATATTCTAGTAATTAATAATTAGATATTAGAAATTTTTTTTGCCTATCTTTTAAGCGCTGTTTGGGAATTTTGATAAAGATATACCGCCTCTTTTGAATCTACCATTTCAAGGCCATTGAGCTTTAGGGTAAGGGCGCTGAGCGACTGAAGTTCCAGGCTCTTACTCTCCAGATCTCTCTTAGACTTTTTCAATTCGGCAATCTTGTGCTCAATATCTTTGATCTGATAGCCCTTTGTCGCCATATTGTTCGCTTGGGCGATATATACAATCAATGCAATTCCAATAAGTCCAAACAAAAAAGTATTGAATATTTTCTTTTTTGAAAAATTATTTTTTTGTTTCTTTGATTTCTTTCTTAATATTTTCCACATAATATTACGATTATTTTTATTTTTGTTTTTATAATTTTTCCGCCACCCTCATCTTCGCGCTCCTGCTCCTGGGATTCTGCGACACCTCTTGTGGCGTAGGCACGACAAACTTTTTTGTTATTATTTTTAATGTTTTTTCATGTTCGCATTGGCATTTTGGATATTCAGGAGGACACACGCACTTCTTTGCTTCTTTCCTAAAAAAATTTTTAACGATCCTGTCTTCGAGCGAATGGTACGATATGACGGCTATCCTTCCGCCTCGTCCCAGAACATCCCTAGCCCCATAAAGCGCTTCCTCTAAGGCTGAAAGCTCATCATTTACGCGGATTCTCAGGGCTTGAAAAACTTTTGTCGCGGGATTTTTTAAAGACGGTTTTTTATAATATTTTTTATATACTTCGTAAATAATCTGTACAAGCTCGCTTGGCTTTTCTATTTTTTTTAATTTTCTGCGTTCAATAATCTTTCGCGCTATAGGCCTTGCCAAATTCTCTTCTCCATATTCTCTGAAAAGCTCAACAAGCTCGCTCTCCATCCACGCGTTAACCATCTCTCCCGCTGTCAGCTCACCTTCTTTTTCCATCCTCATATCAAGCGTATCCGCGTCAAATCCAAATCCCTTCGCGCCCCCATCTAGCTGATGCGATGACACACCCAAGTCAAAAAGTATACCGCTTACATTGTTAAAATTATTTTCAAGTGCAATTTTTTTGATATTGCGAAAATTCCCCCGTACAATTACAAATCTTTTTTTGGTAATTGGAAATTGGAAATTGGAAATTACCTCTTGTACAGCATCTGCATCCGCATCTATTCCCAAAAGCCTTCCATCGGGTTCTATTCTTTTCAATATTTCACCGGCATGCCCTCCTCCGCCCAAAGTAGCGTCTATATAATTCTTGTTCGGTTTTAAATCAAGATATTCAAGCGCTTCTTTTAATAATACTGGGGTATGGTACATTCACTGAAAAATTATTGTTAATAATTAATTTATACGGCGAGCTCTCCCAACTCTTCGGCGATATCATTGCTTTTTGATTCAGTGCCTTTCTTATATTTTTCCCATTGCTTCTCATCCCACAGCTCAAGCCTGTTGTAGAGGCCCGCGACGACAACTCTTTTTTTCATTCTCGCAAATATTCTCAAATATTCCGGAATCATGGCTCTTCCCTGCTTATCTACCTCAATGTCCATCGCGCCGGCAAGCATAAGGCGCGCGAACGCTCGGCTATTTGACTTTGATATGGGAAGAGCTGATAATTTATCCGCGAGTTTTTTCCATTCTTCTTTTGTGTACAAAAAAAGACAACTATCAAGGCCCTTCGTCACAACGGCTCCGTCCTTGAGGAGTTGCCGAAATTTAGCCGGAATAGCCAGTCTTCCTTTCTCGTCTATGGTGTGTCTGTATTCTCCAATAAACATTTGCATCCCCTACTCCTTTCCCCAAATGAAAGAGCACTCGGGGAAAGGATGTGTATTAATAACGTTTCTTTTGTTTTTATTTTTATTTTACAGGGATATTTTTTTTATTTTTAATTTCTGTTTTCCCCACTTTATACCACTTTTCACCACTCTATTACTATTTTATACCACATTCATGCCACTGTCAACCCCCATACTCCACTTAATTATCTGCTAAATTACAATGAAAAAACAGCTCTTTTGTAAAGCTGTTTTAATCTGTGGATAAATAAGTACAATTTTATATCAAATTGTTTAAAATAGTTTCATTGTTACGGTTAATGGGGAAAACTTAAGACTGCGAAAAAATGACGAAAAAATATATTTCCTAATCACAACGGAATGAAGTCGAGAGACTTTTTTCGCTTATATTCCCAATGGCCAACGACTTACTCGGGTCATAAAAATCATTTTTCTGCAGTCTTAAGCAATATTCGGTTCTTTGCCATAGAGCGGCTCGACAAAAATCCCAAGTTTTACTTTTTTTAATTTTTTAAACAGAATGTCGGCCAATCCTTTTTCAGAAACTTCTATTTCAGATTGTTCTACCCCGAAAACGGGTATCTTCAGCGCCCACGCAAGCGTATTGGCGCACGTAATGCCTGTCCGAAGAGAACTGAATCCTCCGGGACCGGAAACGACCGCTATACCCCTCAAAGATCGCAGGGATAATGTATTTATTTTCAAGAAAACATCAATATTTTTTAAAAGCTCTTCCGAATGATGATTTTTTATTTTTATAACCTTTCTTTTTTTCAATGAATTTTTCTCGTAAATAGCAATTGCAAACTTTTCCTTCTGGCTTGTATCTAAAAATAAAATCATATCCTACTTTTTCTTATTATTATTCACCGGATTCGTCTTATCGATCATAACGATATTTTTCGTCTCTAGGATGTCGTACAGGAAACGGTCGGTAATCTCTTTTCTATATTTATACTCTTGGGGGGACATAATGGTATAATTTATTTTATGATTAAGCTCCTTTTCAAACTCTTCAATAATTTTTAACATCTTTTTCTTTTCCACGCTTCCAACTAAGAGCATATCTGTTTTTGACTTTTCCATTCCCACAAAAATACCCGTGAATAATAAGAGCTGCAGTGAAGAAATGATTTCAATTTTCTTTATAAAGTTTCTTTCGGCGAAAAGGCGCGATTTGAGGATAAGCGCCCTCAACTCATGGTACAGTAAAAAATTTTGATTTATTGCATAATATTTTTTCAGCTTCTCAATGTAGTCGGGTGTATTTTTTTTAATCTCTGGTTTCTGCCCTTGGACAAGCGGCGTTTCTTCCGACTTTTTTTCGTTATCATGGACCGCCTCAATAATCACTCCTATGCTTTTTAAATTATCTATCTCTCTTCTTATGGAGTTTAGCTGTGATCCCGTCTCTCTTGCGAGCTGCCGGACAAAAAAAGCTTTCTTTGGATTTTGGTACAATACATTAAGAATTTTCACTCTTGTATTTGAACCAAAAATGTGTTCAAGCATAAAATTTTTTGTTTGCCTAAAATAGATTTTTATTTTACTCCTTTAGGCAATTTACTTTAGGTTATATTTTATAGTATAATATAAAGGTTAATAAAGAGTCAATGTATTATCCAAATGGAGCATTTTTCCCATAAAATCTACAATCTCGCAATTGAAACTGAAAATTCAAAGCATGTTAAGAGTAAATGCTTTTCTTCAAAGCCCGTCAAAGAAAAAGATAAAAAACTAGGAAAAATTTTTGGATTTATTTCAATGCAATCAGAGGATGCAAAAATCCCCGATTTTATAAATTTTATCATTGACCAGATAAAAATAAACTACTACTCTTTCGCGAAAGAAAATGAAGACGCGGTTTCTGAATATAATATAGAAGAAGCGCTTGAGGGAGCCTTGCAAAAAACGAACATAGACATATTCGCTTTCTTGGAAAAAGAAAAAATTTCAATACTCCTGCAAGACATTCATATATTGATTGCCGCCATCAAAAACCATGGAATCAGTTTTTCTGCCGCGGGAAACATACATGGATATCTTTTTCATTTTAAAAAAAATTCTATCTACCAGATTATTAATGTTTACGAAAATATCGCATCAGCGGATAATCTTAATCCCCTCAAATTTTTTACTCAAACTATATCCGGACAAATCGCCAATATGGACTCAATGTTTTTCTGCACGTCAAATATTTTAGACTACCTGTCGCTCGACAAAATAAAAACAATCATAACACAAAACGAAGCTCCGGATTGCGCAAGATTCTTAAAAACGATACTTTCGCAAGTTAGTACTCCGAAACATTTTATCTTTTCCATTATTAGCGTCCAAAAAAATATTGTAGCCGAAAAACCGCTTTCAACCATTTACAATTTTGATTATGCGAAAGCGGCTTCGCGAGATTCAATAAAAAAACTTGCGCACACGGAAAAAACAACCGAAAGATTCCTTAATCCTTCCCTACGGATGACCGTCAAGCGCTTCGCGCGAACATTGCAATCTAACGTGTATGACTATTTTAAAAATCTCAAAGACGGCACCCTTTCAAAAATAATATTGAAACAAAAAAAAGATCAGCAATCGTTTAAAACCGAAAACCCCGCCTATGCTCAAAAAACATATACAAAGCGCATTCGAATCTCATTGCGCGCAATACAAGAAAATAAAATTTTTCAATGGGTTCTCTTCGCAATAAAAAGATTTTTCAAAACTTTTTTCAAAAAATTTGTAGAGCTCCCCCTAAAAACAAAAACTATCGCCATTATCTCTATAATGCTTACCGCGCTTTTTATACAAAGTATATATCATTTGGCTATCACCAATAAATATAAAAAGGAAGAGCAGCAATTCGAAACAGCATTAAACGATATAAAAAAACTGCGTGACGCCGCCGAGGCAAGCATTATTTATCAAGACGAAGATGCCGCGAGAAACCTTTACATCAAGGCGAACAATTCATTTGAAAATATCCCAAAAAAATACACAGATGATCCGAAGTCGCTGGAAGAAAAAGGAAAAATACAAGAAAAGCTACGCGAACTTCGACATATAGAAAATATTGAAGATCCCATTGTACTCGGAAATTGGAAAAATCTTGATCCCAAGGCCAGCATATCGCCTACTCTCATATACGCAAACTCAACACTCTATTCGCAAAATCTAAGCAATTCGCAAATATATACTCTTGACGTAAACACCCATATTATCGGATCTGTATACGCGAGCGCTACATTTCTCAGTGAGGTGAGATCCTCCACACTCCTAAAAAATGAAGCTCTTTTTCTCAATAACAAACAAACTCTTTTTTCTTTCAATATTCTAAACGGAAACATAAAGCCTATCCCGATACGACTTGATGGCGGCTCGAAAATTATCGCAATGGAAAATTATAATAACAAAATATATCTGCTGGACGCAAAAAACAATACAATAATCAAATTCACATATTCTTCTGCTGGCCTCTCAAATCCCGAGAACTGGATTAGAGATGATATAGTTGATATCACCGATGGGGTCGATCTTGCGATAGACGGCAATATTTATGTTTTAAAAAATAATGGAGAAGTGATAAAGCTTCTCAACGGCAAGCTTACGACCTTTTCGGTAAAATCCATTGATCCGGCGCTTGAACATCCAACAAAAATATTCACAACTCCCCAGTCCGCGTATCTTTATATTCTTGATCCGCCCAATAAGCGTATTGTGTTGCTCGACAAAAACGGAAAGCTCGTCCGGCAATACTTCTCGGAAAAATTCACGAGTCTCAAAAATTTTATCGTTTCTGAAAAAGAAAAAAAAATATATGTTTTGGATGGAAATATGATATCAGGTTTTAGTATAAAATAAACCTAAAAAAAATATTAAAACTTTATACTAACGAATTTCACGATCGTGAAATTCGTTAGTATAAAGTTTTGCAATATAATAGAAAAGTTACGCATACAGATAATAAAGAAGGTTTAAGATGGTTGCGATACAATAAAAAGCGAGACAAAGGATCTTCTGTTCCAATGGAACAATGATTCATGAGTCTCGCTTTTATTATATATATTTATTTCAATGTAACCTGCGCTCCGGCTGTTTCAAGCTTTTTCTTCATCACTTCGGCTTCTGCTTTTTTCACATTTTCCTTCACAACTTTTGGCGCGCCGTCAACCATATCTTTCGCTTCTTTCAATCCAAGCTGGGTAATCTCTCTCACTGCCTTAATCACGGCGATCTTGTTTGCGCCCGAACTTGTAAGTTCAACGTTAAAATCCGTTTTTTCTTCAACCGGCGCTGCGGCCACACCCGGCATTGCGCCCATTATCATTGGAGCGGCGGCGGAAACTCCGAATTTATCCTCAAGTATCTTCACAAGTTCCGCGAGATCCAAAACTGACATCTTTTCAATTTCAGATACCAAATTTTTAAACTTCTCCGGAACCACAACATCTTTTTTTTCTTCTGACATATGTTTTTAAGTTATTAGATATTAGTTGTTAGTTTGTAGTTATAATAATTATTATACTTTTTTTTCTGAAACTGCCTTTAATACCTGCACCAGTCCCCTCAAATTCCCCGACAATGCCCTGACAAATCCCGTAATCGGCGAATTGAGTGAGCCAACCAACCTTGAAAAGAGTTCTTTCTTCGTGGGCAGTTGTGATAGAGCGATAACCTTTGACTTGTCTATAAGCGTATTTTCTAAGACTCCCGCAATAGGGCTCAATGCCTCATTTGTCTTTGAAAACTCTTTTACGGTTCTTGGAGCCATTATTTCATCTTCAAATCCAAACACCGTTCCCACATCTCCTGCCATGCTCGCAGTATCAAACGAAAGCCCCGCTTCCTTAAGAGCTATATTCATTAAAGTTTTTTTCACAACCATATACTCTCCTCCGCTTTCACGGCATTTCTTTCGGAAAGCCACCGCATCTTTTACCTTTAAACCCTTGAAGCTCACGAATACCATGGATTTTGCCAATTTCGCTTTTTCAGAATACGATTGTACTAAACCTTCTTTTTCTTTTCTGGATTTTGCCATATATATAAATTAAAGTTGTTAGGTACTAGGTTCTAGTTTTTAGAAAAAATAAAAGCCTGTTTTTCACAGACTTATGATACGCTCATGCCTAGCGCCTAAAAGCTATGAGCTAGGAATATTCCTCGATAGGCTTCAATTTTCATTGAATTTAGGCCACTTTCTAATTTTGGGGCGCCTATTGTCTGTGGAAAATTTTTATGTATAAAAATAGTATATCACATTTGAAAAATATGTCAAATACTTATAAAATAAGAGATAGAGTGCATCAAGCGCCCTTAATATAACAATACAATATGAATATAGCAATCTTTGAAGCAAAGCCCAAAGAGGCTGAGTACTTTAAAAAATCAATTCATGGGCATAAGATCCGCTTCTTCCCTAAACCGCTTGATGAAAAAAACGTCCTAAAGATAAAAAATGCCGAGGCTGTTATTATTTTTATTTATTCCAACATAAATGAAAAAATTCTCAATAAGCTTCAAAGTCTCAAGCTTATAGCCACAAAATCAACGGGGTTTGACCACATCGATCTTGAGGCGTGCAAAAAAAGAAAAATAATAGTTTCCAATGTTCCATTCTACGGTGAAAATACCGTTGCCGAGCACACGTTCGCGCTCATACTCTCACTCTCCAGAAACATACATAAATCCTACGTGCGAACTCTGCGCAATGATTTTACCACGGAAGGATTAGAGGGTTTTGACATCAAGGGAAAAACACTGGGAGTGGTCGGCACGGGCCATATCGGCCTTCGCGTCATTAAGATTGCAAAAGGCTTTGGCATGGATGTGCTGGCCTACGATGTTATTCATAATGCATTTCTTGAAGAAGTCTTGGGATTTCAGTATGTTTCTTTGGAAAAACTTCTTGCTTCTTCGGATATTATCACGCTTCACGTCCCGTACAACAAATATACCCATCACCTGCTGAACGCAAATACCATAAAACATATCAAAAAAGGAGCCGTACTCATCAACACTTCCCGCGGAGGAGTGGTTGAAACAGACGCCCTTAAGCGCGCGCTTGATAAAAAAATACTTTTCGGAGCAGGCCTTGATGTTTTGGAGGGCGAGGAGTTTATAAAAGAAGAAAAAGAACTTTTGCACAACCCGTCTAAAACAAAAAAACTCTCAAAACTTCTGCGCGACCATATTGTTACAACGTATGAAAACGTCGTGTATACTCCGCACATAGCCTTTTACAGTAAAGAGGCGCTTGAGAGGATTCTTGATACGACAGTTCAAAATATCAATTCATTCGCACAAAATAATCCCATACATACCGTTTAAATTACCTTGACATGCGTCTTATATATAAAGCTCCAGATTTTCTGGAGCTTTATGCCTGATGTATTCGCGATAAAGTAACGAAACAATCAATACTCTACAGTGGTGCCAGAAAACTTTTTTCCATGCAAAAAATTTTCAAAATTCTTCAAATCGCTCCCCTTCATGACAATAAGCCTTTGCTTCCATTTTTGCGCAAGACGCGCCGCAACAGGATCAAACGGCACGTGCGCGCCAGGGTTCCATTTATTTCCAACAATTTTTCTTAGCTGGCTCCAAGTCATGGCTTTAAAATATTTTGCATTTTTGAATTTTTTCGGGTCTTTATTATAGACGTACATAATATTTGATAAATTGACAACCGCTTGAACACCAAACGTCTTTGCCGCCATCACGGCAACTTTATCCGATGAATAACCCCACCTCCATCCATGTCCGATAATGATATTTTTTTTAATTGTAATCTTTTTTGTAGGATCTGCCAAAAGCCTGCTTTCAGCATGACGATCCAATATTCCATGCAATAAAAGAGCGTTAATCTTTGTGATGGCTACGCCGAGGATATCCAAAGTTTTACGATCAACTCGATTGTTCATTATTCTAAGATGCTTCTGGTATATCCGAGACGTGTTCCCCCCACCGCATATTATTATCACCTTATTTTTCTTGGCATAATTCGTGATAATTTTTTTAAAACGCGTTAAAAAAGCGGTATCAATACCGTCTGGGACTATGAGCGAACCGCCTAAGGATATAACAATGGTCTGTTGTTTCATAGAAAAACCTGAAGGGGATATATAAATTAAGTTTAAAATTAAATAATTTCTAATTTTAAATTCTTAATTTCTAATGAATTTCAAATTTATAATTTTTAAACATTGAAAATTGATTAGAAATTGAAAATTAGAAATTAGAAATTCCACAAGTTTTACAAAATAAAACTTGTGGCTTTACCATCCAAACATCTTGCCAACATCTTCCGCTGTTTCGCGCTTGCGCGCTACAACCACATGTCCGTTCTCCGCGATAATCTTTAACGGCGACGAAAGCAGGCAGTGATGCGACGCGAGCGGATCCTGATACGCGCCCGAGTCAAGAAATACCAGATACAAGCTCTGCCCGCCGTTTCCATCATAATCAGGCAAGATAATAGAGCTTCCGTGTCCCGTGTAAATATCATCGGAATCGCAACTTGAGCCAGCGAGCCATATTTTTATAGTTTTTTTCTCTGCCTTGTCGTTGCATGGAATTACATGCCATTTTTGGTGGATTGCCCACGTATCAAGAAGATCATTCATAAAGCTTCCGTCAATAATGTACCATTTCTTCGCTCGGCCGTTTTTTGCCGGAATTTCTTTCACATCTATAACCTTATAAATAGTTATTTGTGCCGGCGCCACCATGTATCTCCCCCACTCGCACACAAGGTTTGGGTGGGGCATATTATTTTTTTCAGCCTCTTTTTTTAGCAAATCAAAAATTTTCTCCATGAGACTTGTGACAGAGTATCCCTTCACTCTGTTGTAGGGTATGGGCATACCGCCTCCGATGTTAAGCGTATCAAGCGTCGGGTTTATTTTTTTGAGCTTAAAATACACATCAAGGGCGTATTTTATGGGATTGAGAATATCTGACAAAAGCTCAATCTGCGAACCCACGTGATAATGAAGTATCTTGAGGTTTTTGAGCTTGCCTAACGCCAAGATTTCATTTGCCGAAAACCCAAACCTATCCACACTCTTGTCCCATCGGGATTCAACCTGCACGGGCATATCAAGGCGGATCCCCACGTCAAAACGCGAATAACGCAAAATTTTCAGCTCATTGGGCCCTTCAATGATTGGAATCACTTTAAGCCCTTTGTGCTGGAGATCGTCAATAAGATTAATATATTTTTCGGTTTTTGGCCCGTTGCACAGTATGCGGATCTTCGGATTAAAAGAATCCTGCTCAAGCATTTTTTTAACCAGCCATAGCTCGTTATACGATCCCGTTTCAAGATTCGCTCCCTCGCCCACCATCGCCATGACCACTTCCTTATTCTGATTTACCTTCATCGGATAATGATAATGGAATTTTCCCCTATACTGTATTTTCTTTATCAAGCTTGCGACAAGATCCAAGAGATCCTCCACTCGCTCTTCAACAATAAAAGGAAAAAAAATCTCAACGGGAGTGCCAAGCTTGTCAGCGAGATACCGGACATTATATTGATTATTTCCTTCTTTCACTATAAGATCACCTTCCTTATTAAAGTCAAAATACTGGGTATTAAAATCCTTTATCCCCAGCTTCCAAAATTTTCTGCGATTATGATTTTTTTCCATTTATTTCAAGAATTTTTTCTTAGCCGCGACATGCTCTTCAAAGTTTTTGCTGTATATTACCGCGCCCTGAGGCGTTGTGAGAAAATAATAATAGGAGGAATCTTTAGGATACACTGCCGCGCGTATGGCGGAAAGCCCCGGGTTATTAATAGGTCCGGGCGGAAGCCCGCGATACTTGTATGTATTATACGGATTATCCAAAGAAATGTCATCAAGGCTTGAGCGCGCCTTGCTTTTGCCGGTGATATAATTTATTGTTGAATCCGCCTGAAGTCCTATTCCCTCTTTTAGCCTTTTATGGAATATTCCGGAAACAATGGCGCGATCCTCGCCGCCCACCACTTCTTTTTCAATAATGCTCGCGAGCGTCAAAATCTTATGAATATTCATATTTTGCTCTTTTATATCTCTTCTCATCTGCGCGTCAATTTTTTTATCAAGATTTGAAATCATTTTCTTTAGTATATCATCAATGGATGCATTTTTAAATACAAGATATGTGTCCGGAAAAAGATATCCCTCCAAATCAACTCCCTTAGGCAGGTCCCAGAGCACCTCGTAATCATCCCACCAAAAACTCCTTTTTTTGAGCGCGTCTAAAAAATCATTTTTTTTGCTTACTCCTTTGTCCTCGAGATACTGTGCAATTTCCGTGTTTTCCCATCCCTCGATAATTGTAATTTTATTTTGTTCAAGCGCTCGCATCGAGCTCAAAATGCCGATAATATCTTTAATGCTGATATTTTTAGGAATATCATATTCTCCAGCGCGAAGTTTGTCATCTTTTTTAGTCTGCCACGCGTACATATTAAAAATAAAAGAGTTTTGAATAAACCCCTCTTCTCTTAGGCGCTTGCTGATATCTTCGGAGCTCTCGCCATTTTGAATTATAAATTTCCTTGTCTCGAAAGATTGAGAATTTTCCTTGTTTATCGCGCTGGAATAAAACAAATAACTCCCCAATATAAAAACCGCTGCCAAGAGTACAAGTATGCTAAAAATTCGTAATATCTTTCTCATGTGAAAATTGCGTATAAAAAATTTATTAGAAATTAGTAATTAGAAATTACCCGCCCGAGGCGGGTCAGCCCGCTTCGCTGAATCGAGGCGAGCCTTGGGCTGAGAAATTCCTATACTCCTCTCC
>Ga0209541_10008277_pt1 | contig 17186 bp, 23 predicted proteins | sample RifCSPlowO2_01_FD_184027 | JGI IMG/M metagenome (GOLD analysis project Ga0209541, IMG submission 184027) | Groundwater microbial communities from Rifle, Colorado - Rifle CSP2_plank lowO2_0.1 (SPAdes) (version 2) | ecosystem: Environmental > Aquatic > Deep subsurface > Groundwater | place...
AAAATATATTGAGAATCAAGAGTTGCACCATTCAATTAAGTACTAAGGACGCCTCGCTTTTTGTCCGCAGACAAAAAGTTGCGAACGAAGTGAGCAATCCTTTAGGGCGAGGAGGATGTCACTCTTATTCTTTCAAAATTTCAATAAGCCTGCTTGTTTCATGCAAGCTCCTATTATTAGCACTTATTCCAGAATCTCCCTTTGTTCCTTTATGTCCCTTCAAACAACAAACCCAAACCTGCCTTAAAAAAGGCCTTTTAATTTCTGCAAGATAATCTTCTTTTGGAAACCAAACAGGAATTTTTTCTATGCCTGACTTTTCTTTCAGCCCACCAATTATAAGCAATTCCAATTACAATCAAAACAGGGATTAAATAATAATGGTTTTTGATTAATTTAAAATCCAAAAAATAATATAAAATAAGCCATAAATCAAAAACACCATAAACAATAACCAATGTAGTTAGGACTAATTCTTCTGCTTGTTCTGAAATTTTGTCTATTTTTTTAGCCATCCAAGCTCCTGCTTTGGCAACAAGATAAAAAAGCAGCAAAACAACAGGGGTCATTAAAATAGGATTGGTTATCCCAAACAAATCTGCAATTGGCTTTAAAATATTGCTTTCAAGCCCTCTTCCTTGTTCAAATATCACATCAAGAGAAGCGTCAAGAACAACTAATAACACAAGAATAATCCATGCCCAAAGCCTTGATAAAACAACCCTTTGTTTTTCTTTTTTCATATTATATTTTAATATTAAAGATTATTCTGAAAGAATTACCTGCCCTGTAATCTCTCCTTTGCTTTCCCAGACGCCTTCTTCTGCTCCCTTGTCTTCTGCAGTATTTTCCTCTCCTTCTGGTGCACTGCCTTCCCCGTTTCCTTCTACTCCAGGCCCGCCTTCTTTCCCCATCATTGAAAAAAACTTTTTGAATAATTTTTTCATGTCCCCCTCTGATTCAGCAGGAGTGAATGTTGCAGAATTCACTATGCTTCTTACTTTCAAATACATTTTTGCCCCGTTAACTATATTCTTTATTCCTTGGATTGGTTGCATTTTCCTGTCCCATGGCGGGCTTTCTGTCATTTCTCCTCTCATTTCTTTTTCCTGCGAGTAAATTAATTCATAAATTTTTTCAAAATCAATTTCTGCAGTAACATCTTTTTCACTAACTTCTTCTGGAAGCATCGGAGTTATTTTTATTATGTCATTTTTATTAACCTGTGCATAAAGATTAAAAACAACTTCATTAGTTGTTAAATCTTTGAACTGAACAACAGCATCCAGACTTCCTCCATATTTTTCTGAAATTGTTCTTATCATTTTCATAAATCCTTCATCTTGTTTAGCCATTTCTTTTTCTTCTGCTGTCATTCCCTCTTCATTTTTTCTCTCCATTTTATCTTCAGGACTTCCAGGAAATTCATGATTTTTCATTGCTTGTTTCATTTCATATATTATAAACTTTTTAGGAGGGAAAATCCAGGTTTTCATATAAGGAGAAATAATAGTAACTTCTTCTTCCATTCCAGGCATTTTAACTGTTTTTACTTCTTCCCAATATTCTAACTTCCCATAATCTGTTTCATATTTTATATTAATTAAATTATAACTCATAACATCATTTATATTATTTTTATCCATACACTTCATTCTAAATGCCATTTCTCTTTGATTGTCAACATTTTTCCAGTAAAGTTCAAAGATTCCAGAAACAGCCTGCTCCCAGTTTTCAGCTGAATTAGCAAGATAATCTTCAAAGAACCATATTGCAAAATCCTGGTTAAATCCTTTTTCAAATTCTTCTCTTTGTTTTATTAGATTTTGCAGTTCAAACTTGCACCAGTCAGCATTTCCTCCAGAGTAATACTTGTTTTTTAAAGACTGTATTTTTTCAAACGGATCTCCCCATCCTCCAAACCAGATAAATCCTTCTGTTTTTCCTTTGGCAGTCCTGCAGTTTCCTCCTGCTTCAAACCCTCCTTTTTGTTCTTTAAATTCATCTTTATTTTCAAATTCTTTCCACCAATCTCCCTCGCCTTTTGCACATTTTTCAATACAACTATCATCCGGCTGACATGTTCCCTCACATTTTTTGCTTTCTTCATCAATATTACAATCCATTTGTTCTCCGCAAGCTTCTCTAATACATTTTTCAATGCATGGCCTGTTGCAGTCTTTTTCGCATCTTTCCTTGTTTTCTTCATTTCTTCTTTCATCTTTTTCTTTATTATAATCCTCTCTATTATCTTCAGGTCTATCTTCATATTGCCTTTCTTCAAATTCTCTTTCTCCATTTACTGGTGGTTGTTGATTATCTTGAGGTGGATTTTGCCCATCTTGCAGAAGTGGTTGCTGATTATCTTGATTTGGTTCAGACTCATCTGTTTCTTGCTCGCCGGTATCTGCTGGACTGCTTTGTGGTATTTCTTCTCCTCCTTCAACATCAAATCCAGTTATAACAGCTCCTGTTGCTCTTATTAAACTTCTAATAAATCCAAAAATAACCTGCCCTGTTACACGTTCTGAATTTTGTTCTGTTTCTTGTTGAGAACTTTCATCAGGTTGTGTAATTCCAGTTTCAGTTCCTGAACTTGTTTGTTGTTCTTCTCTCTGCTCTTCTGCTTTTCCACTTTCTTCTTCTATAATATTTTCGTCAGTTTCTTCTTCAACATCTATTCTTTCAGGAAGTGCAACACACTGTCCATTACTGCAGACATCATTTTCTCCTCCGCAGTCTGATAAGCTAGTGCATTGATTTCCAACTACATCTCCGATAATAACTTCTTCTTCAACCTCTTCTCCTGTTTCTTCTCCACCAGCCTCTTCAGAAACTCCTACGCAAGCAAGCCCTGTATCTGCCCATAATCCATTTGAGCATATGCTCGAAATAATGCTTCCTCCTGATTCACAATTCATGGTTCTTTGTGTTCCATCAACACACTGTTGTTCAGAACATTCAGTTAATTCTTTAACTTGGCATTTTCCTTCAACGCACTCTCCTTCACCGCATAAAAATTCGCAATCTTCATTTACACTGCAAGTTTGTTCTTCTATACATGTTGGTTCTAATGAACAATTTTTTTCATCTATTCCAGAAAAAATAACTCTTCCAGAACATTCAATCGGAGCATATTGAGGGCATAATGCACAATCTTCTGTACAAGTTTCAATTGTTTCATTTCCCTCGCAAATATGGTTTCCGCATACAATTTCTTTTGTTTCTATAATTTGTTCTTTTGCCTTGCACTCTCCTGCAATGCAATAAAAATCAATTTCAATTTCTTTTGTATCATTTTCATCCTGTATAGTTTCTGTTCCTTTTCCGCATATTTTTCCTCCGCAAATATCATCGTCACAGTCTACCTGCTCATTCTGATTATCATCTATATTATTATTGCATATTTCTTCTCCTTTTTCTTTAAATAATTCAATTAGTCTTTTTTTAAATTCTGCTTGTGCAAAAGAATATTCTTTTTTATCATAACTAGAAAATAAACTTAAATAAAATTGCTTTCTTTCTTCATAATTCTGTTTTCTTAATGCTTTTTCCTGCTTTCTTCTTTCTTGGTCTTGTTTTATCCAAAAATAAGGGTCTTTATTTTCTTCTGATTGTTTATTATTATCTTTGATGGCTATTCCAGTTTCGATTACTTTCCCGGTAATCAAATTCCCAGTAATTGTGTTTTCAACTATATTATTAGAATCAGAATTTGAACCTCCTCCTATGTTTTCAACTACAATGTTATTTTGATTGTCCTTTTCAGAAATTTTATCTTCAACTACTATATTTTTTTGAACATCATTTTTTTCAAACTCTTTCCAAACATCATTTGCTTTCTGGTTCCATGCCTCATTAATTGCCTGGATTTTCATATTTATTGTATTTGTTTCTTTCCAATTCTGCTCTTCAGCAGCTTTTTTATAAGAATCTAATAAGCTTATAATTTCTGATTTATAATATTCAACATCTTTATTTTTATATTGATCAGGAGAAATCATTTCCCCCCCCTCCTCCATTTTTGGCATAGGCCCTCGTGTATTTAACCATAGATTAAGGTTTATCCAGTTCCACTCGCAATCATCGCACATTTCTAATCTTGCAATTGCCTCAAATTTTTCTCCTTCATAAAAACTTATTTCCTGAACAAGCATATTCTGGTTAGGCATTTGGTTTTCACTTCCAAAAATATCTGACATTGTTTTTTCGCACTTGCCTTGGTTTTGCCTGAAATAACTTTCAAATGTTTTTTCTGCATTCACGCTTTCTTTAGCCAAGAGTTCTGCATTTGCTTGAGAAGGATCTGAATTAAAAGTTTCTGCTAAACTCTTGATTTCATTTATCTTCCCACTAATATCCAGTTGCTCTTCTGGTTTTTTGAATTCTATCCAAAAATTTAATTTATAAATCAAATCTCCTTCTTTAATAGAGCCCTCATTAGATTCTTGTTTTATTTTTTCATCTTTATTGTCTTCTTTATTATCAAACTGCTTTTTTGTAAAAATTGAAGGAAAAGCATCCAAGCTAATCTGTATTTTCTTTCCATCAAACACAATTTTTTTCCATGCAGGAACAGGAGAATCAAGTTTTTTATCATGCTCTTCTCCTTCTACCCAAACCCATTTTGTTTCTTCAGTAGGCTCTCCTAAAATCTCTTTTATTTTCTCTTGTTTTAAAACTCCCCCCATTTGTTGTTCAGTTGCCCCTAAAATTTCATTTAAATTTTGTCTTGATTTAGAAATATAAACCAAAAGCTTTACATAATCTATGTTCCCTACTTCATATTCTTCTGCATAATGTGTGATGCTTTTAATTTCAGAATCAGCAGAATTTGAAATAGCTAGAATACTGCCTATTAAAAATAAACCCAAGATTAAACTGATTAATAGAATTACTCCTCTTTTTTTCATGAGAAATATAAATAAAAACACTTAATAAATTTATCTTTTTTTTGATTTTCTTCAATACATAAATTTATATACTGATATTATTTCTCATTTTTGACCTAGGAAACTAGGTAAATAGAAGATAATGGAGGACAAACATGGGAAATTTTAATAGGGGCGGTCCAAGAAGAAACTTCAACCGTGGAGGGGGGGGTTTTAGAAGCTTTGGACCAAGAGAAATGCATAAAGCAACTTGTTCTGCTTGCGGTGAGGAATGTGAAGTTCCTTTTAAGCCAAGCCAAGACAGACCTGTTTATTGCAGGGATTGTTTTATGAAGCAAAAAGGCAAAAAACCTAAGGAAGAATCTGAAGAAGAATCTGAAAGCGAAGAATTTGAAGACAAATCTGAATCAGAAGATGATTCTGAAGAAGAATACTAATTTTGATTCTTAAACCCAAAATATTTCGTTTTTATTTTTTATTTTTTATAAGCATCTTTTTCTATTTTTTATTATAAAACTATAGTAGTAACTATAATAAAGTAACAACCAAAGCTTTAAATACAGAAGTATGAATTAAAAGTAAATTCTTAAGTTTACAACCCAAAATTTTCAACAAACCTTTCAATAACTCTATACTCTTCTAAGAATTCATTCCCTTTTTTCGTTATAGAAAAGGTTTTTTTATCTTCTTCGCCGACATCTAAATTAATAAATTTTTTTTCAATTAATTCGTTGATGTACTCTTTGAACATTTGAGGAGATAAATTGGAAGCATAAAGCAATCTTGTTGGTTTTATATTTTTATTTTCCCTGATTGCATTAAGAATATCTTTAATAACTTCTAGCCTTTCCCTTTTCCTTGCCATTTTACGATTTATTATCCTTTTTAGTTACTTTAATAACCCCATATAGAAATATCAGAAAAACAATTACATTAAGAACATAAACATTAGCTAACCATCTTAAACGTGATCCAAAAAAAGATGAAAAAATAAAATTCAAAGTCCAAGCAATAAAATTTAGTATCATAACACAAAAATATAACTTAAGAAATTTATGCTGTTTCCCTCCACTCTTATAATTTTTATAACTTATTATACTAGCAAAACCGAACAATATAATCTGCGAAATAAACATAAAAGTATAACCCTCCCATAAATAATCTAAAACCACAATTATCCCAGTTAAAATACAGAAAATAGCTATTTTAAGATTAAATAACGAGCTAATTTCTTTATACCCCTCAAATTTTTTCCATAGAAGGCTGTAAAACAGAAAAAACCCGCCCATAATCATAAAAAATTCAAATACTAATCTCATTAATTCAAAATAAATTGGTTTTGCAAGAAGATATCTTAATACAAAAGCTATACCATAAAAAAAGAAAGCATTTCTAAAATATCTAATCCCTTGATGAGAACTAATCCTAAAAAGCCTATCTGTCTTTAAGAAAACAATAAAACATATAACCGCAATTAATATTGAATAAAAAAACCGAAATAAGTCTCGATTTTGTGCAACAAAATTATATAACTCCGGATACATACAAATGTAATTTTTTTTAGTTATTTAAGGTTTTATGTATAAAAATATAGAGGATTGCTACATATCTTATATCAATATCCTTGCTTCTTACCCTTTATAAAGAAAAATTCTTTGTGATAATTAAGATAAAAGAGGCAATAACTCATATTTTTTATTGTCTGTATTATCTGGCCAGTTAAGTAACAAGTTAATTTAAACAAGCTAAACAAAAAAAAGAAAATGGAAGAACAAATACCTCCCTAACATATTGAAAGGCTGTTAATTATTTAATTTATGCTTAACATAAATTCTAAAATCCTCTCTAGCCTCCCCTCGGCCAAGCCACTCCCTTCTACACTCTTTAAAAGGCTTGGTTCAGGGGAATTATATTTTAATAGAAAATCTTTATAAAGAAGTTCGCACAATCTTTCTTATGGAAAAAGACGAATTTCTCAAGCGCCTTGAAACAGAAATAAAAATAGGTAAATTATCTGATTATACTTTAAGAAATTATTTTAATTTTAATAAGCAATTACTAGAGCATGCGAAAAAACTGCCAGAACAGATTGATTCACAGGACATAAAAGATTTTCTAGCAGATAAGATGAATGATAAGGCCTCTGCATCAACAATTTTATTTTTGTCCTCTGTTAGATTTGCATATTCAAATATTTTAGCAAAAGATCCTACAATTAGCATAAAAAGGCCAAAAAAAGAAAACAAAATTCCAATAGTACTGACCAAAGAAGAGATTTTAAAACTTTTTGAAGCAACAGAAACCCTAAAGAGTAATTTAATTCTTCAATTACTTTATTCTTCTGGTTTAAGGGTAAGTGAAATTGTTAATTTAAAAAAGCAGGATCTGGATTTTAATGAAAATATTGGCTGGGTTAGAAAAGGAAAAGGGAAAAAAGACAGAATGTTTATTTTATCTGAAAAACTTTCAAAAAGACTGCAGAAATTTATCAGCAAACATGCAGACTGGAATCATATTTTTTCTAAAAATAACCCTTTAACAACAAGGAATATCCAGAAGATAGTCCAAAATACAGCAAAAAAAGCAGGAATTAACAAAGAGGTTCATCCGCATACCTTAAGGCATAGTTTTGCCACTCATTTATTAGATTCCGGAGTTGATTTGAGAAAAATACAGCTGCTGCTTGGGCACAGCAATATAAACACAACAACTATTTACACCCATATCAGCCAAGACCAATTAAAAGATATTAAAAATCCCTTGGATAATTTATAAAAGTTTAAATATAATCTATTCCTATAAGAAATATGAAATCAGTAAAAGGAAGTGAAACAGAAAAAAATTTATTAAAAGCATTTGCTGGAGAAAGCCAGGCAAGAAACAGATATACTTATTTTGCATCTGAATCTAAAAAAGCAGGTTTTGAACAAATATCTGCAATTTTTCTAGAAACAGCAGACAATGAAAAAGAACATGCAAAAGTCTTTTTTCAATATCTTCAAGGAGGAGATACTGAAATAACTGCGACATATCCTGCAGGCAAGATAGGAACAACAAACGAAAATCTTTTAGCTGCTGCAAATGGAGAAAAATTAGAATGGGGCAAGATTTATCCAGATTTTGAAAAAATAGCAAGAAAAGAAGGATTTAATGAAATAGCAGATTCATTTAAAGAAATAACAGAAGTAGAAGAGCAGCATGAAAAAAGATACAGAAAATTATTGGAAAATATCAAAAAAAATCAAGTTTTCAAAAAAGATAAATTAGTAAAATGGAAATGCAGAAACTGCGGTTATGTTCACGAAGGAAAAGATGCTCCCGATATCTGCCCAGCATGCAAGCATCCTCAAGCCTTTTATGAATTATTTGTAGAAAATTATTAAAACAAACTTAGAGTAATTGTTGTTCTTGAATTCTGCTTAAAATTTCAATAATAATCACAAAACCAGTTATAATTAGTATTAGAATATTAGCAATAAATAATATCTTATTCTGCTTAAAAAATGAAGCTATGGGGATTATCGGAAGAATTAATAATATAAAATATCCTATAGTTCCTAAATCAAGGAAACTTAATGTTCCAAATTGCACCATCTGAATTATATTTAATAAAGTCATCACAGAAGCTATTAAAGAACTAATCAATGCCAAAACGGCTATAATAATATAAATAGCTTTTCTCATACAAACTAAAGTTTAATGTAATTTAAATATTTATTTAAGAACTATTCATTAATTTCAACAATATATTTTCCCTTACTCTTTTTTCTATTTATAATTTTAGTCCAGGTTGCACAAGGATATTTCCTAAGCAAGTCATTAATCATTCCCCAGCATTTTTCTAATCCGAAATTTACTCCCCCTGCAAGTCCAAATGAGATTTCAATTATCACCTTTTTTACACACCCATGATTATAAAACGCAATTTTATTTAAATATAAAACTATATAGAAAAATATATGTTTTAGAGTGATATATATTTATATATCTAAAATCTAAAAAGTAGTTACACTTAATTTTAGAGGAGTAGCAGTTATTTTTATTAAAAAATTATATTACCTAAAATATAATCCGATTAATTCTATTTTGTCCAATACATGACTGTTTATTTCTCTTTCGATCTCTTCCAACTTTGCACCTTCTTTTAAATTCAATAATTTGTTTATAGCATATACTTTAAAATGATAATGATGAATTCCAGATCCCTTTTGGGGATTAGGTCCTCCATATTTTGCTCTTTTATAAGTACTTTCTCCATAAGTTCCAGGCAGGCTGTTTTCTTTGATAATTAGTTTTCTATTTTTAACAAGTATATTAAAAACAACCCAATGTATCCAGGTATAACCCACAACCCTGTGTGCATCAGGATCATCAACAATTAAAACCAGGCTTTTGCAATTATTTGGTATCTCATCTATAATCAAATTAGGGTTTATATTCTCTCCATCTCCGGTAAACCGAATAGGTATCTTCTCATTATCCTGAAAATCTGGGCTAGTAAGTTTCATAAATAATCTAAGAAATCTTGATTTATATTTTTTATTATGTTGCTACTTATTGTTCTTTTTTTAGTTTAAATTTTGGAAGATGATTATTATCAACTTTCATAACAACCAAACTATAACCACAAATAGTAAAAATTATTCCAACAAACAAAAATAAAAAAAAGCAAGGGGATAATTGTTGTGAACTGCAAGTTGAACACAATCCTTTACATAAGAATCTACTAATCATGCCTCCGATTATACCAAACCCCATAAACCCAAATCCAATAATTTTTTCTATCATTTTCCTCTTTTTTGTTTTAGTCAATTGTTATTGATTAAAGGATATATTCGTTTTTAAGTTTTGTTATTCATAATTTCTATAATTTCTTAACAATAGAAATCCTTTTAATTGCCTATTTACTCTAAATTTAATAAAAATGGCGATATATTCTTACTCAAGATTATCCACTTTTGAACAATGTCCTTTAAAATTTAAATTTCAGTATATTGATAAACTTGAACCAGAAATTAAGGAAACAATTGAAAGTTTTTTAGGACACAAGGTTCATGAAACTCTCCAATGGATTTATGAAGAGGTTGCAATAGAGAGGATATTAAAATTAGACGAGATTTTGGAAAATTATGTGAATAACTGGAATAAAGATTTTAATAGAGAAATCAAAATAGTTAAAGAAGAACTTGAAGCAGAACATTATTTTAACCAAGGAATAAAATTCTTAATAGATTATTTTCTTAAAAATTCACCGTTTAAAGACAATACAATAGCAACAGAAAAAAGAGTAGTCATTAATTTAGATGAAGGAGGAAAATACCGGCTTCAAGGTTATATAGACCGGCTGGTTCATAATAGAGAAACTAATGCCTTCGAAATTCATGATTATAAAACAGGAGGATTTCTTAAAACACAAGAAGAATTAGATAAGGATAAACAGCTTGCGTTATACTCAATTGCAATAAAAGAATTATTTAAAGATGTTAGTGATATTCATCTAATCTGGCATTTTCTTGCTTTTAATGAAAAAAGAATTTCAAAAAGAACTGATAATCAGTTAGAAGAGCTAAAACAAGAGATAATAAGACTTATAGATAAAATAGAATCAACAAAAGATTTCAATCCAAATCCAAGTGTTTTATGCAGATGGTGTGAATTTAAAACTTATTGTCCTCTCTTTAATTTTTAAAATTTAATTTTTTTAGAATTATCTAAAAGATTTTTGCCTTTTCCTTCTTGCCTTGCTATCTCCAGGTTTGTAAGCTTCTTTTCTTCTCGTATCTGCTACTAATATGCTTCTATCATAATTCAAAAAAGTTTTCTTTAGTTTTTCTGATTTTGTGATTTCAACTAATGCTCTTGCGATTGCTAATCTTGCAGCAGAAATTTGACCTTCATTTCCTCCACCGACAACCTTAACATCAATGTCAAAATCAAAATTATCAATCGTTTGTTTTGTTAACTCAACTATCTCTTGGATCATTAATTTTTTGAAAAAATCCAAATTTTCATAAGGTATTTTATTGATTAAGATTTTTCCTTGCCCATGCCTAATTGTGGCTTTGGCTACTGCAGTTTTTCTCTTTCCAGAAACTACCAGCGTCTTTGTATCTTCTTCTGCCATTTTATATTCTTTGTGAAAGTTCTTTTAATTCTATAAATTTTCTAGGCTTTGTTTTTCCTGATTTAATCATCTTTTCATTTTTGTATTCTTCAGGAATTCCATTAAAACATTTTATTTTTGAAAATGCAATTTTTCCTTGCCCCTTTCTAAAATCAGGTAGCATTCCTCTTATTCCCCTTTTTAGCATCATATAAGAAACATTAGGATATTTTGGGCCTTTTAAAGACATTTTTCCACCCATTCTCCTTAATCTCAAATATTTTTCAATAATCTCTTTTTTATTACCGGTTATAATTGTATTTTCACTGTTGACAATTATGACCTCACTTCCTTCTAAAGCCCTTTTTGCAGCAAAACTGCATAATCTTCCAAATATTGCTCCCTTAGCATCAATTATTATTTTATTTGCCATTTTAAATTATTTTTACTCCATCTAATTTCTTGTTTTTTTCAATTTCGTGTTTGATTGTTGTCATCTCACATCCCTTTTTCTTTAATTTTTCTAAAGCAGATTCTGAAAATCCTAAAGCAGCTATTGAAATTTTTCTTTCTATATTCCCATTACCAAGAACTTTTCCAACAACAATTATTTTATTTTCTTTTAGTTTATTTAATTCATCTAAATTAATTTTACCTTGCAATCTTGTAGACCCAGACAATTTTTTAGCCAAATCCAATAAATTATTTTTATTAGCTAATTTTATAGTATCCACTAATTCTTGTTTTGTTTTTCTTTTCTGTCTTCTATTTATTTTTGTCTTGCTTATTTTCATTTTAAAAATCATGCGGGAGAAAGGATTTGAACCTTTGTAGGCACTAAGCCACATGCTCCTTAGGCATGCCCATTTGACCACTCTGGCACTCCCGCATATAAAAATTAGGCGGAGAGTGTTTTTATAATCTTAGATACATAAAACTATTTTATTGCTTTGTTTAATTCAGTAAGATTTTCATCTAAGATATCTATAGCTTCTGTAAATATTTTTTTAACTTCCAACTGCCCCCAAGATTCAATATTAATAACCAATTCATTAATCTCTTTTAATTTCTTTATTTTTTCGATTTGTTCATCATTACATTTTTCCTTTAATTCTTTTTCATCATAGCTTACTTTACCATCTTCATTAATATTGATAAAATTAACCAGACTATCCTCTACATTATGTTTATAATACATCAAGCCAGGGCTGTATTTAATATGCTCAATTCCCCTGCCAACCCTTGCGATAGCAGTTAATTGTATTTCTTGTTCATTATCTAACAAAACTATTGGTGATTTATATTCTGTTCCTATAGAAGGTTTTAGATCCGTAGCATAAACCATCTTTGGCCCAGCTTCTTTTAATCTGAATTTTGTTTCTTTAATTGTCTTTTCTGTTTTAATAGGAATTAATCCGATTCTATGCGCCAAAACCTCATCGTATAACGCAGAATCATTTTGCGCAATCTCAACTTCATCTATAGCCAGGGTTGGAATCTCTAACAAAGATCTTCTTATTGCATTAGCTAAACTAATAGACATATCTGTAACAAAACTAATTTTTCCCTGCTTCTTATCATAATTTTTTGTTTTTATCATTTTTATCCTTTATTAGTAATTTATTATACGATTTTAATATGCAAATAAAAAGCATATTATTATTTTATTTTGTAAATGCTTTTTATTTGAGCAATCATCTCGTAGCTTAATCTTAATTGTCATAACTTATTTAGTATTATTTTTATTATTTAATTGTTATTTTATATGTTTTTAAACTTATTTAATTAAACTCTTCTACCCCTCCTTCCGCCAGGAAGTTTTGGTCCCCCTCTAGGCATTCGTGTGTTATCCATAATACTTAGTATCTTAAATCCTGCTCTTGTAAGAGACTTAATTGCCGCATGTGCTCCTGGGCCCGGATTTGCCTGTCCTGTTCCGGCCCTTATTTTAACATAAAATCCAGTGAAACCATAATCTCTTGCTTCTTCTGCTATTTTTTGAGCAACAAACATAGCAATAGTAGGATTTGCCTTTAATCTGCTTTGTTTTGTAGACCCTCCTCCTGAAAATTTAGCAATGCTTGTTCCTGCTAAGTCAGTTAAATTAATTATAGTATTATTAAAAGTAGTATAAATGTGTAATATACCGATTCGTTCTTTCTTTTCTTTTCTTTCAGAATCTTGCTTTTTAGGTTTGTCTTCTTTGATCTCTTCTAAATCTTCATTTTTTTCTTCCATTTTAATTTACTACCTCCACTTCTTGAATTTGTTTATTTTCAACAATAGGCGGATTAATGTTTTTATCAATAATGTTTAATTTTTGAACGTTTTGTTCATCTTTACCCTCACTTTGTTCTTGTTTTTTACTTAAAATCTCTTCCTTTATTTCTTCAATTTTACTTTTTTTTGTTTCTTTTTTTAGAACCAAGTTTAATCTTACTGACGGTTCTTCTTCTAAAGAAACTTGATATGAGGGAATGTTAACTATCCTGTTATTGACAGAAACATGTTTGTGAGCAACAAATTGTCTTGCTTGTTTTGGTGTATTTGCAAACTTTTTCATAAAAACAATTGTTTGAAGTCTTCTTTTTAGCCAGTCTTCTTTGTCTAAAGCTAATGCATCTGCAATTTTCTCAACCTTAAAACCAATTTTTTGTAATCTTTCAATAAATATCCTTTTTTCTTCATCTGATTTTGTAATTAATTTTTTTGCTAGATTTCTTACTCTCGCAATTGCACTATCTGCCTTCCAAATTTCTCTCTTATTTTTTAATCCATATTTCTCTTTAAGTGTATTTTCTTCTTCTATCCTTATCTTATCAAAAGGTCTTCGCGGCCTCGAATATTTTTTTCTATTTCTTTTTGGCATTTTAATTAATTAAATATTTAATAAAACTTTTAGCAGTTTCAGTATATTCTGGGTGATGGTATAGATATTCAATCTGATTGCATAATCCGTTCGTAAATGATTCAACAGGTTTTATAAATGGTATCGCAGCACATCCGAGTAAAAGATTTTCAAAAATAATTTTCCCCCAACCTTTCTCTTCAACTTTTCCTTCTAGTTTTTCCATTTTATTTCTCCTTTCCTTTTTCTGATTTAGCAGGAGCCTCTGCTTTCTTTTTAATTACTCCAACAGATTTGCCCTTTTTCTTGCTTCTGAAATGGCTTCTTGTTCTCTGTCCTCTAGTTGGCTGTCCAAGAGCGTGCCTGTATCCCCTATAAGATCTTATTTTCTTTAATCTTCTTATATCAAATTCTTTAGTAATCTCAAGTTGGGTTGTGAGCAAATGTTTGTTCTCTCCTGTCTCAAAATCTTTTCTTCTATTCATTAAAAAAAGAGGAAGTTTAGGATTTTTAAGAAAATCTTCAATTTTTTCTATTTCTTGTTTGTTCAGGTTTTCAATACTTTTATTTGGGTCCATTTTAAGTATTTTACAAATAGCATTAGAAATACTCCAAGAGACTCCTTTAATATAAGTTAGTCCAACCAAAACTCTTTTGTTCCCAGGTATATCTGTCTGTAAAATTCTTATTAAGGAAGCATATTTTTTCTCTTCTCTCATAAATTTTCCCTTATTCTTTGTTTCTTGTTGTGTTTGTTCTTCCATATTTACATATTTATAAATAAGTTATATCTCTCCTTCCCTGTTATTTCTTCTAATATCCTTTTTTCAATTGCCTTTTTTGGATCAGGTAAATTTGAAACTCTTTTCTTTAAATCATTTAAATTTTCAAAAAGCTTCTTTTTCCTTTCTTCTAATATCGCATCTGTATGTTTTTTTCCAAAGCCAGGTAATAATTCAAATTGGTGTAACCTTGTGTTTATTGCTCCTGCTTTATTGAAGAATTCAACAAATTTCTTCTCATTTTCACCTATTTGTTTTTCAATGAAATCACCGAGTTGTTGTTTTGCAGTTTCTGTTAGTTTGTTTGTTGGAAGCCTTCCTAAAATATAATAAATTTTTTCTCTTTTGCCTTCTCCAATATATACAATCTCATTAATTTCTAATTTAACTCCTCTCCTGGGAACCAATTCAAGCAAGGTAAAATTCTTATTGCCTATAGCCTGGGCTATTGGCATCATTTTCTTTTCTAAAGGATAACCATAAGGCAGGTAATCTAAGATTATTGCATTTTCTTCCTTTTCCATTTTTCTTATTTCTTAACAACATCCAGTATTTTATTTGTTTCATCCTCTGTTAAACTGACATCGGTAAATATTTTATTTAGATCACTAGCATCTTCTGGCATTAAGTCTATTATCTTAACTATATGCTCATTTTTTATCTTAAGCAAATCAAGCTTTTCTAGTTCTTCTTTAATTTTTCTAGATTTTTCCTGCTTTGTTTTTAAAAATTTTTTTAAATAAACTTCTATTTGAGTTCTCTTATCATTTTCAGGAATATCTTTTAAAATTTCCTGAACTTCATTAAGATTCAATGGTTTTCTGTCTAATATCATTGTTTTATCCTCATTAAATGTACTGGGTGTATTATATAAGTTTTTTCTTTGTTTAAATCTTTCATCCTTATAATATATGAGTTTCCCCTTTTTCCTTCTACAACCCCTATGCGTCCTTGTAATTTGCTTGGAAATCTTGGTTGTAAAGCAAGCTCGCTTATTACAGCCACACTATCTCCTTTTTCAAAATCTTGAAAGTATCTACTGAGTTTAATTTTTCCCTTGTTTTTTAATGTTTTCCTTTTTATCATTTTAATAAAAACCAAACTAAGAATTATTTTCATTCTTAGTACCTATAGGTCGTTTAAGGCAATAAAATTACCGACTAAGTTTTAATTATAAGTTTACTATAAAAACCTTAAAAAGAACTCCTTTAAAAATCTTCCTATCAGCTCTGCATTAAATCCCCTCTTTTCTGGGCATTTTCCATGTTTGCTACAATCGCCTTAAACATCTTCTCTCCGAATGCAGAATAGCCACATCTTGCGCAAAAATCTATAACACTTCTATCAGGCAATTCGCATTTGCAATAAATACATCTTTTTGCCATTTCCACTTTTTTTTATTTTGTAAAATTAATTATGATTTAAGGTTTATAAAGTTTTATATGGTTAAGCAGAATTTTCAGCCTTTTTCATCTTCCTTCTTTTTCTAATCTGCCTATAAAAAATATAGGTAATAATAATTGTTATTACTATTCCAATATAAGTAGTTGTATTGCTTTGTTGTATTAATCCTAAATCTGTTGCCTGTTTTCCAGTATAAGTTGTTATTTGTAAATTAAGATTTTCTTCATATTTATTATTTAAATTATCTTTGTATCTTACTGTTATGGGAAAGTTTACTGTGCTAGGAGAATTATCCTTAAAAAATATTTTAAACTCTGCGGTATCAAAATCATCACTGCTTATATCACCAATATAAACATTTTTTTGGGACAGAACATTATAATATGCCCCGTTTACTAATTCAATTTCTAAGAATTTAACATCTGAAAAACCCTTGTTAGTTATTCTAAGCGAAACTTGATTTTCCTGTCCTCTCAAAATTAGACCAGTTTCAATACCCAAATCAATAATTGGTTTTGAATTAACGCTAATTCCAATCAAAGAAGATTTAGTTCTTGTTTGAGTTTCTCCGCTGATTCTATAGCTTACCTCTAAAGGAATTTTATAAATTCCAGATTTAGCATCGCTTAATGCTATTATTTCAAATTCTGCGTATTCTAATCTTCCATCTCTAATCTCATCAAAACTAATTTCAGAACTTGAACTATAGGGTGCAAATGGGACATCTTTTAAATTTAAGCTAACCGAAACATCTTCAACATCATCATTTCCTTCATTTTCAACTCCTATTTTTATTAAAGAAGATTCCCCAGGAGCAATCACTTCAGGGTTAGTATTTACTGAAGAAATTGTTAATGCACTAGCAAGATTAAGCATGCTAACTAAACAAATTCCCAAAATTAATAATGCAAGTACCGTCTTTCTAAGTTTCATCTTAAACATCTCCTAATTTGATTTTTATTTAATTTTAATGCTTAAATCAAATTACTCGCCCAGAACAAATCTGAGGTACCATCACCTCTTAACAAAGATATTTTTTATTCTTTTTAAACTTTTGCAAAATGTTAAGTCCAATATCAAACTTAACATCATAGGTTTTTCTTGAAAAATTATTCATCGGCAAGTTTAAATATGATTTTTATCTTATTTTTATATTC
>Ga0209541_10008280_pt1 | contig 17182 bp, 21 predicted proteins | sample RifCSPlowO2_01_FD_184027 | JGI IMG/M metagenome (GOLD analysis project Ga0209541, IMG submission 184027) | Groundwater microbial communities from Rifle, Colorado - Rifle CSP2_plank lowO2_0.1 (SPAdes) (version 2) | ecosystem: Environmental > Aquatic > Deep subsurface > Groundwater | place...
TCTCCCCAATTATAACAATAGGTACTTATTCAATATTAACTGCTATATTTTCTTTAATAAAAACCCCTTCAAAATCCCATAAAAATCTTTGAACTCTAATTTTCTTTCACCTTCACCTCTATAACTTAAAAAACCAGGATTTTCATCTAAATAACCATGCATACCTTTAACAATTTTTTCATTATAACTATTTGGAAAAATTAAAATGCCTTTTTTACATATCCCAATTAACTCACCATACCTTTCATCTTTCATTCTGACTTTGTACTTTTCATAATCTTTCTCTTCTAAAACTTTCATTCCTAATCCTTCTAAACATTCTTTAACTCTTTTTTTATCTTCTAAAAACCAAAATCTAGCAACACTAGAATCTAAAAACATTAAACATTTAGTATTTAATTTCTCAACTTCCTTTTTAACATTTACAGTTCCTTTAACATCATACATTCCATGGTCCCCCACAATCACTAAATTGTAATTTTCATTGAAAACATCTTTAATCAATAAATCAATTTCCTTTAATTTTTCTAATCTTTCCATTCCCAAACCATATTCATGCCCTACTTTATCTAATCCTAATAAATGAACAAAATAAAAATCATAATTCTCTTTTAATTTTCTTTTTAGAATTTCCATAACCTTTTTATCAGAGTATTTAAAAAAATTCAATTTCTTTTTCTTATCATAACTAAAAGGATAATTAAAATACCAAAATCTTTTTCCATTATCTTTTAATTCCTTAAACAAATTATCTTCCAAACAAGTCAATCTTCTCTTAGAAAAATCAAAATATTTTAAACTTCTAAAATCAAAGTTATACAACCTCAATAAATAACTTTCACCTATCAATAACATAACTAAAATATTCAAATAACTAAAAAATTTTTTAATTAATCTGTTCTTAACATCGAAATAGCTTAACCATTTTAATTTACTATTCCTACTTTTCATAATATTAAACCAAAACCCATGCTCTTCTATATCTTTACCAGAAAAAATACTCTCTAAATGTCCACCATATCCGACTAAACTCTTAACAGAACCATACATACTTTTACTTTTCAGGGATTTAACAAAATCCATTTTATCTATTTCATCTTCTCTCCAAGAATCCAATAAAATGAATATCGTTTTCATACTATTTTCTGCCCAAAAAATATTCTACAGGCATCTCCATTACTCTTCCTGCAATTATCAAATAATTCTTTTTTATCTCTGCTAAACTTTACAGGATAAACTCTCTTAATAAATTTATAAGCTCTAAAAATCTCATCATTTATTTCACCACTTTCCTCAACACTTCTGTACATTAGAATCCCACCTAAATAAATAAGGATATCAGGCATAACCCTATTAAACAAAACTCTATAATAACTAAATTTATGATACCTCTTTAACCTCCAAAAATATAAAACATTAAAATACAAAGGCAATAACCTAATAACCACACCACTTAAATTTCTACCTAATTTCTTCTCTTTTAATTTAAAATCAACATAAGGTTTTAAATATCTTTTAGGAAAATCAAAATAAAACTCTTCCAAATTATTAATACCAAAAACCCTATTCAAATAGTAATCCAAAACTATCAACAACATTTCTCTAGTCTCAAACCAATATTTAATAGGATCTTTTTTAATCTCTAATTTCAATTTTAATTCAACACCTTCCCCAACTTTCTCAACTAGATTCTTATCTTTATCATATAATTCCATAAATTCTTTTTCATAAACCTCTTTAAATTTCTTCAACCTTTCTTTATGCGTCAAAGGCATCTCACCTTTCAACAATAATAAAGTAGTTATTATTTCCAATCTTGCTTTAACACAACCATAGATCATTGTTTTCCCTTTATCAGGAAGCTCATCAAAATACTTAGGAGAAAAGGTCTGAAAATTATAAGAAACCCTATTCAATAAGAATCTTATACCATCACTCAAGGGAATATCTTTTATTCTAAAATCAGGTATTTCTTTTCTTGTATCTTCACCATATAAAACGTAACTGCAATGTTTTAACTCATAAATCTTCAATAAGTATGGTAATTTTCTTAATTTATTTATAGTTAAATTCTTCAAATCAATAGAAAAAGTATCTAATTGTGTGGTTGTTGTTCTAAACTCATCATAAGGTTTTAAATTAATTTTCTTCCAACATTCTTCTTCAACTTCATATAATATTTTCTCGTTTATTTTCTTTTTAGTTATTATATAAATATCATAATCATTTAAAGGCAATATTCTACCATCTTTAATTTCATAACTTCCTTCACCCTTCCCAAAACTACCAGCTAGTATTATAGAAACACCATTTATTCTTTTATTTATCTCTTCAACTATTACTTTCAATTGTTTTTCAATTTCCTTATCTGCTTTTTTATCATTTGTAAATTTCATTTCTTCCTCACAAAAACAACCATCATTGAAGGCAACCAAACTAAAAAACTAAATCTACCAAACTTCAAATTTACTTTAAAATATCTAAAAAAATTCTTAAAACTTACATATCTAAAATCTTTTTTAATCTTTATTACTCCAAAACCTGCTTTGTTTAACATCTTCCTTAAGGTTTTTTCAGAAAAATAATATAAATGTTCTTCAGGATTTAAAAAATTCCATTTCCTGCCCATTAATTTAGCAAACCAACTATCAATATTTCCAGTAACAACTACCAATAAACTATTTTCATCTAAAATTTCATTAACTTTTCTTAAATCTTTAAAAGGATCTTTGCTATGCTCAATAAAATCAAACATAGTCACAATATCAAACTTCTCTTTAATGTCTATTTTATCAAAATCTCCAATATCTACACATAAATGTTTTCCGCTACAATACCCTACAGCAAATTCACTTATCTCCACACCTTTAACTTCATAACCATTTTCTTTAGCAACCTCTAAAAACTCACCAGTACCACAACCAATATCTAACAATTTCTTTTTTTCTGAAAAGGTTAATTTCTTAATATCCTTAATCAATCTTCTAAAATTTTTTTTCTTTAAATTCCTCTCTTCCAAATAATCTTCATAAACACTACCCGTTCTAGAAAAATAACTTTTATCATATTCTATTTCTTTTCTGGGATTAACATAAACCAACCCACATCTACATCTAACAATTCTAAAATCATTTTTAATATACTTCAAACTATCATAACTAGAATTACACAGATTACATCTAACTTTTTCCAACATTTTACAACTTCTTTGAACTTCCTATATACTCCCATTTTGTTGAATATTCCTCTTTTTTCGCATCTTTCCTAGCTAAAATATCAGCGTATTTGTCTATTCCTAAAAATCCCAAAAAATAAATCAATTTCAACGGATTTAAACTTAATTCTTTTAAAGTTGCAGGTATTAATTCCTTAGTTGAATTCGAAGGAACTCTATAATTTTTTATTTTTTCAATCTGATAATGTCCTAACATAACTCTCTTCCTTTGCTTAACATAATCAGTTATATTTAAAGGATGCTGTATCTTAACAATCGCATCTTTGCTATATTCATTAAAATAACCATTTTCTCTTATTTTTATCCCAATAAACAAATCATCATTTATTATATTAGGTATTTCTTTCACAATCTTTGGTTTAATAGCATAAACATAACCAGAAATATGAACAAATTCTTTTTTCTTTACTTTATCCCTAGCCAATCTATCAAACAACCTAAATCTTAAATCTCCAACATAATCCCAAAATCTATTTTCTGTTTTCAAAGTTAAGGTTTTTCCACTTACAGCACCAACTCCATATTTAAATTTTTTCAACAAATTATCAAAACATTTATCCTCAGGCAAAACATCAGCATCCAACATCACTAAATATTCAGTTTTACAGTTTTTAAAGATTTTATTAATAGCAGAAGGTTTACCTTTTCTTTCTTTTTCACTTATCAATTTAATCCTTCCATCTTTCTTTATTTTCTCTTTAACTATATCTTCAGTTCTATCAGTACAACCAGAAGCAACAACAATAATTTCTTTTAAATCATTAATATTCTCACTTTCTATAATTCTATCTAATAATTTTCCTATATTACCTTCTTCATTATATGCACAAATTCCAATTGAAAAGTTCATTTTATCTGCTTATCTTTATTCTTTCAATTTTATACTCTTGTCCCCTTTCTGCTTTTATGTCATCTAAGTAATTTCCAATTATTCTTGGTAAGTCTTCTGCTATAACTTCATCACTTTCTCTTACCTTTCCGCTACCTTCGATAATCACATCAACACCATTTATTTTTGTTTCTAATTTCATCTTTCTACCCCCACATTAATTAATAAATTCAAAGATTATTAATAAAGGTTGTTCATCCTCATCACTATAAACCCTAATAGGTCTTACCTTATCCTTGTTCCTATCACCATAACTATAGGCCCAATCAGGTGTAAATCCAGGTTCAAACACACTAACAACCATATACTTAGGTTTTAATTCTTTAACTTTCTTATTAAAATCAGCCTCTGTTAATTTATCAGTTTCATTATGAAAATCAATCGTGTCTCTTTCAGAATAATACATATTTTGGTAATGTGACTGGCTAACTATTAAATCATCGGGTTCTGTATTCTGATATAACCAAATACCAGCCTCTTTAACAGCTCTATATGATTCTTGTTTATTTTTTATTAAACTATCAGCAAAACTTAATTGAAAAAAACTAAAAACAACCAATAAAACAACCAATAAAACAATCCATATATTTTTATTCTTTTTAAAATAATGTTGTGAATCCATAACACCTTTTCCTAAGATTATAAATAAAGCAGGAAACATAGCAAATACATATCTCTCTTCTATACCAGAACCAGCTAAACTAAAAAATACATAAGGAGTAAACATCCAAGTTAATAAAAACAATTTATTAATTAATCCTTCTTCTTTCTTCTTTAATAATAGATCAAAACCTAGAAATAAATCCAAACTCAAACCCAGAACTATCAAAAATATTAACAAGCCCAATAACTTTCCACTCAACAAAAAATTACTTAGTATAGCTAAAAGTCCTGGAGCGAAAACAACATAAGAAAACACATCTAAATTTTCCCATAATTTCCCAAAATTCATACTACCCTTGAATCTAACCTCTCCACCACCAATACCAGTAAATTTCTGAAAAGGATGTTCATAAGTTAAACCTAACCAAATAAAAAATGGGGACATAATCAAAATAGCTATTACCAAAGCAATCCAGATATGTTTATTTTTAACAAATTTTATTCCATCTTTAGCTAATACCAAAACTAATAAAGGTAAGAAATAAATCAAACTTGAACCTCTAATAAACAATAAAAATCCTAAAGCAATTCCAGCAAATATCAAACTTTTTTTCTCTTCCTTAATAACACCTTTATAAGAAAAATAAGCAGTTGCTAACCAAATTGTTAAAGTAGGCAAATCACTTAATAATCTTGCGGTATGAAACAAATGCAACCATAAAACTGACATAGCAAATCCAGCTAACAATCCAACTTGTTTATTATAAATCTCTTTTCCTAACAAATAAGTCAACCAAACTCCTGCTATCGAAAATAACAGTATAGAAATTCTTAAAATGGTTTCCCCTCCCCCAAGCATATATAAAAAACCCCAGAATACAGATAAAAAAAATGGTCTTCTAGGATTGAATTCATAATGATTTAAAGGTAAATCCTGCCCAATTACTTTAGCTCCAGTCAAATAATCAGCACCATCCCACCAAACAGCCTGGTCAATATTAAAATACATTAATCTCAAAATAAAAGCAAATATTAACAAAGCTATCAATAAGTAAGTATGAATATCTTTATTACCTAAAAATTTCATAACAGTCTCTTTTTTCTTCTCAACTTCTTTATTTTCCTCTTTTATACTTTTTTCAGAATTATTCTCTTCCATTTTGCAAGAAGGAATTAATTACTATTTAAAAAGATTTGTATGATTTAAGAAAACATAATTATGCTGCCTGAACAAGTTTTTCTAGTTCACTAAAATCAATAGTTATTAAATCAGCAGCTGATCTTCCTTCACATATAATACCAACATACCCAAATACACAACTATTCAAATTTTCAATTTCTTTTGGTATATCACCACTTAGACAATGTAGGATAATGTATGGTTCTCTTTTAACATCATAACTTTTCTTATCAACTACAACCTTTCCTTTAGTAACAGGTTTTCCGCATCCTATACAAAAATATTCTACCATTTATCCCCCTAAACATTGTTAAACAACAAAAAATATTTAAATCTTTCGTTAAAAATCAACATTGCAGCTCAAAAACCAATATCTTTTTTGGTTCATCAATTTTGTATAAATAATCATCATTATTCAATAAATCTTTCAACATCGGCCTTGTTTTAATAAATCTCTCGTCTATAACGATCAAATCAACATCATTCAAACAACCATATTTTTTTGTTTCATCATAATTAGCATAAGGTAAATAAACCTGTTTTCCTTCTGAATAATAAGCAACCCATGCCTTTCTCCCCATTATTATCTTTCCTTCATAACCATTGTTTTTTAACCATTCACCCATTTTTTTATGCTCAATCGCTTCAGTTCTTATATCTCCTTCTCCGCTATATAAAGCTAAAACATTACCAATTAATAACACAACAACTAAAATACCAACAATTAACTTCCAATATTTACCAAATTCAAAAATACCTTTACTCATCCATATTAATAAAAATGGAACTATTAAAGATAAATATCTAACCCAAATAACAAACATAGGAAAAAACAACAAAGGATACAAAAACAACAAAAACAAAAATTTATTCTCCCATCTAAAATCTTTTAAACCTAAAAAAGAAATAAGCAAAAACACTAACGGAAATATACTTCTAACTTTAAATATCTCTTCCCATAAATTTTTAAAATAATTCTTAAAAAAACCATCACTAAAAACATAACTAAAAATATTTCTATATTCCTTCCTTAAAATATCTCTTTTCAACTTCTCATTTTCTAATTCAAAGAAAGTTTTTTCATACTCCTCACTTCCAACATCTCCCTTACTCAATAAAAAAGTCAAACTACTCTTCCCATTACTCAATAACTTACCTGTTTCTAAATATAAAAAACCAATATAAGGAGCAATTACAACTAAAAATATCAACAAAAATACTAAACTTTTTACAATAACTTCTTTTTTATTTTTAACCAAACTGAAAACAAAAAATATTAAAACAGCAATAGCAATCTCTGGCTTTATCCAATAACCAACACCGAATAACAAACCAGTTAAGACATAATTTAACCATTTTTTATTATCTAGACTTTCCAAAGCAAAATAAATTCCAAAAAAGAACACAAAAAAATATAAACTTTCAGCATAAACAATATCAGATAAATAAACTAAAACAGGGTATAAAGCAGTTAACAAACCAGCAATTAAAGCAACTTTCTTGTTATAAACTTTTTTAGCTATCAAATAAATAGGAATGACCAATAAACCACCAAATAAAACTGATATCAATCTTCCAGCCAATTCTAAATTTCTAACAATAAATGATAATAAACCAACTAACAAAGGATACAAAGGAGAATAAACCAAATCAACATCACCTTCTATTCCAATATACCCATTACCAGTTACTAAATTTTTACCAATAGTAACTAAACCAACACCATCTTCTTCAATTACACTATGAAAACCTAAAAAAATAAGTCTGATTACTAAAGCTAAAATAAATACAATTAATAATTTCCAATTTATCTTCATTTTCCTCTATAAATTATAACTCTCTTTTATAAATCTCATTTTTAATCACAAAATACTTAATCAAACCATACAATTCATTTCTTTCTTTCAAAATCTCAAATTTATTCTCTCTAAAAATCTTCTTCATTTCCCTAACACTTAATCTATCATGTGGACCTTCTGGTAATTTCATTTTCAACTTTTCCATTATAATTAAACCAGGCTCAAAAATAGGATTAATAAAACTTACAAGTATCTTACTATCAAATTTTCTTAATTCATTAAAAACTTTCCTAACATCACCCAAATGCTCAACAACATCTATCAACAAAATAAAATCATATTCACCTTTCTTTAAATTTTCTGCATCCCCGACTTCAAATTTTAAATTTCCTTTTTTATATTTCTTCCTTGCTTCATTTATCATTCCTTCACTAACATCTATTCCTAAACCATAACTAGGTTCTAAAAAATCCAATAATTCACCAGTACCACAACCAACATCTAAAATTCTCTTGCCTTTCCCAACTTCCTTCATCAATATTTTCTTCAAAGCTCTATAATAAAACTTATTTTTCTCTTTATACTTATCATATTCTCCACTTATTACATCAAAATGTTCTTTGATTTTGTTTTTCATTTTCTTCTTTGTATTTAGTATATTTCCTTCCATATTCAGAAACATCAAAACCACCAGCGCCACCCAACACATCAACTGCTTTTTCAAACATCCCTATTCTTCCTTCATTTCCATTAACAATATCTGTTAACATCTCATCTAACCACACCTTAAGATGATCAGATAAAGCTCATTTAAACTTCTTACCTTAAACAAAGTATTTAACACATAACTAGGCCTTAAATAAAATTCTTTATAAGCTCTAAATATTGCTCTTTCTAAATCTTCACTTTTCACATAACAAAAATACTCATTAAAAAAAGCACTGCTATGAACCTTATCTATACCCCACTGTGTTCCATCACCAATCTTATCTGTTTTTTCTTTTACCTTTTCAAATAATTCAGTTCCAGGAAAAGGTGTAGTAATTCCTATATCTATTGTTGTTGGTTTTATTTTTTTAATAAATTTTATTGTGTTATCTAATGTCTCTATTGTTTCACCCTCCATACCAAACATAAAATGAGCATGTGTATCTATTTTAATTTCATTAGCCCACTTAAACGTTTCTTCTATATCTTCAATTTTAATATCTTTCTTAGCAACATCTAATATTTCCTGCACACCTGATTCAACACCAACCCATAAACTATGACAACCAGCCTTCTTCATCAACTTCATTAATTCTTTATCAACGCTTCCAATTCTAATATTACACATCCAACTTAATTTAATGCCTCTTTCTAAAATACCCTCACAAATCTTCTCTGTTCTTTCCTTACTCACTGTAAATGTTTCATCCCTAAACAAAACTTCCTTAAACCCTTTCTTCCATAACATCTCTAATTCATCTAAAACATTCTCTGCACTTCTAAATCTATACTTTCTTCCATAAAAACTAGGAGAGGTGCAAAAAGTACATCTTCCTATACAACCTCTGCTACTCAAAATAGTAGCCATAGGCCATTTTTTAGCTAAAGGATTAAAATAATCTTCTTTATCAACCATATCCCAATCTGGGAAAGGTAATTCATCTAAATTCTTTATCACATCTCTTCTTTCATTAACCTTAATTTCTCCATTCTCCTTATAAGAAATTCCTTTTACTTTCCCTAAATCTCCATTTTTCTTCAAAACTCCAATTAATTCTTTAATAGTCTCTTCTGATTCACCCTGGATACCAAAATCAATTATTTCTTCTTTTAATGCTCTTTTAGGATAAACAGTTGTATGGGGACCACAAAAAACAATTTTTAATTTTCTATTTCTCTCTTTTAATTTTTCAGCAAATTCAACATCATCCCTAAAAGTTGTATTACTGCTAGCTATTATCAAAACATCAAAATTATTATCTATTTTTTCTAACGATCCCTCTATTGTCCATTTCTTACTTAAAGCATCTATTAACCTCACATCTTCACTTTTCAAAACACTAGCAATATACATTAAATTCAATGGTGGTAACTGAATATCAGCCACTCTTTTACCATGGCACCAACAACCATAAATCAAATCCCTGCCTATAGGTTCATTATACTTATTAGGAGGATTTAAAACTAAAATTTTCATTTTAAAACACCTATTTAACACCCTTTTTTATAGTTTTCGAAAGAAGAATTATCCTTTTCTATCATAATCATCAGGAACCCATAAACCATAATTAAAAATATATTCTTTACTAGTTTTGACATCAAACATCCCAGATAATAAATAAGGAACTCTTATTTGATAACCAATTATGTCTTCTCCAAATTCTCTAAAACTCATAATTGCTCTATCAAAATCATTTCTTCGTTCAAGAACTTCTGGATTTTCTTTAAATTTTACTTCCAAAAAATTATCTTTAAATCTATCTTTTGAGGCTGTCTCTGATAGTAATTTTATGAATTCATCTGGTAGTAATATACTCCTCAAATATTTATACTTTTTTAACCATCTGCCACCCGGTCTATTTACACATATCTGATATACAAGTGGATGTTCTAATAACATAAAAATTAGTTCTTCATAAGCTTCTGATGGATTATCAATATTAGTTCTAACCATTATTGGATTATAAACTCTTGAGTAAATATCATGATGATGATATTTTGGTCCTTTTTTTCTAAGAAAAGTACTAATAGATTTAATCTCTCCAAAAGTAATTTCTTCTAATCTTATAACTTTTGTATACATATTACCCTCCCTCCAAACAGAACCTCTTTTAAATTAAAAATTACCTAAAAATTTATAAATTTAACTAAATTTCCACCAACCTATACTTCTTTTTTCCTATTCCTAATTTCTCACAAAAATCCAGAATATATTCTCCATCAATTTCATGAGTCGCTTTAAAAGGATCAAACCCTTTTTGTTTCTTAACTAAATCCAAACAAGCTTTATCCAAACCAACACAATCCTTACTCATTAAAATTCCTATATCTTCCATAAAAGGTTCTTGCTTCCCACTAAAACAATCACAATTATAAGTTATATTATTCAAGAAATTTATACACCAAACATTTCTTCCTTCTAAAACACCTTTTGCATATTTAGCAATCTTCTCCATTACTTTATTCCTGCTTCTTCCTCTCCAGTTAATACCAATTGCATTTTCAGGACAAACAGCAATACATTTAGCACAACCAACACATTTTTCTTTATTTATTTTAGCCTTCCCATTTATTTTAATAGCACTTACATCACAATTTTCAACACAAATACCACAAGCAATACATTTTTCTTCATGAACAATAGGAGCAATACCAGAATGCATATCTAACTTTCCAGCTCTACTTCCTAAACCCATTCCAATATTTTTGATAGCACCACCAAAACTAGTTAACATATGACCTTTAAAATGTGATAAAACTAACAAATTTTTATATCTCTCCAAACCTTTACCTAACCTAACAATATCATTACCAACTTTAACTTTAATTTCATCCTCTCCTAAATTCCCATCTAAAATATCTATATCTAAAAAACCAAAACCATGTTTCTTAGCCAATTCAATATGACTTTTTCTAGTTGTTCTTTTTCCTTTGTACAAAACATTACATTCAATAAATTTTGCTTTAAAATATTTTCCAATATCTTTTATCAATTTAGGATCAATATATGTATCATTCCCTTCCTCACCAAAATGTATCTTAACACCAACCTCTTTAAAATCCTTGCTAACAATTTTAAAAAATTCATTCACTTTTCTAACATCTTTGGTGAAATATACTTTTTGCATTTTTAAAAATAAAGAACTAATCATTTAAATGTTTTATGTAATCAAAAATATATAATAAAAACTCTAAAAACTTATAAATATTGATTAGATTTTAGAAAACTATGAAACTTGATGAAAATAAATTACACTGTATGCAAATAAACAGTAAATTTGGATCCCTCATTCATATTTTACCATTAATAGAAGGTTTAGATAGAATAATTATAAATGGAGAAGATGATGTTACTTATGCTCCAAATGAAGATGATAGATTAATGGGACACACACTTAGACTTTTTCTACGTAAAGATTGTGAACCACCAATGATCTATGTTCATATAGATAACCAATTTGCTGCACAGTACTCCTATTTTGATGATGAATTTGCTAAAAGAACAGAACTTCCACCATATTAATCAACAAACCTGTACCTCAACAAATACCATCCAGCTTTAATACCATCTTTCCAAGTTATTTTTTTTCCTTCTTTAAAACCTCTTGCATTATAACTTATAGGAACTTCTTTTATTTTATAACCTCTTTTCAGTATCTTAGCAGTTATCTCAGGCTCTAAATCAAAACCTCTTGCTCTCAATTTAACACCTTCCATAACCTCCTTCCTAAACATTTTATAACAAGTTTCCATATCAGTTATTTTTCTAAAATATAATAAACTTGTTAACAAACTCAAAAATTGGTTTCCTTTATAATGTAAATATAATATCACTTTTTTAAATTTCTTTCCCAAAAACCTAGAACCATAAACAACCTTTTCTCCTTTTTCAATTTCATTCATCATTTCTAAAAAATCTTCTGGATCATATTCTAAATCAGCATCTTGAATAACAACAACATCACCATCTATATTATCTAAACCAGTTCTAACAGCCCCACCCTTTCCTATATTCCTTTCATGTAGAATTAATTTAATGCCTTTAATTTCCTTTAATAATTCTCTACTTCCATCTATACTCCCATCATCAACAACAACTATCTCTTTATCTATTTTTAATTTCTTAACCTTTTCTATTACCTCTTCAACAGTCTTTACTTCGTTATAAACAGGAATTATTATGCTTAATTTCATAATTTTAAGAAAATTTGTAACTGTTTTTATAACTTTCGTAAAATATTTACGAATGAATTAAAGTTTTACTCAATATATTTGCACCACAATTAGTGCAATAACAACTAACACCCTTCCCTGTATTTCCTTCTATTCTTGGAGGACCAATAATTATTTTTTCACACTTAGGACAACCATATGCTACATCACCATGCCCACTTCCAAATAATTTATCATCTCTGGAGTATCTATCAAAACCTAAATCAATCCTATCAGCAAATTTAATACCTCCCTCATGCATTCTTAAATAAACCCCTCCACTTATATTATCTTCAGGTAACAATCTCTGTAATTCTTCAATAGAATCAACAACTATCCCAATTAAATCTCTGGGGATAATATCCCATTTCGTTCTTTCTATTGATGCTAAAGTAATACCTGGAATTACATTTGATACCATTTTAAAACTAATTACCATTAACTTAATAAATATTTCTCTACTCTACTTACTACTTTCAACCCTTTTCCATTTATCTCTATGTTTTTCTTTTTTAACTTTACCTTCATAAAAACTCAAGAACCACATATACCCTCTAGCTGGAATTAATTCTAAAGTCCAGATAAACTCTCTAAAATTCTTTGGATAACTAAAGGCCTTTCCAGGACCTTCTATTAATTCTCTTAAAAAGCTTTTCATCATAGGACTTTTCTCACCTTCTATTGTAATATTTTTATAATTTTCATAAGCCTTAGCAATTCTCTTTTTTTGCTCCATCCACTCTTTGAAATTATTAGGATACTTAACATAAACCTCTGCTTCAGGAACATATCCTATCTTGTATCCTTTTTTCCAAAAATAAAAAGGAATATATGCATCTTCAGGAACATCTCTAGGAAATTCCTTAATCATATTCCTAAAAGCAAACAAATAACCACTACACGTTATATATTCATTCCTTTCACTTCTCTCTTTCCTTGTTAAATGAGCACCAGCATCGCAAAGTAAATGACTCCAATAACCCATTTTATCTTTTTTATTATTCAAAGAAACAGGTCTTCCTGTAACACATCCTATTTTTTCATCTTTAAATTTATCTAAAATATTTTTAACAGAATCTTCACTTACAAAAACATCACCATCACTCAAAATCAAAATATCACCTTTAGCCACTTTAAACAACTCGTTTAAAGCACTCATTTTCCCTTTACCTTTATCTTTAAAATATCTAACATGTTTGTACTTTCTTTCATATTTTTTTATCTCATTTCCAGTTTCTTCATCAGGAGCAGCAGCTATTAATTCATAATCCTCTTTAATATTCTGTTTTACAAAACTTTCAATAGCTTTTCCAATACTTTCTTTTTCCTTATAAGAGGTTATTATAATGGATATCATATAAAAAAAGAATTAGCAATATCTTTATAAATCTTTCACAAATCTCTTAAAATATTTATATCTTTCAGGAACACCGATATCTATAAAATCACCTTCATGTTCATAACTTCCTATTAATCCTTTCTTAACCATCACAGGAAAAACCTCCCTTTCTATACTAACCTCACCATCTTTAATAAAATCTATTGTTTCAGGTTCTAAAACATAAACCCCAGCATTAATAAAACCATTAAACTTTTTTTCTTTTTCTTTAAAAGCTAAAACCTTTCCTTCTTTATTTATCTCAACAGTACCATAATCACTACAGTCATGAATTTTCTTTATAGTTAAAGTTGCTTTATTTTTATGTTTTTTTAACAACTCATTAAAATTAACATCAGTAAAACAATCACCATTCATACAAATAAAAGTTCCATCAATAAATCTTCTTGCTAATTTAATAGGACCAGCAGTTCCTAATCTTTCTTTTTCTTTAGAATATTCAATATTAACTCCATATCTACTTCCATCACCAAAAGATTCCTCAATTTTCTCTTTTAAATGACCCACACACAAAACAATATCTTTAATACCATATTTCTTCAAATTCTCAAATTGATAATACAAAAAAGGCTTCCCATTTATATCTAACATGCATTTAGGTGTTTCCTTAGCTATTTCTTTTAACCTTGTTGACAATCCACCAACTAATAATAAAGCTTTCATCTTCCTAAAATTATTTTAACTGCCTCCAAAAAATTATCTGCTATGTAATCCGGGTTTGCCTTCTCTAATTTTTCTCTAGTCTGTTCAGGACCAATAACAGCTATTGTTTTTGCCTTAATATTCTTACCAGCTTCAACATCTTTTGTTTTATCACCAATCATCCAACTCATTTTGTAATCAATGTCAAAATCTATTTTCGCTTGTTCAAACATACCACTCTTCGGTTTTCTACAATCACAATTCAGATCTGGATGATGCGGACAATAATAAATTTCATCTATTCTAATACTATTTTTTCTAAAAATATTTAACATATGTTCTGTAAATTTTTTATAATTTTCTTTTGTATAATATCCACTTCCTATACCAGTTTGATTAGTAATTATAATAACCTTATAATCTGTTTCGTTTAATAATCTCAAACCTTCAATAACTCCATCTAACAATTTAAACTTCTCAATCTCATAAATATATCCTTCTAAATCTTCCACCAATACATTATCCCTATCTGAAAAAACAGCTCTATTCATTTTCCATAAAATAATATACTATCATATGTGCTATTATCAAATGTATATCCTCAACTTTCCCCATATGTTCCATAGGAACTATTAAACACTCATTACAGATTCCTTTTAATTTCCCACCATCAAAACCAGTTAAACCAATTGTTGTTCCTTTACTATTCCCAAATTTTATCCCATTTAAAACATTTTCTGAATTTCCACTTCCACTTATTCCAATAACAACATCACCTTCCTCCATTAAACTTTCTAACTGCTCACTAAAAATATATTCATAACCCTTATCATTAGCCCAAGCAGTTATCAATGGAATATTATCAGTCAAACTTATTATCCTAAATCTCTTATTAATACAACCCTTACTCAAATCTTCAGCAAAATGACTTGCAGTAGCACAACTCCCACCATTCCCAAAAATAAAAACTCTTTTATTATCCTCATAAGCTTCTTTTAAAATTTTAATAATCCTATTTAATTTCTCTAAATCTACTTTTTCCATTGTAATTTTTAAATCTTCTAAATATTCTTTAAACATTTTCTCTCCACCAATCCAACATATCTTTCAAAGTTTTTTCTAATTCAATTTTCTGTTCCCAACCAGTATCTTTCTTAAACTTATTACTATCACCAAAAATCACAGGCTCTTCAGAAGGTCTTAATAATTTTTTATCCTCTACAACATTAAATTTCAAACCAGTTAAATTTTTAATTTTCTCCAAAATATTTTTACCACTATAAACTTTATTCCCACTTAAATTATAAACCTCACCAACCTTTCCTTTTTCTAAAGCCAAATAAAAACCTTCTATAGTATCTCTTACATCAGTTATTGCTCTTTTAGTTTCTAAATTACCAACAGGAAAATCTTTTCTCTTTCCTTTTTCAATTTCAATAGCTCTTTTACAAAAATCAGAACAAACATCATTTACTTTTCTAGGACCAGTTGTGTTAAATATCCTAATTGTGATACTTTTAATACCAAAATTTTTCCAATATTGATAAGCTAAATTTTCTTTTGCAACCTTACTAACACCATAAGGATGTAAAGGTTTTAACAATTTGTTCTCTTTAACAGGAACCTCTTCTTCCTTAACATAACCATACTCAGCACTAGAGCCAGCAATCAATATTTTACATTCTATTCCTAATTCCTTAACAGCTTCAAACAAATTAACAGTTCCAATTACATTAGTTTCTATTGTATACCAAGGATCTTCCCAAGAAATTTTAGGATAACTTTGAGCAGCCAAATGATAAATCTTACCAGGCTTTATTTTTTTAATTATCTTTTTTACTTTTTTTCTATCTCTTATATCACATTCTTCTTTTTCACATTTTACATTTGTAATATCAGTTGTAGGTTTAAAATAAGTTCCATAAACATCTACTTTATCTAATAAAAACTCACTCAAATGACTTCCCATAAAACCACCAACACCAGTTATCAAGACTCTTTCCATTTCTCCTTAACCTCCCATATTTTCAAACCACCATTTTCAAAACTGAAATCAACAACCCTTACTCCAGCATTTTCTAAGGCTCTAACAACTTCATGTTCTTTATTTGATTTACAATAAAACAACATATGCCCACCAACACCAGCCCCAGTTGTCTTAGCACTCATAGCACCATGCCTAATTCCAATTTCATGCAATCTATCAACTTTCTCACTAACATAACCTTTATGTAACTTTTTCTTTTCTTCCCAATCTCTACTCATTAATTCAGCAAATTTATCTAAGTCACCTTTCTCTAAAGCCAATTTCATATCAATTGCCATCTGTTTCTTCATATCTAAAACTTTTATCTTCTCTTCTTCGCTATAAGCATCTTTTTGCTCTCTCAAAACTTTTTGTATATCTCCACTCTCTCCTCTTTTTCCAATATAAGCTAAAACCAAATGTTTTTCCAATTCTAATAAAACATCCTCTTTAATATTCAAAGGTGTAACCCTTACAAATTCATTACCT
>Ga0209541_10008283_pt1 | contig 17177 bp, 19 predicted proteins | sample RifCSPlowO2_01_FD_184027 | JGI IMG/M metagenome (GOLD analysis project Ga0209541, IMG submission 184027) | Groundwater microbial communities from Rifle, Colorado - Rifle CSP2_plank lowO2_0.1 (SPAdes) (version 2) | ecosystem: Environmental > Aquatic > Deep subsurface > Groundwater | place...
ACAAAATCTACAAAAACCTTTAAATATAGAAACCACCATTATTACTGTATGAAATTCTTTGGGAAGCATGGCCAGGGAGGGGCAGCTGTTGCAGCAGTCATAATTGTAATCGCATTGTTCATGGTGTTGTATATACTATTGATACCTCCTGAAGAAAGACAGCAGCTTCTTGACACAGAACAAACATCATCACAGAAAATCAGCAGTGCAGCGCCTGAAAAAATAGAGCTTCTTGCAGAATCTCCAGGTTTGTTGACGCCAACTACAGAGTCAGCGATAATCCACAGCATTCCGTCTGTCAATATATTTATGAAAATAGAACCAAAGATAACAAAATTATCAGACAAGCTCCTGGTTTCAAAAAGCATATTTTCAGAAACATCACCGAGATTAAGATTTGCAACACCTGACCTTGACGAAACAAAAAAAGTAACGCTTTTTTTCTCTGTTGGCAAGGCTGAGGGGGAATTAAAGATAAAAGTTAACGGCAATACAATGTTCTCTGATGAAATAAAGTCTGCAGGCGTTCAGATTATAGAAATAGCAGGCTCTTTTCTGAGAGAAAACAACGAACTGGAATTCAGCGTTTCATCAGGATTCCTTGCAAAAAACAAGTATGAATTAAGCGACATTGGGATAAAGCAGGAATTTGAAAGATCAAATGTTGAGGAAATAAGGACTTTTACAATGGCATCTCAGGAAATTCAGGCATTGACAGGGGTAAGATTAAGATATTTTCAGATATGCAACTCTCCAATGCAGAGTGAATTCACAGAACTTGATGTTTTATTGAATAACAGAAGGGTATTTTCCTCAGAGATAAGATGTGTTACAACAGAAGAGCAGATAGAACTTGATCCAAATCTTCTTGCTACTGGGATGAATGAGCTTGTATTTAGGCTTGAAGAGGGAGACTTCTCATTCAATCAGATAAAAGTTGAAACAGAAACAAGGGAAGTTGACAGGCCTACTTATTTCTTTACATTAAGCGGAAGGCAGTTTGATGAAATACAGTCTGGTGCAGAGACGATAACCCTTCAGCTGCTTCTTGAGCAGAGAGGATCAAAGCAGGCAAGATTTTTGATTAATAACAATGATCTTATGATGCAGACAGATAAAAATATATTTGAAAGGGATTTAAAGGACTTTGTTGTGCAGGGAACGAACTTCATAAGGATTATACCTGTAAATTCTTTTAATGTTGTTGGCTTAAAAGTTATTTTGGAATAAAATCCGCAACGCTTTTATACACACTGAATCATATTTTATTGATTAAAGAGGAAAAATAAATGGCAGAGGCAGCAGCATCAGCAGCACAGGATATTTTTGGACCATTTAAAAAATTACTTAGCATGCTCATTTATGGAATATCTTTTTTGTTAATATTCGCATTGATTATTGGAGTTATTTTTTTAGGTTACAGATATTTTGTTTATTCAGGAGAGACAGGCCAGCTTGCTTCTACAGTAAAACATGCAGAGGTTGGTGCTGAAGAAACACTAAGGGGACCAAAAGCAGCAATTAGGTCATTTTCTCCAGAGTTATATTCAGTATTATACCCGGGCGAATTCAATCCTTATGCAATAGATTCCACAGTTGATAGAACTGCAGGAAAAGATATTGGGGTTAAGATTGTAGAGTTCAAATCAATCTCAGATTTCTTCAGGCCAAACACTCCTGTAAGGCTTCTTGGAAGGGTAAAGGCGCAGGGCCTTGAAAAAAACACACAAATCGAAGCATACTGCTATTTGGAAGGTTACAATGAAAAATATCACAGCGGAGAACCTGTAGAGGCAGTGTTAACAGGATTTGGCGCTGCAGGAAACAGGGCAATGATTCCAAAAGATCAGCCTGCTGAGTTTCAGGTTCAGTGTAATTTTCAAAACGGCATAGCAGCAGATAAGCAGATAGTTGCAAAAGAAGCAAAACTTATTGTTGTGTACGATTTTGAAACAAAGGCATACCAGCGTTTATGGTTTATGGCTGGCGGTGCACTGGCAAGTTTGCAGAACCAAGGAGTAGATCCGTTTGATCTGTATGAAATATCAGACCAGCAGTTAGACAGTAGCAGGAAAACAAGATCAGTAACAACGCCAGGTCCAATCAACCTTGGCCTAGCTGTTGACTTTCCACAGCCTCTAACAGATTTAACACCATATCTGCTGATGGTCCAGATTTCAAGGTCGTTTGATGTAGGCAATCTTCAAAAATTAAATGACTTAAGAATTTTAGTGCCTGCAGTTGAAGATCTGAATATTGAACTTGCAGGAGAAACAGATATTGCAGGCAATGTGCAGTGTGATTTTGAATATTCAGGTCCCTCAGAAATTCAAGGTTATAAAGAATACAGGCTTGCACAGCACAAGATAGAGGAAACAAACAAGGAATGTGACAAGTCAACATTAAGAGAGCTTGCAATATCAGAAAAGGACTGTATAGAATATTTTAAGGAACCGTTATATCTGTGCAATTTTATTATAGATTCAGTTCCGCAGACACTGGCATCAGATACAATAAGGGCCAGCACAGAATATACCTACAAACTTGAAAGAAAATCTGTAGTAAATATCAGGGCACTTCCAGGAGAAGTTGGTCTGGTAGCATAAAAGGAAAATCTTATATAATAAATTAGCCAGGTAAATTCACTAATGAAAAAAATAACAATCTTTTTTTTAATTTTAATATTTATTCTCTCAGCATGCACATCAATTTCAGATGGTGGTGGTTTTAAAAGTTTTTTCAGCGGAAGGGGCGAATCTGTGGGGGGAAGAGGCGTAATCTTAAAATTTATCGACGCTCCTGATGAAGGATATGCGATGACAGAAAGAGATGTATTTCGGCTCGGCATACAAATAGAAAATAATGTTCCTGGAGAAAGAGGTCTCTCAGGAGAGATATGTATGAGAGACACTCTTACATCAACTTACGCTGGAATCCCTGAAAATGAATGCCTTCCTGTAGAGCTTCCGCCTGCTACAGACATTGAGGGAAGAATTACACCATCAATAGACTTATTTCAGTTTGGCCCGTATCAGTATCAAAATCTTGAGAAGGCATATTTCCAGCCAGCAACAATATTCGCAGATTTTAAGTACGAAATTGAAGCCCTGTCATTTTCCTCAGTCTGCCTTAAAAGGCTTGGAGCAGAATCTCCTGACATTCCGCAGAATTGTGGAAAAAAGCAGGACTTAAAGGTGCAGCAGACAGACCTTCCTGTTAAAATATCAAGGCTCACAACAAGAGCATCGCTTTCAGAAACAAGCTCAATATTATCAATTGAGGTTCTGTTGTCAAAAACAAGGAATGGGCAGTTAGTCTCATCAGGAGATATTCTTGGCCAGCAGGCAGCAGCAGGCTCTGCTCTTGTTGATTTTGAAGTTTTGGTTAACAGGCAGCCTGCGCAGTGCACTCTTGCAGGAAGCAGAAGAATAGAATTCAGGCAGAATGAAAACGAAAAATTAGTTAGGTGTACTATCACCCTTCCAGTAGAAGGCGAACATTTTGATGCACCGATAAGAATAAAAATGGGTTATGGTTTTATTCAGACCGTAAGGGGCCCGACAATAAGCCTCAGAAAGGAGGAATTATCATAATTATGAAAAAAAAATTGTTTATTGTTCTGATATTGTTATTATCATTATTGCTTTTGTCAGCATGCAATGGAGGAAAAAAGAAAACTACAGGAACAGGTTTTATTGGAGGCACAGAAGGTATTGCTGCTGAATTATCAGTAGAATCAACTTCAGGAGGCAACAGGATATTTGATGCAGGCGTTGACCCATTTAGGATTTTGGTTACTCTTGAAAACAGGGGAGAGCATGATGTTATTGAAGGTAATGCTTTTGTAACTTTAAGCGGAATAAGCTTTGAGGCATTTTCAATAAGAAATCCTACACAAAGGGCAGAGATTCCTTTATTGGGTTTAAGAAGGGAAGGAACAGGTGTGACAGATCCATTGCAGACAGTTGTATTATACGATGCAAACTACAAGCCTGACGCAGAGGCAGACAGACCTGTTGATTTGGTTGCAAATTATTGTTATGAATATCAGACAATATCAAGAGTTGCAGATTTATGCCTGAAAAAAAGAGTTACAGGGCCGTCGCCTGAATCCATATGCAATATAGATGATGAAAGAATTGCAGAAAACTCAGGCTCTCCATTTAAGGTTACAAAAGTTATAGAAAGGCCTGCAGGAGAACAGAAGGTTAATGTCTTTTTGGTGGCAGAAAATGTAGGCAATGGCGCAATATATGGTCCAGATTTCCTGCCAGAAGGAGAGTGTGTTTCAGATGAGGAAAAAAAGAACAAGATCCATGTTAAGGTTGTTCTTTCAGACTTTGAACAGCAGAGCGCATCAGCAATTGTATGCGGCGGTCTTGAAAGCAATGAAGGAGAAATTAATGTTATAAATAATAAAGTTCAGCTCTCCTGCCAGATTGATACATCATTCCTGACGCAGGAAACAGCATTTTTAACTCCGCTGAGAGCAACTTTTAGCTATGTTTACAAAGACAGCGTTTCAACAACACTCACAGTAAAAAGTTCTATTTAATGTAGCCCATAACCAAAAGGTTTAAATAAATGTAGCCCATAACCAATAGATGGTATATTTAGAGAAGATAAAAATTAAGGGAAAGGAATATTATAAGCTGGTTCATGCAGAAAGAAAAAATTCCAAGGTTACACATAGGTCTATGTATTTGGGAAGGATTTTGCCGTCAAATAAAAGGTTAGAACAGTTAAAAAAGGAATTTCTAAGAGAGATACGGGATGGAAGATTCAAATACCTGGCCCAAAACGATATAGAAAAAATAGAAAGTAAGAGGAAGATTTATAATCAAAAAATAAAAAAGATAACTAAAACAGAAAGAGAAAAAAATCTAAAAGAATTTATTATAAGATTCACTTATGATAGCAATAAGTTAGCGGGAGTTAAAGCCAGCCTGAGACAGACATATTTAATATTAAAAGAGGAGATAATTCCGGAAAACATAAAGGATACCAAGACTATAAAAGAAATAGAGAATCATGAAAGGGGGGTTATAGCAATAACAGAATACAAAGGACCTTTAAATATAAGGTTTATAAAAAAATTGCATAAAATATTGCTCAGTGGGGTCGATGACTCAATAGCAGGAAAATTAAGAAGTGAATTAAAAAGAGATGTAAAATTAGCAGGAACAACTCACATGCCGCCAAAATGGCATCAATTAGACAGAGAATTAAATAATTTTTTTAGATGGTATAAATCAGAGTGCAGAAGATTGTATGTATTAGAATTGGCAGCCTTGATTCACCTAAAATTAATCACAATGCAGCCTTTTGTTGATGGGAATAGCAGGCTTTCTAGGCTGTTAATGAATTGGGTTTTTTGGAAGAGAGATTACCCAATGGTAGACATACCAGTAGAAGATTTAGAGAATTACTACGATGCACTTGATAAATATCAAATAGAAAAAAAAGAGAAACCATTTGTTGATTATATAAAAAAAAGATATTTGGAAGAAAAAATTTAATATTTTTGTTATTGCGTTTAATAGCACCCACACTAAAAAGTTCTATTTAATGTAGCCCATAACTTATTTTTCAAGAACATAAACCTGCCTTAGCAGCTTGTTTTTGCTGTGCCCGTATGTTATTGGTTCATAAACAATTGAGAATCCGCAGCTTTCAGCAGTGTTTCTGAAATTAATAAAGATTTTTTTGTTTTCTCTTGTTCTGAATATTGGAATTAAAATTGCAATCCTTCCGCCTTTTTTTACAAGCAGTGATAGGTTCTTAATCACATCAAAGTACAGCATGCTTAATTCAGAAGCAGTCGTTTTCGCCTCTGGAATATTTGGAAGTTTTCTTATAAAAGGCCCCATATAAGGTTCTGTAACAGCAGCATCAACCTTTTTTCCTTTTAATTTTTCAGCAAGATTTCTTGCATCAGCTTTGACAATCCTAAAATTTCCTGCAGCCCCGTACTTTCTTTTAACCCATTCTAGATTTTTATTGGCCTCATTTACAGAATTTTGGTCATCATCAGCACCGATTGTATTTACTCCCTGCAGCATTGCCTCCTGCATTATCGTGCCTGAACCTGCAAACGGATCAAGCAGAGTTTCTCCTTTTTTTATTTTTGACAAATTAATCAGGATTTTTGCAAGTCTTATTGAAATAACCTTTGCATAGTCCACAGAAGGTCTTCCGATGTCTCTCGCCCTTAATTCAAGAGGGTTTGTAATTGCAATTGCCTTTCCAATATAATTTTTATAAATAACAAGGTTCAGTCCTTTTCTTATTATATCTTTTCTTGCAAGTTTTGACGGCTCGGCTGTTTTTTTATACAATGCCTTTATCTTCATTCTTTTGAAATAATCCTTTGTAAAATCCTCAACAAGGGAAAGCAGATGGGTATTATAATGGTCAATATAATATTCTGTCTTGTTTTTATTGCCTGAATACAAACCGCAATTTTCAAGATCATTTTCAATATCATAAGGATCAGAGGTATTGGAAATTACTTTCGCTATTTTTATGATCCCCCCAAGTTTTTCAATTATTTTAGGGTTAATATCTTCGCACTCAACAGCAGCCACATTTTTGCTGCTATCTAGTATTCTGAATTTGGATGGTTCATTTTCAAGAACACATTCTATCTCAATCCTGGCAAGTTCAGGATCTCTCCCAAGAACAAATAAGTATATCATAAAAAACAAAATTAGATATATCTTAAATACCTTTCTAAATTTTTAGTAATTTCCAGAAAATCTGCAGGTTTTTCCAGTTAATATTGGTAAAGGTTTTTTAATTTAAAAATCAGCTGTCTGTTATGATAATATTAAGGCTCTTGCTGCATGGAAATCCAAACTGGTACCTGCCAATAGAGGGTACAACAAAAGTGAACCCGTTAACGCTGAAATTATATGCTGACCAGCTTAAGGCCCACCTTTATAATGCTGCAGAAATTATAAAGAAATTGCAGGAAAAAGAATGGTACCTTCTTAAGACATACGGCACAATGTACTATCTGGAATACTGCAAGTTCGGAATAACAGGCGAGGAAGCAAAAATAGAGATTTCTGAAATTGGATTGAAAAATCACATAGTAGAGGAATTTGACATTGAAAGCATGCATTGAGTTTTTTATTATTCTAATGCTTCTTGTGCCTGCATCCTATGCATGGAAAGCAGAAACACATAAAAATATCATAGAATATGTTTATCTAAATTTGCCAGAAGATACCCAGTCAAAACTAGATCTTGGAAAATTAAAAAATGGGGCAGTAATGCCTGACAGGGATTTCAGGGATTTTAGAAATCACCACTATCCAAATTCTTTAAGAGAGGCAGAAAAATGGCTGAAAAACGACACAGATATCAGCCTTAACATAGGGATAGCCTCCCATTACATAACTGATTCATTCTCTGCTCCCCACAACATTGCTGGAGAAAAATACTCAGACCATAATTATTTTGAAAAGCAAGTAGAATATTATTATCCCGTATCAGACTGTGCTGATTATGGATTTGATCCAAGGGACATGCATATTGCTGTAAAAAACAACAAAGACTGGAATTTATGGCTAAACACAAAAGACAGGGCAGTGCCTGAGAGAGAAGTTGAAGAGGCCACAAAATTTTTGTTTTCTGTGGTTTTAAAAAAATTAAATGCAACATGCAGCGGGATTTCAGCAGAAGTTGCAGAAACTAAATACATTACAAAAAGAAAATTGGCTTTTATTATAACTGTTGTTCTTGGCGGTTTATATTTTCTTAAGCGTTAACTGCCCCTGCATCTTGCTTTCCGCAAAAAGCATTGCTCTCTTCCCAATATTGCCGTCAACAAGCATTATCACAGGAACCTTATTTAGCTGCCCTTCGCTGTAGGCCATTGAAATGTCAGCCTCTGTTATTGATGGCTTGCTTTTTGCCTTTACAAGATATTTTAGATTTCCGAAAGGCGATCCTATATTGACAACAAAATTAATTTCTCTGTTTTTTCTTACAGTCTCTTCCTTCAAAATATTAATGTTGTTGTTTTTCAAAAACTTAACTGCATTTTCATAGAAACTAGTGTCAGATTTTCTGGTTTTTCTTATCTTTTGTTTTTCAGCTTTTTCTAAATTTATTTTCTCTGGCTTTTCTGTTTCAGCTAAAGTTCGTTGCCCAAGTGAAGAAATCTCCTCCATTTTTGCAGGAGAAAATAATTTTTCAGCTGGTGCAAGAGGTTCGTTTATCTTTGGGATATTTTCTTTTGTTCGGCTTACAAGTTCTTCCACAATATGCTCTTTGTTTAATGTTTCATTGAGAATATACGAGATTGCGTTCTTTGCCTCTTCATCATTAACAAGATTATGTTTCCAGAAGACATCTGTGTCTCCATTATACTTTACATTTAGTGAAGAAGCGAAATCAGGCAGCTGTTTTACAGCAATCCTCTGCCATGGTGCCAGGTCTTTTTCCCTGAGGACTTTTTTCTCTTTTATTATATTATATATCTCCCTTTCTCTCCCAGACAATGCAGTGCTTAATCTTGCATCAACCTGCGCTTCCTGGTCTGGCAGATAATACAAAGGGCTTCCTCCTATTGATGAATGTGTCATTTTAATATGTTTTATTGAAACAAGTTCTGAAAGCATTGCAGAAGCAAAAAGTATGTTTGTATTGAGATATTTTGAAAGCTGTACTGGTAGTACAGGACCGTTATTTTTTATAAAACCAATTATCTTCTCTCTTTGGTCTGTCATAAGTCTTGGAAAATACAGCTAGAGTTATAAACGTTTTGTAGATTTAAAGATATAGTTTGGGGCATAATCTTTGCACAATAAAAAGATTTAATAAGCAAAAAAACCTCTTAGGATTATGGTAATAGTTGAAGGCAGAAATGATTTTGACCGCAAAATGATAGATAGAAAAAAGTGCATTGCTGATGTAGCTAGGGAATTGTTTGGTAACTTTTCTGTTAGACAACCTGATAGCCACAATGTTACAGGGTTTGTCGTAAAAGAGGGAATATTTTTCTCTCCGCTGGATAATAGAATAACGATAGATTCACAGAAGGATTACAAAGACGCAATAAAGCTGGCAGAAACTTATGAAAAGAGATACGGAGAAAGAGTAACGTTAAAAAAAACATATGAAGACTAAGGACGCAACCATCTCAATTCTAGATAAGTTACGTCTGATTCTGCATCAACTGCAGCCAAAAAATTCATTTTCCTAACAATCTCAAATCATCTTCTAAGTCTTTTATAGAGTATTCAGATTTATGTCCCTCTTCAATTAAATATTTTTGCATCTCCCATATAGTAATGCCTGCAATCTTGGCCGCCTCACTCAAAGTTATCTTCCCGGCCAAGTATTTCTCTTTTGCTTTCTGCTTCATATAATCAGAAAATCCCAAGGCCAACAGTCTCCTTAGCATTGTAGACCGGTCTAAAGATTCTTCTTTACTTATATTATCCACTGTTTTTAAAAATTCATTTTCCAGTCTGACTCCAATTGCTTCACTCATATTTTTCCCCATCTAAAAGTACTTTATCTAAAACAGCATTGCTAAACCAGCCTATCTCTCTCATTTTATTCACCGCACCTATAAACTTATTCTTATCAATTTTTTTAGCTTGTCGTAACTTTAATATAACGGACAATGAGCCAATAATATTTGCTTTGACTAATTCTTTCTTTTTTCTTAGGTTGTGATCATCAGAAATAAGAAAATCTGCTTTTTCTTGCAGGTATGCAGCCAAAGATTCTGCTTCCCCCCCATAAATATTAAACTCATTAATAATATTCAATAATCTTTTATCCCTTATTTTTTTGACTTCTATTTTATTATTTTTAACCAGTTTCTCTATTAAAATTGCATCTTCCATTTCTTTTTTCTTTCCAGCAATAACTGTTTCTTGGAATACTCCTTCTGTTATTAACACCCTTTTAAAATAATCACAGCTTGTTTCTAATATTGTGGTTTTAGCCAAGTTAATTAAAACCATTGAATCTTTAACAACCTTCATTGTTGTATCTTGTGCACATTGTTATATATAAAACTTACGAAATTAGGGCCTAAGCCATCTCAATTCTAAATAAGTTACATCTGATTCTGCATCAACTATTGCTAATAACAGTCTTTTTCTTGTAGAATGTGCTACTCTGTTTTTTGCAGCCATCTCGAACCATGTAAATCCGCTTGATTCATACACAGGGAATACAACCCATCTTGCATGGTCTTCCCCGGGCTTCACTCCCCTGTCATAAACCCTAAAATCAGCCCCGAATTTTAATGCAGTCTTTACAACATACCCCCTTCTTCTCAAATCCTTGAAAACAACATACCTCACCCAGAAATTAGGCTCAATTTTGCTTGCCCTTTTGACAAAGTCATCAAATTCAACTTTCTTTTCCTTATTGTCATATATCTCAAACTTTCCCCTTTCCATTAAATACAATGCTTCAATAAGTGCATACTGGAATTTTTTGTCGTCTATTGGCTCCCCGTATCTTGTCTTATCATAAATCTCTCTTGTAAGGTCATTGCTATCTGCATTAACGACTTCTCTCATCAGGTTAACTTTTGCAACTTCCTTCCCTTTGGGTATGTCATCAACAACATCCCCTAAATTTTCTATATTATCTTCATCTTTTGATTTTTTCACAGGATTACTCAATGCACACAATTTAAAAAGGTTTTTATATTAAATTCTATAGGATATAAAAAATGAAAATCACATTTTTGGGAACAGCATCAATGCAGCCTACAGCAGACAGAAATCTCACTTCAATATATTTTAATCATGAAGGAGAGCATATTTTGTTTGACTGCGGAGAAGGTACGCAAAGACAGATTAAAATCGCAGGCATAAGTCCTACGAAAATAACAAGGATAATAATAAGCCACTTTCATGCAGATCACTTTCTTGGTCTTGGGGGATTGATAAGAACACTTGACGCAAACCAGTACAATAAAACCCTTCACATATACGGCCCAAAAGGGTTGCAGAATTTATTTGAAAGTATAACAACATCATTGCACTACAGGCCTGGCATAAACATAAAATTAACAGAGATAAAACCAGGAATGATCGTAGATACAGAAAAATTTGTTATAGAGGCATTTCCGCTTTACCATTCAGTCCAGTGTTTTGGATTTAGTGTAAGGGAAAAAGACAGAAGAAAGATAAACACAGCATATCTGAAAAAGTTTGGTTTAAAACAGCATCCTGTAATTGGTGACCTTCAAAAAGGCAGAGATATAATATGGCAGGGAAAAAAAATATTGGCAAAAAACAGCACATACCTTGTAAAAGGAAAAATACTTGCAGTGATTCTTGATACAGGATATTCAGACCAGATAGCAAAGGCAGTGAAAAATGCAGATCTCATTGTATGCGAAAGCACATATTCTGAAAAAGAAAAGGAAATAGCAGAGGAATATAGGCATATGGCTGCTTCTGATGCAGCAAGAATAGCAAAAAAAGCAGGGGCAAAGAAGCTGGTTCTGACCCACTTCAGCCAGCGCTACAAAAACATAAAAGAACTTGAAAACGAGGCAAAAAAAATATTTAGAAATACAGTTGCCGCAGAGGACCTTGCATCATTTAGTATTTAATAATTCTTAAAAAGAAAAACAGCGCCCCATATAATCAAACTTATATTAACAAGGGCCAAGAAAACGACACCAATCACGGCCGCATAATTAAAGCTCAAAAGTGAAAAACCCGCATAGCTTTCTGTGATATTCTTTGACATTATGTTAATAATAAGATTGACAATCAAGATAAAAATACCAGTTATAAGAACGTGGCCTGTCCTGCTTCTGAAATATTTAACAGAGAGACTTATTGTTCTTGCGGCTCCTTTCCCTCCCTTAAGGAAGAGTGCTGGATATGCAAACAAAAAAATAAATCTCAGGATTATGATGGATAACGCTGCAAATATTATCATAGGCAAAGCAAGTGAATTATATAAGAGGGCTATAGCTGCAAAAAAAGCCAGTGGCAGAAGATAAATAATCAAAAGCAAAATCTTCAGGAAAAAAACATCAAGTACATATCTCCCTACTGTTTTGTGTGCCTTTAAAAATTCTATCTTTCTATTTTCAAGCAGTTGTTTTATAAGAACATATCTTAAAGAGATTGTTCCCAAGCCAACAATGAAATTAACCAAAACAAAAGCGCTGAGTGTAAACAAAAGTTTGTAGAGAAGATTCGATGCAGAGGCAACCTCTTTTATTCTTGAAACAAAAAGATCAGTGCCTGAGAATATTGTAGTTAGATTATTGAGGTATAAAAACAAATATGCAAGAATTGCAGCGGCAGCATAATATATGATATCAGGCACATACAAAACAGGATTTTTAAGCATTAATTTTACAGAATTTCCAGCAGCCTTGAAATATCTTTCAGTAACCATCAGAAATTTTTCTCTGCCCAACATTTATAAACTTTACGTTGCAAAAACATTAGATGATAGACCCGATACTGCTGAAAGTGGGTATTTTTGAAATTAGGTGGTATGGCCTTCTTTATGCATTGGCATTTTTGGTTGGTTATTTTATATTGCTAAAATTAGCGCCTAGGTTTAACATAAAAAAAGAGCATATTGAGGATTACATTCCGTGGATAATAATTGCAGATATTGTTGGCGCAAGATTGTTTGAAGTGATATTTTACGATCCTGTATATTATTTTTCAAATCCATTGAAGATTTTAGCTGTTTGGGAAGGGGGCCTTGCCTCGCACGGCGCAATCATTGCAATAATACTTGCAACAATTTACTTTTGCAGAAAAAGAAAGCTCAGCTTTTATAATTTTACAGACGCAGTGGCGATTCCTGTTGCTCTTGGAGCTGCGTTTATCAGGTTAGGAAATTTTATAAATTCTGAACTGATTGGAAAAATTTCAGGCGTGCCATGGGCAGTGCAGTTTGCAGGTTATGAGGGATTAAGGCATCCCGTACAGCTCTATCAGGCACTTGGTCATATAATTATTTTTATAGTACTTCTAAGCATGCTAAAAATTAGTCACAGGAAAGAAGGAACTATTTTTTGGTCATTGCTGTTTTTAGATTCATTATTCAGGTTCTTCACAGAATTTTTCAAGGATCTTCCGTATGATTACGGGTTTTTTATATTTAATCTGAATCTTGCGCAGTGGGCAAGTATAATAATAATCCTGATATCAATTAAACCAATCTGGAAGATAATCAAACATTTACATAAACCTTCCTGACACTTTCTGTCTTTTTTATCATTTTTATTAAATTGATAAGTGTTTCTGAATCTTTTGCGTCTGTCAGAAAACTAAACTCACTATATTCTTTGTTTACAGTCTTGCCGCTTGTTTTTGTCACGTTGATTCCTGTTCTGGAGATGATATTCAGAACTTCCTTAAAGAGTCCTGGTCTGTCTACTGCATCAACAATAATCTCTACAGGCCTGCTGAATCTATCAACCCATTCTACATCAATCCTGCTTCTATTTGTTTTTTTTATTTCATCGCATTCCTTGTTGTGGATCATAACTTTTGTTTTGTTTGATACAATGCCTGTTATAAGATTTCCAGGAACAGGTTTGCAGCACATGGCAAGTTTTGTTGTCATCTTTCTATCGCTTTTGAATTTAATCAGGCCATCCCCAGCCCCCTTTTTTTCATCAGTTTTTGTAAAATAGTTTCTTGTTGTTATTTTGCCGGCATTTTTTAGGAACTGTTTTATCTTGTCTCTTGCCTTTTTTGTAGCAGCACATTTAAGCCACTCCCTGCTTGGAGTCTGAGTTTTTGATTTTATGATTTCAACAACATCACCATTATTAACTATGGTTTTAATAGATGAAAAATTTCCATTAATACTTGCGCCGCTGCAGTGGTCCCCGACATCACTGTGTATATAATATGCAAAGTCTATTACTGTTGCATTTTTTGGCAGTTCTATTGCCTGGCCCTGCGGTGTGAAAACAAAAATTTCATCGCCGAAAAATCCTATATTTATATCAAGAAACCTTTCTCTGTCTTCAACAATATTTTTTAGCCAGCTTAGTCTCTTGTCAAAACCAGTTCCGTGGCCTGCTTTCTTGTAGCTGAAATGTGCAGCAATCCCCTCCTCAGCATTTTCATGCATCTCCCTTGTCCTTATCTGCACTTCAAATATTCTCCTATTTTCATCAAAAACAGAGGTATGCAGTGACTGGTAGCCGTTTGGTTTTGGCATTGCTATATAATCCTTAAATCTGTTCTGCACAGGCCTGAAATTTTCATGTATTATCTTCAGCGCCCTATAGCACTCATCAGCATTTTCAGTTATCACCCTTATACCTACTATATCCATTAAATTACCCGCGCTGTATGATTTGCCAATTGCCTTTTTGTAGATGCTGTAAATGTGTTTTATCCTTGCTTCAACATCAGCATTCAGTACATTTTCTTTTAATTTATCTTCAATTTTCTTTTTTAGGCTGTATATTGTTTTTTCTCCGTCTTTCCTTGTTTTTGCAACTGCTGTCTCAATTTCTCTGTAGTGTTTTTCGTCAAGCTGCTTGAATGCAAGATCTTCGAGCTCAGATTTCAGCTTTCCCATGCCAAGCCTGTAAGCCAGCGGAGCGTAAATATTCATGCACTCCTTTGCTATTCTTTTCTTCTCATTTTCAGAAAGGCAGTCTACTTCCCTCAGGTTAACAAGCTTGTCGCATATTTTTATAAGAAGTGCCCTTAAGTCCCTTGATGCAGCAAGGATAACCTTCCTAAGATCTTCATCATCAACATTTTTTTTGCCCACATTCCTTTTTATCTCGCTCATCTTTTCTATATTATCAAGAATATTAAAAATCTCATCTCCAAACTCTTTTTTGATTTCCTTTTTGTCAGCTCCCTTCGTTGTTATGCCATGCATAAGTGCTGCAGCAATACCTGCATCATCAAGCTTAAGATTTGCAGCTTCATCTGCAGCCTCGACATAATGTTCAATCCATTTCTTCCCAGATTTCCTAATTTTTTCTTTTAGTATATTGTCAGAAAACCTGTATGCCTTCTCAATCAATTCTATTCTTGCATTTTTATTATATCTGATAACTTTTTTAACAACATCCTTGAGTTCCATAAATTCCTGTCTTTAACAAACTTTAAAAATATTTGCTATATCTTTGAAGGATGAGATATTCAAAGCAGGAAATTTTGATAGGAAAAAATGCCCAGAGAAAACTGGAAAACTCAAAAGTTTCAATAGTTGGAATTGGCGCCACTGGAACAGCAGTTCTGGAGATTCTTGCAAGGGCAGGAATAGGGAGCATAAAAATAATTGACAGGGATGTTGTTGAATTGGGAAATCTGCACAGGCAGAAGCTTTTCACAGAAGAAGATATAAACAAGCCGAAGGCAATGGCAGCTAAGGAGAGAATAATGCAGATAAATTCAGAAATCAATGTTGAATCATTTGTCACAGACCTTGATTTTGATAATATATCCATATTGGATTGCTCTAACATAATACTTGACTGTACAGACAATATCTATACAAGATTTTTAATAAATGATTTCTCAAGAAAATATAATGTGCCCTGGGTCTATGCATCTGTAATAGGCACAAAAGGGATGGTAATAAATATAACCCATGAAACACCATGCTTTTCCTGTATCTTTAAAGAACCAGATAGTCCGCTTGATACATGTGATACAGTAGGAATATTAAATACTGCGCCTCAGGCGATTTCAGCAGTACAGGTAACAGAGGCATTAAAAATTCTAACAGGGAATGAATACTGCAGAGACCTGATTTCATATGACTTGTGGGTAAATCAATTGGATAGAATTAAGGTTAAAAAAATAAACAATTGCAGAACCTGCAATGGGGTATATGATTACTTGAATGGTCTAAAAGCAAGAAAAACAATTAAAATATGCGGTTCCAGCAGTTTTCAGATAAAACTTGAAAATATAGACATGGAAATGTTGTTTTATAAGTTAAGCAAATTAAAGCCTATCAGCGCAGGCGACGAATGCTTAATATTTAGGGATATAATATTGTTTAAAAGTGGCAGGGCATTGGTAAAAGCAGATTCAAAAGAAAAAGCAAAAATAGCTTTGGATAAATACCTGGGTTAAAATGATAATAAGAAAATGCAGAACAAGGGGAGCTTTAGAGGTAATCCCTGAAAAAAATATTCAGCTTGATCTTTTTAAAATAAAAGAAAAATTTGAAACTATCTCGCTTATACAGATTTTAGCAATAATAAAAATAAATAACTGCATTGTAACATGCTATAAAAATGGAAAACTGCTCATAAGAAACTGTCAGGATGAAAAGGAAGCTGAAAAAATAGCTGATGCTGTATACAAAACACAAAAATGAAAGGAATATTATTGTTGTCTGGAGGGTATGATTCTGCAGTAGCTGGTTTTTTAATGCAGAAAAAAGGGCTGGAAATTATTGCAGTGCACTTTTCATACGAACCGCTCACAGACAATTCTCCTGAAAAAAAAGCAAGGGAAATCTCAGAAATATTAAAATTTAAAAAACTTATAGTTATTAATATCTCAAAAGAATGCGAAAAAATAGCTGACAAATGCAGGAGAGATTTGTATTTTGTTCTGTCAAAAAGACTTATGTTAAGAAAGGCAGCAGAGATAGCAAAAAAAGAAAATTGTAATTTTCTAATAACCGGCGAAGCCCTTGGCCAGGTTGGCTCTCAGACACTCCAAAATCTAAGAGCGATAACAGAATCATCTGTAATTCCTGTTCTAAGACCTTTATTAACATACGACAAGGAAAAAATTATAAATATTGCAAGACGCATAGGCACTTATGAAGTATCTTCTGGCCCTGAAGTCTGCGATATACTTGGTCCTAAGCATCCGGCAACAAGATCAAAGATTGAGGATGTAAAAAAAGAGGAATTAAAGTTAGCGTAAAAACTGCAGACAAAACTATCACGATAGCATTTTTATAGGAATAGTTTCATTTTTAAACCAATACAAAAATTCAGGTAGTTTTATAAATTTTTATTTCATGTTAGTTTTATGCCTAAAGTTAAAATTTTCATTGAAAAAACAAATGAATACAGGGAAATTGAGGCCTCAACAGTAAAAGAGGCTGCAAAAAAACTTAATGTAAATCTTACAACGGTGATTGCTGTAAAAAACAATGAGCTTGTTACAGAAGAGGAAAAAATAGATGGAAATGACAGCATAAGATTTCTT
>Ga0209541_10008285_pt1 | contig 17174 bp, 14 predicted proteins | sample RifCSPlowO2_01_FD_184027 | JGI IMG/M metagenome (GOLD analysis project Ga0209541, IMG submission 184027) | Groundwater microbial communities from Rifle, Colorado - Rifle CSP2_plank lowO2_0.1 (SPAdes) (version 2) | ecosystem: Environmental > Aquatic > Deep subsurface > Groundwater | place...
GTTTCTACTGTTTGTTTTGCGATGGTAATCACCTGTATTAGTATATTTGTGCGTAACTTCAGCTAAAAGTTAGGTCCCATTTATAAAGTTTCTCCCATAAAGGCACTATCCGCTTTCTGAGTGATATCATCATAAAGGTCAAGAGGGGGAGTGAGTTTTAGAAGCACTTTAGTAAGGGATAACAATGAATTTTCTTCTTGAAACATATCAACTTTACTTGAACTCACACAGTTACAAAATTCCGAACTCCCCGACCTTGATGATATCACTCACTATTTAGATAGTGTCCCATAAAAAAATCATAAAAACGACAAAACAGCTATGAAATGATTCCAAAGAAACACAAATAATAAGAGGTTTAGCTGGGAACAACCGTATCTATTGTCGCTGTTTGCTGTGGATTCCCCCTATATGCTCTTTGAGATGCTGCTCGAACACCACAAACTCTTCGGAAAACATCCATATACAAGCCCATCACTGGTGCAACAAGTGGTGAAATATAGGCTAAATTTTTTGCACCTTCCTGGACTTTTTCAATGTCCACATATCCTTCCGTCATCAAGCAGCCTAAAGCGATTGCTGCTGCAGAGGCAGGAACCTGGAGAAGATTAAATGGCACAATCTCTGCTGCCGCTCTTCTCAGCCAATGACTATCTTTAGTTGTTCCCGTCAGCCGAAAGGCATACTCTCTTGCCCGACCATACGCCCCACCAACAATACCATTCATCGTAGATGCTGAAAGCCGGGAAATACCAATGCCTATAGCCCCCAATCCTGAACTATAATCAATCAGCCCGCCAACAAGTAAACCATAAGTAATATTTCCTAGACGATCAACGCGATCAGCTTTCTTTGTAGAAGCTTCCACTAGTGAAGGATCAGTTTCAGCCTGTTCCTCCACAAGATCTTCCAATTCTATACCTTGAATGCCCATCATTCCGCAGAAAACGATGTCCTCTTTAAAAATGTTTCTATTTTGTCACTATTTGAAGACAAACATAAAAACATATACATTGGAGAAGGTGGTAAGCAAGTATTAAGAGAGATTAAGAGAGATTAAGAGAGATTAAGAGAGATAAAAGAGAAATGAAGGAAGCAGCCTACCCCAAAAGCCTTTAACTCTTCTCCGACGTTCCTTTCTTCACTACATCCTTAAACATCCGATAGGTCTCAATCATCATCTTGTTGTGGATCTCACCATATAAGGCTTCGCCGGTCAAGGCTACGTCGACTAAACAATTTCCCCCATCATACCTCAACGTGACACGAACCGTCCCCGGCTGAACGACATATTTATAGAAACTCTGCTTCAGAAGGATGATCCTATCTTCAATGTCTTTAGGTATTTCCTGAAGTGGAACCGTTATCTGATACAGGCGCTTATTCTTCCCATAATTCTCGATGCTCTTTTCCAGAAGGATCTTGTTAGGAATCTTAATAATATTTCTTGAATCAGCAAAGCTCTGCAAGGTGAGATAGAATGTGCCAATCCTCGTAACTTCCCCAATATCATCACCGATCTTAACGTTATCTTGGATCTTGAATGGCTTTTTATTGAGGATTATGGCCCAAGAGAAGATAGCCATGAGCACATCACGGATAGCAAAAGCAAACCCAGAAGCAGCTAACCCTAAAAAGATAGTAATATTCACGACAGATACGCCAAATTTCCAGAGGATCAAGGCAAAACCTATGAAGAAAAGAAAGAAAGAATAGAGCTTTGAAACGAATATCCTCTGCTCGATCTCCATCTCCCCTTCTAACGCGTTAAATAACCTCGTGCTCGTCAGCCGTAAGAGGATAGAAATGACCAAAAGTGTAGTGATGACAAAGACGATAGATTCGATGAGATGAGTGAAATAGTCCGGGATCTTTAGAAGATGTATTCGATCTACATAAAAGAACAGCTCTGTAAGAAGATACAATCCCAGCAAGAAGAGAATCCTCTTGTTCATGATCTTCTTTCGCATGATTTTCTTCCGCATGGAAGCTAGCCTGTTGTTTCTCATGACACACTTTTCCTTTCCGCTCTTTAATTACTTTTTGCTTTCCTAGAAAACAGATGAAAGCAGAGGAACACTGAAGAAAACGTTGAACATAGAACATAAGCTAAATTCAAAGCTCAATCTGCCGGACGTCTAGCTTAAAATCTTCTTCTAATTTGGCAAAGCGCTCTTCATCTTCAGGGCAGATGATCGATAACGCGTAACCACTCTTATTGGTTCTTCCGGTACGGCCAATCCGATGGACATAAAACTCGGCTCTCGTGGGAGCATCATAATTGATGACTAAATCAACATTGTCGATCTGCAACCCTCTGGCAGCCACATCAGTAGCTACTAAAATATTGAATTTTCCCGCTTTAAAGAGATTGAGCCTATTTTGCCGTTCCGCTTGGTCTATATCGCTATTGATATATTTTGATTTTAACTTATTTTGTTCTAAAAATTGAGAAATCTCATACGATCGTGTCTTGGTGTTACAAAAGATGATGACGCGCTTAAACTCCCTATGGGAAAAGAATTTTAACAATAGTTCCAGCTTATCCTCAATCTTGCACAGTATTTTCTCCTGGATGATCTTCTGCGGTATTTGTATACCAATAGTTAACAATTCATAATCACCAATTTCCTGTTCAATAAAGTCATGGACTTTCTCCGTAATAGTAGCAGAAGAAAGGATGATCTGAGCATTAACACTGATGCGCTGCTTGATATACCTGCACATCTCTAAAAAGCCGTTGTCAAACATCTGGTCACTTTCATCATAGACAATCAGTTTAACTTCACCTACTCGGATATGCTTCTCATTGATATGCTGGATCAATCTTCCCGGAGTTCCCACCATAATCTGGGTTTTTTTCATGGTCGTGCGATAATCGCCGGATAAATCCCTTCCGCCGTAAAGAGTAGCTACGCTCAAGCCTAAAGGCTCGCCGATACTTTGAAGTTCTTTCCCTACCTGGATGCAAAGGTCTCGGGTGGGAACAACGATGAGCATCTGAATGCCTTGTTTAGGATTGATCTTTCCCAAAAAACCAAGAGTGTAAGCCAGCGTTTTTCCGCTTCCCGTCATAGACGTAAAGACGATATTCTTGCCTTTCAGCGCTAAAGGGATTATTTTATCTTGAACATCAAGAGATTCTTTAAATTTTAACCGAGATAAGACTGCTATAATATCCTTTTTCAATCCTAATTGAGCAAAACTTCCCATAATCAACTATAATCCTGCTGCTTTATAAACTATTACCTGCCACTTTTGTTCCTCAAATATGTACTTATCATTTAGGGGTGAATTAATCTCATTTTTAGCTAATATTTATAAATAATCAGCTTTCCCATACTAATATCTAGCCCAAAAGGGTTACTACAAGATAAATAGGTCTCACTATAAGACACATGGATATCATCAGCGTAAAAGGATATGAATTTAAGGCGTTCAACCTAAAGGAATCTTCATTCCGAAGGGTGGTACAATTTAGAAATGATATCATCAATGCCTTAAGCAAGCTGGGGCTAACTGAAGATGATATTGATGTTCCCTTGGAAACTGTCGCTATCAAAAAAGCTCCTGCTTCTGCAACTTGGTATATGGATGGGTTTCGGATGTATTATGATTACAAGTCCGCAAATAGATTTATTGAGAATCTGTATATCATCACTAAAGTTATCGAATTAGAAGTTGCTGCAGTTATCAGCGGTGAAAAGACCATTCAAGAGTTTATTCAGGATTTTTCTGAAGAGAAAGACATTAAAGAACAGCGGAAAGAAGCAAGGAAAGTGTTAGGAGTTAACGAAGATTCTTTAGACTTAGAGCAGATCAACAGCAAGTATAAGCTATTGGCAAAGAGATATCATCCCGATATGCCTGAGGGCAGTACAGAAAAATTCAAATTGATCAATAATGCCCACAAGATGCTGAAGCGAGAATTAGCGTAGAGGATTTCTTAGCAGCTTTTTAGCAACCGGCTTAGTAGAAAGTGTAGGTAGCACCAATTCGTGAGCGATGCTTTACTTGTCCATTTATTTGCGGGAGGGGTTGTTCCTTACGGGACGGCACCGCACTTTACAAAACACATCAGCAAAGCGAGCCGGTGCTACCTGAGCAAAGCGAAACTTTCTACTAAGCCCTACAACCAAAACCTTTATCTATCAAAACTACGTTATCTAAAAAAAAGAGGAGAGCCTAATAAGCTTCTCATGAGCCAGATGAAACTGAAAATATATCTTTTCCGCCACGGGCAATCCCATTACAATAAGCACCAATGGTTTACCGGCTGGATCGATTCCAAGATGACTTCTGAAGGATTTAAAAATGCCAGAAATATCGCCAAAAAGTTACAGCATAAGCGCATTGATATAGCCTATCATACCCGCCTGTCAAGATCAAGACAGACGTTAAAAGAAGTTCTTCGCTACCATCCAGAATGCAAACAGATCATCAAAGATGACCGCATGATTGAGCGCTGCTATGGAAAATTGCAGAAGCATTCTCATCAAGAATTTATGCAAGAGATAGAATTGACAGTCATCGAAGCTATGGAAAAGAGATATGGAAAGATGCCCAGAGAAGCTCGATCAACAATTGGAATGGAAATCGCAACATCCATCTATGATATTTATCATCGCTCCTATGACATCCCTCCTCCTGGAGGCGAATCAGTCAAGGATGTGGAAAAACGTGTTCAATCGTTCATCAAAGACCTGCTGAAGAAGATGAAGAAAGAAAAGGTAAACGTAGCCATCTCTGCTCACGGGAACAGTATGCGCCCGTTCAGGAGATATTTTGAAAAGCTATCTATACCAAAAATGATGAGCATCGAAAATCCATGGGATGATTATTTTGAATATAGTATAGAAGTAAAGTAAGCAAATAAAGAAGGAAAAAGAATCATCCCCTTCATAACCTATTCACTCATCACCGTCTGCAATGTCCTGCTGGACTTAGTCTCCTTCAGATATTTTCGAATATTAAGAAACTGCTTGATCTCTTCATTTATTTTATGAAATTCCTGCGCTCCTTTCTCGGTAAAGCGGATCATCTTATTCTCATAAGCGATAAATTTTTGCTGTTCCAGGCTTTCCAAATTCTTGTAGACTGCCCGTTCCTGCTTGAGAATCATCTGTGATGATAACAACAATTCGATGAACGTTATTTTTGATGTCCGTAAGCGCAGATTTTTTTCGAGCAACGGCTGGTTTAATGAAGCATAAAATTCACCTAAGGCATAAAGTACTAGCCTCTGCACTTTCGTCAGCCGCATTTTTAGCTTAAAGATAGAGAGATATAAAAACATTTAGGAGAAAAATGTCATTCTGCCCCTCCAATAAGCAAAGTTTATAAAATCTGGGTTCTTCTCACAAGAGATGATCAAAAAGAGTGTGGCGTGGCTGGTAGTATTTCTCCTGATAGCTTCCTTCTCTTTAGCTGAAGAATGCGCCTTCTTATTTTACGGTGAAAATTGCCCTGGCTGTGATGATGCAGATGCTTACATCAAGAACATAGAACAGAATAAGCCGGAATTTACCGTCCAGAGATATGAGGTCTACTATAATAAGGAACAAGCAGATCTGGCAAAACAATATTTTGCTGCTTACAATATCCCTGAAGAATCGCAAGGGCTTCCTGCCTTATTCCTACCAAAAGCATATTTCATTGGTACTGATCCCATAAAAACGTTATCCAGCCAATATTTGACAGAAAATGCTATCGATGACTGCCCTACCCTTAACCCGGGAGAAGTAGTGGGAGTAGTAGGTAAAAATTCACCGCTTGATGTCTTAAAAACATTATCATTTCTCACGATAACGGGAGGAGCATTGAGAGATGCCTTCCATCCAGGAATGTTGGGCTTAGCGCTGCTCTTTATCATGCTTCTGGCAGGTGTGAAAAATAGCGTACGAAGCTTCCAGCTGGGAATCAAGTTTATTATAGGAGTGTACGTAGTATATTTCCTCTTCGCCTTAGGCTTGTTGACGTGGTTTGCCTCTTCATCTCTAAAAGTGTTGTTCTACCGCGGCATCGGCTTATTTGCCGTCATCTACGGATTGATGATCATTAAACAGTTCTTGAGCAATAGCAAAAAAGAGAATGCCCTACAAGTATTTGCAGAGAATATCGGAAAATATGTACGGACATCCGTAGGCATAGTCATCATTTCACTGGCAGCAAGCATCTGCTCCTTTGCAGGGATATCACCTACTTTCTTGTCGTTGCGCTTTGCTTTTGCCGGAGCTTCCGGCTGGATGGCTTTGCCGATCGTATTGTATTACCTCTTACTGATGATCCTACCTTTGGGAGTTATCCTTGCCATCTGGATTATTCTGCAGCAGAAATATCATCTCCTAGCAGAAAAAGAAGGAAGAACGGCAGACGTTTGGAGAAGGCATCACCATAAAGTCATGCGAACGGTTATAGGGATTGTTTGTGTCATTCTAGGGCTGGCTGTATTATTTATATGATTCCAAGAGCAGCAAACAAGTATGTTCAAGAATACCTTAAAGTACTATCCATCCTGCAGAAGACACATCAGCCGACGATGTTAGAGATGTTTTCACATTCCACACACTTCCAGCATGTGGTCATGACGCTTCTCAGTGCACGATCAAAAGATTCTACTGTTATTCCTATCGTCAAAGAATTCTTTTCAAAGTACCCGGAACCCCAAGACATCCAGCGCTTACCTGTTCAGGAATTAGAAAAATGGTTTTTCAAAATTGGATTCTATAAAACAAAAGCAAAGCACGTTCATGAATTAAGTAACATTATTCTAAATAAGTATCATGGTCACGTTCCAGATACGTTTGAAGAATTAGTATCTTTACCAGGAGTGGGCAGAAAGACGGCAAACTGTGTCTTAGCCTATTCTTTTGGTAAGCCGGCTATCGCTGTAGATATCCACGTGCATAGAATCTCTAACAGGCTAGGCTGGGTGCATACCCAGAAGCCAGAAGAGACGGAAGAAGCGCTGAAACGGATCATCGATAAGAAAGACTGGATTGATATCAATAGATTACTCGTTGACCACGGACAAAGAATATGTCTGCCCATAAAGCCAAAATGCCCGGAATGTGGGGTTAAGAGGTATTGTCGATTCTGGAAAGATAATTTCTCTTAAATTTATTTTCATCAACTATCTTTACATCAAAAGCAAAGGTACGCAATTTTTGTAATTCTTCATCTGGAAAGAATCTACTCCCATCTCGCCTTCTATGAAGAGTAAGAAGTTCACAGCGATATACACCTGTGGCTCTCATAGCCTCTACGACATCTTCTTGTTCAGCTTCCACATAGAAAGAATCATCAAATAATCGACGAGTTGCCGCTTCCATCTCTTCCTGTGGCAACAAGGAAGTTGCTTCTTGATATAATAAAATATCCCATGGCGAACTAGACCCTTGATGACGAGTAATCCCATGAATAGCTCGAACATCCATGCCATTCGTATTCCAGTCGTATGCCCGTATCTCATGAACACCTGCTAAATCCCCTCTCCAACCAGTCGGCATGAGAAGAGTATCTAAAGCATGGGTATGGTAATGGAATAGAGGTAAAGATGCCCAGCCTTTCGGAAGCTCTTTCTCCCAATCTAGCTCTACTGATTCTACTTCCCCATCAGCAATAGCAGTCACGTAATGCTGACCACGAAGAAGATGATATTGCACCCCAAATGCAGCTTCATCAGTCAGACAGCCATTAAGAGCAACTAATCGTTGAATAACTAAAGGATCAGTAACTATACTTGACAAACGTGCATAATCAACGCCAGGTAGTTCCATTGGAGATAAGGAACAGCAACCATTTATAAGCTTTTCTTATTTCACTACTACTAAGAAACAACTACCTATTAATTATTAGTACCTATAAAAATACTACCTCTTCCCCGCTATCTTCACTAGCTTCACTAGCTTCACCAAAGCAGCGATGACCCAGATAGCGTTAAGGATGACGAAGGGCCAGCCTTTTAATGTTAAACCATAGTATAACAAGAATCCCGCTCCGATGATGTTCAGAACATTATAAAAATACGTTTCCTGATTGAATCGCTTATTGAATTCATCAAGGACAAAAGCTACAAGGATACAGAGCATCCCTACTATTCCTATGAGCAGATTATAATCTATCATCTTTTTGCCAAGACCAAAAATTCTTTGCCCAGACTATGCACCAATTCTTTTTCCTTCTGAATGGTTTTCTGTAATTTTTGCAGATGGATCTTATGAGGAAGATCCGCATAACTGATGGAATGCTCTAAGGACAGATGGCTGTTCAACAATTGATTAATATGACCATACCTCTCCTGAATACCATCCACTTTCTGCTCAAAATCCTGGATGTCCTTGATCGTCTGCTGGATATTAAAATACTCATCATGAAGCATATTGCCTTCCAGCAAAGCTGCTTTATTCTTATCGCCATTGAAAGATGTTAATTTCAGTTCTACCAAATGGCTGGCCTGATTTCGAAGCTTGTGAGAGATCTGTTCTGCTCCTTCCAATTCCTCCAGACTTTTCTTCAACAACCCCAACTGTCGATTTAATTCTTGGCGATGGGCAAAAGAAAGGCTGCTTTGATAAGGGTGAGAAGAGCTTTTTAACGGCTGAAGAAGGCTGTCATGAACGTGCCGGATATTTTCCAGAATACTCGGCAAACGTTCCACCTCTTGTCTGATCTCTTTAACACCCATAAGAGATTGATGGAGAAGCGGTTTATAAATCTTTTTGCGGATAAGGCTCAACAAACAATGGTGGATATTCAATAAACAGCATTTGACAAGAAGAGCATACTCCCTCCACAACTATTATAAAAACAAGCACCTGCAAAAGAGTCATGATCAAGAATATCTTCAATCCAATACTCAAAACTACAACCAGAAAAATGCTCGCTGTAGCTTTCGCTTCAGGTACAGGAACAAACGTTAGGGAAGCCCTTGCCGAATCCAAGAATCCAAAAGCAAATTTCTCCATACCTTTGCTGATAACCGACAAAGAGAAGATTGCAGCAGTAGATCATGCAAAGCAATTTTCCATAGATACCATTACCGTAGACGGCATCCAGCATTGCGGGAGCTGGAAGGAATTACAACGGACAGTTCAAGGAAGAAAAGAATACCACGAAAGAACAAATACCTACAACACCCTACTACTCAAAAAAATAAAGCAGTATGAACAAGACCATCAGGTAACCTTTGATATTGCTATCCTAGCCAAATATATGCGCCTCTTCACCGGTGATCTGTTGAGAAGATTTAGGGGAACAGCTCTTAACGTTCATCCTGCCGATTTAGCAGCAAGAAAAGAGGGGAAGAGAATCTACGTTGGCGCAAATTCTGTATACCACACATTACTTGCCGGAGAAAAGAAGACAAGAACATCGATTATCCTCATCAACAAAGAATTGGACGGGGGACCTATTTTAGTTTCAGGACCTTGGGTGAAATTCAAAGGAAAAGAAGTTACTGTAGAAACTGCCGCTGTCCATGAAGAGCTGCAGAAAGAACAAAGCGACTGGCCAGCGTTGCGCTTTACGCTCCGTGAAATTTCTTTAGGTCATTTTTCCATCAACAACAAAAAATATCATGATGATGGAACTCCTACAGTCCTTTACAAAGGAAAAGAATTGCCGTATGAAGGATGGGTATTAAAATAAGGTTATACACAATCGAGAAAAAACTCTAAAATTAATAAGGAGTAGGAGTTCTTAACTCATATGCTCGTGCTGCTTCTTTTTTAGTTTTTCTTAAAGCTAAATATTTTATTCCAGCCATTGAAGCAGCCCAACCTAACCAAAACATTGCAGTATCAGTATGATCTGTAACATTTTCTCCATTAAATAAAGGATAGTATTCATGAATTGTTGATATAACTGGTGGAATCAAACTCGCGGCAGTTTTGATATATTTATTAAATTTTGATGTTGCTACATATAAGAATGCGCTCCCTTGAAAAACTATTCCAAAATCACTTAAATGCCCTGTCGCCCAATTATAATCCATCAGACCTGCCTTTGTGGCAAGTTGCATTCCTCCTCCAGCTATCTCTGCTCCAAAACCTAAAAGATTAAATTTTATAGCAATCTTCTTCTCTTCTTCATGAATAATATTATCTAAATTTGCCATTCTATTTTTAATATTAAGTCATACTCTATTTAAATGTTTGTGTTATGTTGTCTTTTATAGGTAGTAAATATATAGGGAAGCTAACCCCTATCTTTAATGTTAAAATGTATGGTGCTTCGCACTTGACAGGATTTTTTTTTCTCAACTCTCTCCGCTTCGCTCCGAGCCACATTGCACTCTCGCCTTCAGCTCGTGCGTATAACAGGCATGCCACAGTTAACTAAGAAATCAAACTCCCTTTACCTGCTCATATAGCCTCGTTGCTGCCATCAGTAGATTTCTCTGCCCATGAGTTGAGGAATAGGCCCAAAGATCAGTAGAACATTGCACCGTCTTCATTGCTGCATGAGATAACGTGCTGGTGATCATCAAATATGCAGCATCTGAACTTACACTATCCAGCCTGCGAAGATCGTTAGGGCCAAGAACAGTAAGGTTATCGATGGCAAAGGAAGATAACCGCGCACCATAATCAATGCCAGGAAGTCCTCCAACGATAACTAAGCTCTTGAGTTGAGGTAGTGACGCACGATCATCATCTCTAGTCAAAACTTTTCTCCGTTTGAGTTTGGTCTTCTTTTCTTCTGATTTAACTTCTGGTGAAGTTTCCGGAGGATATGCTCGAGTAAGATATTGCTCTACTAGCTTTTCCCGCTGCTCAGTTGAATCTGCACTTGCTAAAGCCCCCATCATCTGGAGATATTCACGATCACCGCCATGTTGATAAGAATTTCTCTTCAAATCACGAAGAACTTCTAGATAAGATAAAGCAAAGTCAAGATCAGCATCAATCACCCTTCGCACAGGCTCTTCTGAAGTAAACACTCGAGGACGAAGCAGTTTATACACTCTAAATTTATTTCTCTGTGTATCCACGTCAAGAATATGGTTTAAATGGTCTTGCATGATGTCATAACGAGCCCCACGAAGAATCTGCATTCTGCTTAAGGGATTTCTTCCACCGCTTTCCTTTCCACCTTCTTCAACTAAAGAAACTGTAGCATCATAATCATTCAAGAACCGCAGCATGAGGAGAGCATGATTACTAGAATCAGCGGAATTTTTCTGAATTTCACGAGCAACAATCTCAAATTCTTCTGGAGTTATTTCAACAGCAACATCTAACAATCCTTCATCAGCAACTTGCATCCAGGCAGAGAGTGTTTTATCATTGATCCTACGATGAATTCTCCTGTACTGGAGAGAGTTACATTCGCGGACAAAATCATAAGCAGCATCAATATCAAGATCAGGAATAGTGCCAAACTCTAAATCAAACCTTCGTTTAGATTCAAATTCAGACTCATTGCCCATAGATCTCAGCAAAAATTCAGTGTTATTTCCCGACATTGAATCGCGATAACGCTGGTGATACCTCTCCACTCTAGCTACGATCCCCAGCTCTTCCGCGATACTATCTTTCCATTGATCATAAACATCAGAAAATGTACCACAGCCCGATGCCAAACTTTTCCGAACTACTTTTTGGTCAAATTTTGGAACGACAGATTGGATGTAAAATGACAGGTCAACATTTCTTAAAAAGCGGTCAGCGATAATTTCCTTTGCAACAGGATCATCCACATCATCATACAATTGAAAAGCGACTTCTAATCCCTCTGCAACACCACGCATAACTAAATTTCGGACAAGATCAAGAGATGTTCGTTTCTGCTCGATGATATTTCCATATAAATCCACCTTATCCAAGCCTGTTTCTGGCTTAAACCATATTCCTGGCCTGATTCTCCTGAATTCTCTTTCTTCAAGTTCCAGAGCCTTCAATGCCCCAACATCATAATCAATTTTTCCAGCAAGATCGAGCAAGCGCCGATGGTCATCAGGCTGCGACACATCACCAGCAGATAATAATTCCTCCAATCCAAAATGAACAGCTTCACTCCTTCTCGTCTGCTCATTGAAGCGCTCCTGTAATTTCAAGTGAGTAGACTGATACCTCCTGCTCTTCCCCAGCCAAGGCAGTTTTGACCAGAACATAGCCTTACTAGCCTGAAGCTTATTATCAACGATAACTCGGGGATACAAAAAGGCCTGAGCAGCAGAAGAAAGATCATTAGCAACAAAAGTATACCCATGATAATGCATACTTAATTTTTCACTTTTATAATCACCAAGACTAAGGTGACCATTCAATAATCCTTCACCCATCAACGCTGACCTAAGAACTAGATAATTTTGTACATTCAGCCCAGAAGAAGGAAGCAGGGCAAAATTAAACAGCCCTTCTAATCGCAAGCCAGGAGTTGTTCCTTCCTGCAGCATCCGCTCATAGCGTTCAAGAATATGAGGGTTATCTTCAACATAATGCATCACATAATGAAAATCAGCTATGGGAAACCAATGCAATGACCGAGGAGAAAGATCAACTTGTTCCGGGAGAAGAGAAAAAGTTATATTTCTCTTAGGGACAGGAAGAGCTTGCTTCCCACCAAGATACTTCCGAGCAAATCGCTGCCGTCGAGTTCTGATTTTAAGTGCCATTAATAAGTAACGACAATAACAGCTATATATAGTTTTCGGCAGTAAAATACCAACATCCCTCAAGAAGCACATCACCAAAAGAAAGCAAAAAAATTCCAAAAAAACATAGCTCACGCTACATCCATTGACTATGCTAAGAATTTCATGATTACAGAAAATAAAAAAATACAAGATAAAAAATGAAAAACCGTATGAAGATAAGACACACAATTATGAACGTTAGTAAGTGCGTGCTGAATTGGTCGTTGCCTTCCAACGTACACACCACTTCTATCAAACCGCTGTTATTGCGGTGTTCTAAGGAGTCTCTTTTCAAGGTGCGCTTCGTGCTTAGATGCTTTCAGCACTTATCACTTATTGCGTAGCTGCCCGGCGTGCCTTGTCAGACAACCGGTAGACCAGTGGCAACGAACCTCCGTTCCTCTCGTACTAAGAGGTCCTTCCTTTCAGACTCCCAACATTCCCAGTAGATATCAAACATACTGCCTCACAGCGTACTGAACCCAGCTCACGATCCCTTTTGATGGGTGAACACCCCCACCCTTGGCAGCTTCTGCACCACCAGGATAGGAAGAGCCGACATCGAAGTAGCAAACCGCGCCGTCGATCTATTCTAAGTACAGCAATAAATACTATACTTCTATGAACTCTCGGGCGCGACAACTCAGTTATCCCCGGAGTAACTTTTCAGTCATTCCCGGCCCTCATTAAGAAGGCACGGGAGTTCGCTAGGCCACACTTTCGTGTTTGAGTTTTGTTATGTTTAAAATCCAATCAGGCTGGCATATGCCCTTACACTCCACTCCGGATTTCTAAACCGGATGAGCCAACCATTGGGCGCTATTGATATCTTTTCAACAGCGTGCCACCCCAGCCAAACTGTCCACCAACCGGTGTCCTCTTCCGAAGAAGAGTAAGTGATGAAGTTCTCATTAAGTGGTGTTACATTATTGCCTAAGTTATCTTCTGACGACGATAACCTCAAACAGCTCCCACTTACGCTATATAATAAAAGCCGCACCACAGCGACAGGCTACAGTAAAGTTTCACGGGGTCTTCGCTTCCCACTGGAAATCCCTGGCCTTTGCACCAGGAAGGAGTATTCGGGAGACACTAGCTCGGGACAGTGGCGATCTCGTTATACCATTCATGCAAGTCGGCATTCAACCGACAAGGTATTACGCTCACGTTGTTACTCATTCTTTTTCAAGAAAGGAATCAGACATTTCTGCTGATCTCTTCTAGTCACCTAGAAGGTCGGACTATATCTTACAAACTAAGTTTTTACAAACAAAATTTGTTCTGGCATATAGTCTCTGAGGATTTTTCTCAAGAGAGAAATCTTTCCTGCTGATTGTCTTTTCAGTTTCATTGTTAGATAAATTCCTTGTCACCAAAAAATTTTACTAGAAACGTTCATCAAGATATTCCAGCATATGGCCAAATTTTTATCCCATTTTCTCGAATGGTTCTGTTTAACATTTGGGACTTAAGGCAACGTATTCACCTTAAGAGAGTTATAGTTACTCCCGCCGTTTACCAGCTCTTCACCCCGTTGGAACGAGGCTTAAAGTACTGGCACTGGGCAGATGTCACCTTCTATACTAAGCTTTACAGCCTTGCAGAAAGTTAAGTTTTTGTTAAACAGTCGGACCACCTTTGTCACTGAGCCCTGGAATCGCACCTATACAGATACGAATGCAGGGATCCCTTATACCGAAGGTACAGGACTAATTTGCCGAATTCCCTGAGCTAGTTTAAACTCACACGTCTTAGGCTTCTCACCTAGGGGCACCAGTGCTGGTTCTGGGTACGATTACCTTAGATTTATCCTTGTTTCCTTTTCACGGGCTCCAGATATCAGCCAAATAGACCATAGGCCTACTATTCCAGGATTTGATTTTGTTCTCATCATTACGATACTCCCAAAATCTGTTCATGTTAACACATCAGACAAGATGTGTTGGCTTATTCCAAAGCGTCAGAAACAAAGCTTGCGTCACCGCACATACTAAGGTAGTAGAGGAATATTAACCTCTTTCCCTTTCCCTTTCCTCCATTGCGAGAAAAGTTAGGATCGACTAACCCTTGGCTGATTGACATTGCCAAGGAACCCTTGCCCTTACGACGACAGAGATTCTCACTCTGCTTAGATCCTACTCCCACCAGGATATTCATTCCTATAAGGTCCACATCTTCTCATGAAAATGCTTCTTCCCTAATAGGACGCCTACTTACACCTATTATTCATAGTCCATGGTATCGGCGACTAGCTTAGACCCGTCAATCTTCGGGGCTCACGGCCTCAACGAGTAAGCTGTTACGCACTTTTTAAAGGATGGCTGCTTCTAAGCCAACCTCCTCGCTGTCTAAGACCACAAACGCCCTTCACCCTTTATCACTTAGCTAGTACTTAGGGGCCTTAACCATAGTCTGGGTTGTTCCCCTCTCGGAAATCAAGTTTACCCCAAGATTCCCTGTTTCCCAGAGTCTACAACATTAAAGCATTTGGAGTTGGACTGGAAACCGACAGATTTCTCCGCCTAAGTCTCCGATCCGTAGCTCTACAACTCTAACCGTCTCGTCTGAGAATTGACTAAGGTCAATTTCAGTAGGAACCCGCTATAGCCGAGCTCGATTGGCTTTTCACCCCTACTCCCAAGTTACAAGAACACTTGCACGTAGAACCTCTTCAGGCCTCCACGCGGTTTTACCCGCGCTTCACCTTACTCAGGAGTAGATCGCTCGGTTTCGGGTAGTACCCAAGTGACTTATGGCACTTTCACACCACCTCCCTCGTAAACTGCGGAGTTTTGCTTTCGCTTAGAGTTCTCATTTTCTGATTACTCTCGCCACTTAGATACACTCCCTGGCGCTTTATTCAAAGAGCACGTTAGAACTCCGAAGAGCCCTAACCTACTAAAACTACTAGATTTCAGAGTCTTTTAACCCCCTGTCAAGGGTACTTTTCAACTTTCCCTCACGGTACTTGTATTCTATCGGACTCAACACGTATTTAGTTTTAGGAGTTAATGCCTCCCATATTCACACTTCAATTTCAAGAAGTGCTACTCTGGATACTCCCAAGAACCTTCTTTCTTACCTTTACGGGACTATCACCCTGTATCGTGCTTCTTTCCAGAAGACTTCAAGTCAAAAAAAAGGCCCCGAAGGGAGTCCAAAAACCACATCTCCATTATATTACTATAACGGATTCAGTTTGAACTGTGCCGTTTTCGGTCGCTCTTACTAGCGGCATCTCGTTTGATTTCTCTTCCTACAGGTACTAAGACGCTTCAATTCCCTGCGTTCCCTGACCTCTGAAAGGCCAACAATGAGAAGACTCATTCGGAAATCTCCGGTTCAAAGTATACATTCTACTCGCCGGAGCATATCGTAGCTTGTCACGTCCTTCATCGGCGTATTGAGCCAAGTCATCCACCTAGTAGCGTACTATTGGATCCTGACGATCACGCGTTAGCGTATCATCATTCACCTAAGAGTGTGCCTGATCTTCATACGGTTCATCAATATGATATTTGATGTAATCTTTCATAATCAAAGGATTACTACTTAATTACCCTACTTCATACTTCAACCTTGCTACCAGCAACTCTAATTGCTGATACCAATTGTGCCCGGTAATTGTTGATTACGGGAACATCTTTCCGGTTAAGGAATGTGGACCCGTCGGGATTCGAACCCGAGGCCTCCTGCTTTCTGAGCTTGCCCTTGCAAGATGCAAGGCAGGCGCTCTAGCCGGGCTGAGCTACGGGCCCTTAAAGCTTTTTGAATGTGATGTTTGTCTGCTTAAATATACCTTTGTAAAAAAAGGAGATGATCGTCGCTATAACTTTGTAAAGTTATCATCAAAGGTGCGACCTGCGCTTGCTTTGCAAGCTTAGTCCCACAGACGATTTTCCATTTTCCCTCTCTAATCTATGAAAATAAAAAAGGAGGTGATCCAGCCGTAGGTTCCCCTACGGCTACCTTGTGACGACTTAACCCACCTCACCGAATCTGGATTCGATTTAATTGAAAACTAAATCTCACCCAAACCCAACTCGGTTGGTTTGACGGGCGGTGTGTGCAAAGAGCAGGGACATATTCACCGGTCTGTGATGAGGACCGATTACTAGGGATTCCGTTGTCATGAGGGTGAGTTACAACCCTCAATCTAAACTAAGACAAAGTTTCGAGGTTTAGCTCCTTCTTTCGAAGTTGCATCCCATTGTCTTTGCCATTGTTGCGCGCGTGTAGCCCAGCAGATTCGGACCATACAGACCTAACGTGGCCCACACCCTCCTCTCTGTTTCCGGAGCAGTCCCCATAATGTGCTCAGTCATTCTAAAGAACCTGTTAGCAATTATAGGCGTGGATCTCGCTCGTTACCTCACTTAAGAGGACACTTTACAGCACGAGCTGACGTCGGCCATGCAATACCTCTCGGCTCGTTAGATAAGCCCTTCAGACTGATCTTCATTCTGCCGTCGCTGCTGGTGAGATTCTCTGCGTAGAGTTAGATTGAACCGCACGCCGCACCCCTTGTGGTGCT
>Ga0209541_10008286_pt1 | contig 17173 bp, 20 predicted proteins | sample RifCSPlowO2_01_FD_184027 | JGI IMG/M metagenome (GOLD analysis project Ga0209541, IMG submission 184027) | Groundwater microbial communities from Rifle, Colorado - Rifle CSP2_plank lowO2_0.1 (SPAdes) (version 2) | ecosystem: Environmental > Aquatic > Deep subsurface > Groundwater | place...
ACGATACAAAACTGTTGACGTTATCAAATACAAACAGAAGTCCCGCTATTTCAAAAAATACGGCCACCGACAGCCTTACTTCGAAATCCAAATCGACTCTATTAGTTAGTTCTGTGTAGAAAAGCATTCTTCAGAGTTTCTGGGTCTGCGTATTCGAGTTCAGCACCAGTGGAGAGGCCGCGGCCAAGCGTCGATATTACATAGGTCGGACCTATGTGTTGTCTTAAGTATTCTGCGGTGTTTTCTCCTTCAATATTCGCATTCATGCCAAGAATAATTTCCTTGATTCGTGCCTGCCCGCCCGTAGCCTCTCGGCGAAGGCGGGATTCCAACTCCTTGATTCTAATTCTCTTCTCCGGTTCCTTTTCTAAAATTGGCACCACACCGCCGAGGACAAAATAGAAGCCGTTGTAACTAGAACTTTTCTCCACCGCCTCCATGTCGATATCGCGAGGCACTATCATGAGCATCGAGGCGTCGCGGGTTTCGTCAGTGCAAATCCCGCACTTGGACACGCTGTGTCCAAGTGCTTCTTTTGCGAAGAATCTCATGCATTCTGTGCACTGGATAATTTCCTTTTTAATATCTTGAACCGCTTGAACTAATTCGCTTGTATAATTGCCAGTTCGCGAGAGTAAAAAATAAACAAAGCGCCTGGCCTGCCTCGGTCCAATGCCCGGGAATTTAGCAAATATTTCCGATAACTTGTCTATCGAATTCATAGACTTTCAAAATCTTCTTGAGCTTTGCCATAGTTAGAGTAATCGATTTCGACAAAAGTGTTGAAGCGGGTGTGATAGTCGAGCGTCGCGGTGCCGAGAGGACCGTTCCTGTGCTTCGCGATGATGAGCTCTTTCCTCTGGACTTCTTTGACCTTGCCACTTTCGTCGCGGACGTCGTCTTCGCTCTGGTGGATAAACATGACCAAGTCTGCATCTTGCTCGATCGAGCCGGAGTCTCGAAGGTCGGAGAGTTTCGGCTTGCCGCCGCGCTTCTCGATATCACGAGAGAGCTGTGAGAGAGCGATGACGGGAATGTTAAGTTCACGCGCCAAGTGTTTGAGCCCGCGAGAGATCTCTGTAACCTGTTGGACCATCGAATCATTGGCACGCGAGTTTGTCGGAGCCATGAGCTGGAGGTAGTCGACCATAAGAAGCTTTAGGCCCTTCTCGATCTTAAGTTTCCTGGCGGCAGAACGCATCTTCATGATGGTGTTACCAGGTTGGTCATCGATATAAATAGGAGTGCGGGAAAGCTCGTCGAGAGCATCGCGGATATTTTTGAAAACGTCTTCGCGCCAATTGCCAGTCTGCGTGCGTATACCCTTTCTGATGATAGAAGAATCGGTGCGCGAGTGTGCCGCCACGATACGGTCTACCAATTGGTCGGCACTCATTTCGAGTGAAAATATCCCTACCGGTGTCTCGTGAATGCTTGCCGTACGGCGGGCGATATCGAGAGCCAAAGCCGTTTTACCAACCGATGGGCGAGCAGCGATGATGATGAGATCGGATTTTTGGAAGCCACCGAGGATATCGTCTAGAGATTTGTAGCCGGTCGGTACACCGCGCAGTTCATGCTCGGCACTCGAGAGCTTTTCAAATCGTTCAAATGCTTCGTGCAAGAGAGGCGAGAGATCGCGGAAGCGAGCCGAACCAGCAAAGCGCTCGGTAATATCGAAAATTTTCTTCTCCGCTTGGTCGAGTATCTCTTCCAATTCGCCAGCTTCGTTGAAACCGAGGTGAGAGAGATGCTCGGATGCCTCGATGAGCTGTCTCATCATAAATTTCTTCATCACGATCTCGGCATAATGCTTGGCGTTGGCAGAAGAGGGAACAGAAGAAGAAAGTTCCGCGAGGAAAGTGGCTCCACCAATGCGCTCGAGAAGCTCTTTTTCTTTCAGCCGTGTCGAGAGCGAGAGGATGTCGATCGGCGTGTGTTTGCCGAAGAGTTCCATCATCGCTTCAAAGATTACTTTGTGCTTGTCGAAATAGAAAGAAGCGGGAGAAACGATATCGAGCACTTCGTAGATCACATCCGGCCGGAGCATAATCGAACCAACGAGAGCCATCTCCGCCTCCATAGAGTGCGGAGGGATTCGCAGGCCGGTATTGATATTGGCAGAACTTACGATTTGCATCCTGTTAGAAATTATCCCTAAATGGTATCAGTCCCAATACCTAGTGCCAATCTTCCACTGGGTAAAAATAAGTGTTTAAACTGGGGATTGTAATCCGAGACCCAGTACTTTATCGAAATCGAGGATAGTGGCGAACTTGTTTTCCGGCGTTACTTCCTTGTCTTTGACCAGAGTCCATAGGACAGCAAGTGCTTGCGGAGTATTAAAATCATTCTCGAGCTTTTCGACAAATTTGGCTTTATACGCTTCATCTACCTCACCCACTTGGACACGGCGTGTCCAAGTGGAGACAGTGTTCTTAAGCTTCTCATATGCATTTGAAGCTGCTTCCAACCCCTCCCAAGTGAAGTTTGCCTGAGTGCGATAATGCGACAGTAGAAAAAGATATCTTAATGAAAGAGGAGAGACAACTCGTTCCCATGCCTCCCGTATTGTGAGAAAGTTACCCAGGCTTTTTGACATCTTCTCTGATTTTATATTTAGGAAACCGGTGTGAAGCCAATATTTTACAAACGGTTTAAGTCCAGAGACTGATTCCATCTGGGCAATCTCCGCTTCGTGGTGGGGAAATATGAGATCCATAGCACCTCCGTGGATATCATATTGCGGGCCAAACTCAGTTTCGGTAATAGCCGTATCTTCTATATGCCAGCCGGGACGACCTTCGCCAAGAGTGGAAGGCCAGAACGGCTCACCTTCTTTTTTGAACTTCCAGAGACAGAAGTCTCCAGAATTTCTTTTCTCCGGATTTTCATCAATCCTCGAAACTGCATCATTGGGAGCGAGTGATTGGCGTCCGGAGAGCTTGCCGTAGTCATCAAATTTTTTGATATCGAAATAGTATCCATCAGAAGTTTTGTAAGCGATACCTTTCTCGAGTAGCCGCCGAACTTGGCTAATAATTTGCGGTATATAATCTGTCGCCCGGGCATATTTAGTAACACTGGTGTTGCCGAGCTTCTCCATATCCTCTATATGATACTTTTCGAATTCTTGTGCGAGCACTGATGGTTCGACTCCTTTCTCTCGAGCACGGACAATGATCTTGTCGTCAATGTCTGTAATGTTTTGAAGATAAGTGACGTTATACCCGAGATAGCGAAGCGCTCTTGCGACAAGATCAAATTGGGTATAGGTCTTGGCGTGACCCAGATGGTCGAAATCATATACGGTCGGTCCGCAAACAAAGAGTTTTACTTCATTTGGAGAAATGGGTTGGAACTCCTCGACTGAGCCCGAGAGAGTGTTATGAAGCTTTATGGTCACCTAGGTATTATATGATACAATCCTTGAAATGGAATTTCTAAGAAAACATGCTGCGATCCTCGGGACCGGAGCTGCGATTGCTATCATCTTCTACGCGGTAGGGTTCAATGCGGGGGAGGAAAGCTTCTCGCCCACAGTAGTTGGTATTGAAAATACCGATGAAGGCCGGCCTTTAGATGTTGATTTCGCTCCATTCTGGAAAGCTTGGAATCTAATCAATGAAAAATACGTACCCGCAAGCACCACTGCCAAAACTGTAAATGGAGAGGAGAAAGTCTGGGGCGCTATCGAAGGTTTAGCAGACTCGCTCGGTGACCCATACACGGTATTTTTCCCGCCGGTCGAGTCGGAGATGTTTGAATCCGACATCCGCGGCAACTTCGAAGGAGTAGGAATGGAGATTGTCGCGCAAGACGGCGCTATCACCGTCATCGCTCCGCTCAAAAATTCTCCAGCATCAAGAGCCGGACTTATGGCAGGAGACAAGATTATTAAAGTAGGGGACAGAACCACCTCGAGCCTCTCGACCGAAGACGCTGTCCAGCTTATACGTGGACCGAAGGGCACCAAAGTCAGCCTGACCATTTTCCGAACCGGAGTGAAAGAACCGTTCGAAGTTCAAGTCACTCGAGACGTTATCAATATCCCGACTATCAGTACCAAGAGCCTTCCTGGAGGAATTTTTGTCATCGAGCTTTATAGTTTCTCGGCACAGTCACCAAACCTTTTCCGCGGCGCACTGCGAGAATTTATCCTATCTGATTCTGATAAATTAATTTTAGACCTACGAGGCAATCCGGGCGGCTACCTAGAAGCAGCTATCGATATGGCATCATGGTTTCTACCCGCAAGCAAAGTGGTGGTGAGGGAAGACTTCGGCTCATCAAGAGAAGAAAAAGTATATCGCTCCAAAGGCTACGACATCTTCACCGATAATTTGAATTTTGTGATTTTGGTCGACGGCGGTTCCGCTTCTGCTTCTGAAATTTTGGCCGGTGCACTCGCCGAACACAACAGGGCAATACTCGTAGGAGACAAGACATTTGGCAAAGGCTCGGTGCAGGAGCTGATAGATGTTACCTCCAACACTTCTATTAAAATTACAGTGGCCAGATGGCTCACACCAAATGGAGTCTCTATCTCAGACCAAGGTATCGAGCCAGGGTACGTAGTCAAAATGACTCCAGCCGATCGCCAAGCAGGCAAAGACCCCCAACTCGATAAAGCCGTAGAGATTTTAACGAAATAATGTGAAAATAATTCTTCTACAAGATGTAAAAGGGGTAGGGAAGAGGTTTGAGGAGAAGAATGTGTCAGATGGATACGCAACCAATTTTCTCCTACCGAAAAATTTGGCAGTAATAGCAGATAACGCGGGAAAGGCGAGGGCAGAAAATCTCAAGAAACAAGCAGAGACACGAAAACAGATCAAGGACAAGGAAATCCAAGAGAAAGAAAATAAAAGACTAGAGAAGCACTTGGAACTCGAGAAATTTAGAGAGGAAGCACGGAAAGAACCTTCTTCTTGATAACTCCGTTATCGAAATGAGTTTTGCGCTTGTAGTTTAGAACTACCTTGCCATCTACGAGAGCAAAGAGAGTGTGATCGCGACCAATGGAGACGTTTTGACCAGGTAGAACATCGGTACCTCGCTGGCGTACGAGAACAGAGCCTGTTTTTGCAAAGGCTCCGGGAGTAACCTTGATCCCGAGATATTTCGGATTGGAATCGCGGCCGTTTTTTGTCTTACCAGCTGACTTTTTATGTGCCATAATTTAGCCACATGAGTTTAACAGAGGATGTAGCTTTTGACAAGGATGGTCATGTCGAGCCAGTTGGTTGGCGGGAGCTTATTTTAGACAAGCTATTTCTTTCGATAATTATCATATTAGTTGCTGTACTTTCTTTCGGTATAGGCAGGCTTTCAGTAGCAGGGAATAGGGAAGCTATCCGAATCGAATACGATTCGGAAATTTCTAATTATTCTAATTACCCTAATTATTCTAAACAAACAACAAATTCCAATGATACTGTAATCACGTCGAAAAATGGAAGCAAATATCATTATTCGCATTGTGCGGGAGCAAAGCAGATCAAAGAGGAAAATAAGATCAGTTTTGCCTCCGCTTCGGCCGCCGAGGCTGCTGGGTACGCATTAGCAGCTAATTGCAAAAGTCCTTGACAGCAAGCCCAGAGTATGATAGTATATACATAAGTCAGCAGTTAGCTGGCTTTTACGTTGGGAGAGCAGTGACGGAACCGGCTACCCACAGTTAGAAGTTTAACCTATTGTTATTTTACAGCTTACAACCATTAGTCTTCTCATGACCTTCTCTTCCGGTGCGGCTACCGTATTGCCCGCAATCCCTTCATTGGTATTGCCTGACATCACGATAGTAGTTCCAGAAAAAGAAGTTAAGTCAGTAGACTATCAGCCGATTACAGATCCGGAGAATGTTGAAAAATTCTTGAAGGACTACTTCGCTGATATTCCTCTATTAGCCAAGATCGCCGAGTGTGAATCTACTAACCGCCAGTACAACTCCAAGGGAGTAGTGCTTCGCGGCAAGAAGAACACTTACGACCGCGGTGTGATGCAGATCAACATCTTGTACCACCAAGAAAAGGCAGAGGAAATGGAACTCGACTTGCACGATATTGATGATAACGTGGCTTTCGCCAGACACCTTTATGAGAAGTTTGGAGCTAAGCCGTGGATGTCTTCTTCGGCTTGTTGGTCCAAATTCAGCCCTTCTGAAGTCGCTAAGAGATAACTCTTACACAACCCAGCACTTAAATTTAAGTGCTGGGTTGTGTTTTTATGGTATTGTAATAAACGGAAGGGAGGCATATAACCATGCTTCAGCGAATCTGTCTTTTGGTAACAGTATCACTGCTCTGTTCGTGCAGCGCAAGACACATGGGATCAATAAGCGGGGTAGGGTTAGTTCGCGTAAACGCGACATCTCTCACTGGCCGACAAAACGTGCAGACGAAAGTCTCGTGCGGCGATACAGTCAGCGCTGCTAGCAAATCGTATGCAAAAGTGCTCTTCGTTGATGGAAACAAGATCGAGTTGGGCGAGAGCACGAAGTTGAAGGTGGTGTGTGGGAAGAAACCTACTGAACCTCAACTTCATCTGTTTTCCGGCGTCATCGGATTCACTGCATTGGAACCCTTGATGATCGCATTCGATAAGTATTTGCTTGATGTAGACCTGGGTGGCATGGGTGGCCTGAAATTCGTAAATCCAGAGGAAGTCAGCATCCGGATGATCCAACATAACGCCAAGGTTACGGGTCCTAAGAACTTTGATGACCTGGGCATGGAAAAAAGGGACTGTACGCTCAATCTGAAAACTGGTACAACTGGCTGCTACACCTGGGTGAACGCGGTTCCAAACGTGACACCGATACCAAAGAAACCATAGACTCTTACGCCTGGCGAGGGAGAAATACCCCCGCCAGAGTTTTATTTCAGTTCTTCAATGGATGGTATTTTTTGTGCGTAGTTTCGGCATATTTATCGGAGGCGTGCACATATCTTGTCGTAGTATCTAGGGATTCGTGACCTAGAAGGATCTGGATCGCGGCCGGGTTAGCGCCTTGCTCGGCAAGATAGGTGGCAAAGCCGTGGCGTAGAGAGTGTGCGCTTGTCGGTATATTAATACCAAGCAACTCTCGATACTTTTTAATTTTCATCTGGAGATAGTTGGGGGAGATGTGTTTATTTTTATCCGATGCGTTGCGACCTCTGTCCGGGATAAAAAGGTAAGGGAAGTCATCGGTGCGTTCTTTGAGATAATTGCCGATATGCTTCTTGGCGCGGTCGGTCAGGTAGATAAAACGCTGTTTCTTGCCCTTGCCTTGGATAAAGATCCTGCCCGATTTATCCAGTTGCACTATTTTGAGATTGATAAGCTCCGAGATACGCATGCCGGAAGCGAAAAGGGTTTCGAGCGCCGCTCTGTTGCGGAGAGCGATCATTTTATCTTTCTCAAACTTCATCGGAGATTCGATAAGTTTTTTCAGCTCCGCCAATTCTGACACTTGTGGATGTTTTTTCTCCATTCGTAGCAGTTTGATCGACCCCGGAACCACTGGTGCAGATTGGTCCATGTCTATAAGGTATGCCAGATAACGTCTTAGAGAAGTTAATATACGATTTATAGATGCACTTGTAAGATCTTGTTTGGCTTTTGCGCCTTTAGCCGTCCTACGGTCAGTAGAATTGAGATAAGCCTTAAATTGCTCAATGGTCCTTTTAGTAATATCCGAAAAGGGGAGATTATCCATTTCGTGTACCAAAAAATTTTGAAAAGTTTCCAGATCAAGCTCGTAGTTGTACAAAGTTTCTTTGGAATAATTATTGGCACGGATAAAAAGCAGAAAATCTTCCAGAGAGGGGAGATATGTTTTTGATTGTTTATTTGATGCTTTGTGAGCCATATATAATTGAGTATAATATCTCTAATACTCAATTGCAACTGTGGATAAGAGCTGACCCGCGCCTTGTGATGCGCGGGTCAATCTGCAAACGAGCTAAACGTTAGTTGATCAAGAGGAAAATTGGCGAGAATGTTCTAGAGAACCACCTCCTATTCTCTCCTAATGCGGAGCCGGGGACCGTATACGCATCCGTATTCATCATACACTAACGGCAACTCCCCTACTAACACTTATAAACATCTGTACAAGACTATACAGATATTGTCTAACTATTTATCCAAAAGACTAGTCCACCATTTGAAAGTAAAGTTCATCAGAAGATAGCACGGCACATATATCGGCGCCAATATAAAGAAGAGAATAATTTTAAGAAGCTTTAGAAAAAATTTCATTCCAAATATAGGTTATAATATTTTTGATGTAAGCCACTACCTCTTTGCCGCGTTCTGACTCGATAGCATCGAAAATCGACCAGTCAAAGAAATACTTCAAAAGCGCGAGTCCGATGATAATGAGTATCAGTTTTCCGATAAACCCCCTATTTTTTTCCATGTATTTAGTTTATTAAATAATTTAAAGAAGTTCAATAGCTTTTTCGACACGCGAGATTGATTCATCTTTGCCAAGCGCCGACATGAGCGTAAATGGGTCTGGAGATTTTTCTTCGCCCGACAGAGCGTAGCGTAGAGGCCATAAGACACTTCCCTTCCCTATTGCTTCGGCGTATTTCATTATAGCATCCGCATCTCCTATTAATTCCTTGACGACCTGTAAATATTTCTTTGTATCTTCTTTGGAAATTTCTTTCCAACAAATCTTTTCCACATCTAAATCTGGCCTGTTTTTCATATAACTCTCCCCTGCTAGAGCCTTGAGCCGCATTTCTTTCTGCACATCTTCCGGCAAACGCTTGATATGCTCTTTGTTTACCCAATCGAGCTTCTTTTCGTCGAATATCGCTCCGCCTTTCTGGATTTTATCAAGATCAAATTGCTTTATTAGCTCATCTATAGTGAAAATTTCTTGATCAGTCCCCGGGTTCCACCCAAGAAGTGCTAGATAATTCACCATCGCCTGCGGTAAATAGCCTTTGTTGCGATATTCAAGAAGAGATACTGCGCCATGACGTTTCGAAAGTTTGGATCGATCTGACGCAAGGATAAGCGGAACATGAACATAGAAAGGTCGTTCGGCACCTATGGCTTCTTGAATAAGAATCTGTCTAGGAGTATTGGAAATATGGTCTTCACCCCTGATAACATGAGTGACTCCGGACTCATAATCATCCACTACAACCGCCAGATGATAAAGCGGTTCTTCTAAACTTTTGGCAATGACGAAATCTTCTAGGTCGCTAGTATCAAATTCGATTTCACCGCGTACCAAGTCATTAAATTTTATTTTTGCATTCGGATTTTTAAAACGTATAACGCTATCTTCGGCTTGGTAAGTGCTACCATTGTCCAACATTTTTTTTATATAACCTTTATACACCTCTCCCCTCTCTGATTGTCTCAATAGAGCTCCATCGTAATCGAGTCCGAGCCAATTTAAACTTTCAGTAATATCTGTTTCAAATTCTTTCTTTGATCTTTCTCTATCGGTATCTTCTATGCGTAAAATAAATTTGCCTCCGAGCTTCTTTGCATAGAGAAAATTAAACAGAGCAGTTCTTGCTCCGCCAATATGTAAATAGCCAGTAGGTGACGGCGGGAACCTTGTTATTACTTTACTCATTTTTCTATCTCGTGTTCCAAAGCAATTTTTAATATTTCTTCCGCTACCAGGCGGGCGGCGTCCGGCTTATAAAACGCTTTAGCGGCCTCGCTCATTCTCTTTCGCTCGGCCTCATTGGTCACCAATCTCTCGATCTCTGATGCCAAAATATTGGGCGTGAGATTATCTTCTTCGATAACGCTACATGCGCCAGCGCGGGCATAAGCAAAGGCGTTAGAGCGCTGGTCGCGACTCACCCGCTCGCTGATAGGAATGATGATAGACGGCAGTCCCCAGCTTGCAATCTCAAATATGGTCGAGCCCGCGCGAGACACTACGACAGAAGCCACTCCGGCCGCCATACGAAGCGATAAATTGTTAAGGTAATCAAACGGCTTGTATCTGTCTTTGTGCGGCGAATCAAACAACACTGCCTCACCAGTAGCCTTCACTTCACCAATATTGTTTTTCCCGACCTGGTGAATTATTGCGTACTTTTCAACAAGCTGTTTAAGTTCCTCGAGTACGACATCATTGATCTTTTGTGCCCCCTGCGAACCGCCAAGCACTAGAACTACCGGGACATTTTCTTCGATCTTGAGAAATTCGCGTGCACCAACACTAATGGGACTAGCAATATCTTTGCGCACCGGGTTGCCGGTGTATGCCACCTTTTCGGCTGGGAAATATTTGGCTGCTTCGCGGTAAGAGACCGCGACTTTGGACGACCATTTGCTGGCCCAAATATTTACTCTGCCTGCTACCGTATCCGACTCGTGAATGACGACTGGTATGCGCAATATTTTGGCGGCCAGTAACGCCGGGAAACTGGTGTAGCCACCTTTGCCGAAAATTACGTCAGGATAAATAGCATAGACTTGCCGTATAGATGAGATAATCCCCCACCCTGTCTTAAATATGTCGATAAAGTTCCTGATCAGACTCAAAAGCCCTGGTGCGCGGCGCACCTTGCCGGCACTATTTTTCTTATAAATAATCCCGTGTTCGTATAAAACACCCGGATCATATGGCGTAGGCGACATGAAGAAAAGTTCGAGTTCAAGAAGTTTCTTTTCTTTCGCCAAGTTATTTAGTTCTTCGGCAATCGAAATTATCGGATAGAAATGTCCGCCTGTACCGCCACCAGTAAATAGAATTTTCATGCCCGTGAGATTGAGAGAACAATGCCCGCTTCAAGCAAAGTGAAGAAAAGTGAGGTGCCGCCTTGCGAGACGAACGGCAGGGTAATGCCAGAGAGCGGGATCACTCCGAGCATAGCGCCAATATTGACGAATGCCTGGGATACAATCATTATAACAATCCCGACAACGGTCAGTCTAGCAAAGGTATTTGGCGAACTTGCTGCAATTTTGAGCCCGCGCGTGCCAAAGAGGACAAATATCGCGATGAGGAGAATCGAGCCGACAAATCCAAATTCTTCGGCCGCCACTGCAAAGATCGAGTCCCCTACTGGCTCCGGCAGATATGTAAATTTCTGGACACTTTGACCAAAGCCGCGGCCAAACAAACCTCCGGAGCCGACAGCGATGAGCGACTGCTGTGTCTGCCAGCCGGTGTCGAGCGAATCGGCCGATGGGTCAAGGAATGTTTTTACCCTCTCGAGCGCATACGGTGTCGTATAAATTTTGAAAGAGATGGCAAAGAGGCCGATGATCGCCAGAAGTAGCATATGGCGCCACCTTCCGCCTGCGGCGATAAACATGGCCATGCCAGTAACGGAGATGACGAGGAGAGTGTCGTGGTCAGGCTGTTTCAATAACAAGAATCCGAGAATGCCGAGAATGATGACGAAGGGCACGAGTCCCCAGCGCAAGGTTTTCACCTTGTCTTTGACCGCCGAACACCAGGCGGCAAAATAAATTATGAACGCGAGTTTGAGAATCTCCGATGGTTGGAGAGAGAATCCTCCTATAGAGAGCCAGCGGCGCGCGCCGGCGTGCTCTAAACCAATGCTTGGGATCAAAACTAAAATATTTAAAATGATCGCAATGATGAGGAGATAAAAGGCAAACTTCTTCCAAATTTTATAATCCAGACGCGAGGCTATTACCAGGACGACTGTGCCAAGAAGCAGTCCGAGGACAGTTTGCGAAAAAGCGACGCTAGAATAGTTGGAACTCTCTTTGGCAAGTAGAGCGAGAGAGGCGGAACTGAATATGGCAAATCCCGCCGCAGCAAGAATAATAGTGATTGCCAAAAACGTCTTATCAACTCTCGCCCGAGTGGTCATGGTAAGTGGATTATATCAGGAAAATTTGAAGAAGAGATATAAGAGCAGGATGCCGCCGAGGGTCCATGGCCAGTTCTTTATTAAAATTATCCCAAGATCGAGACCGGAGTTATAAGCGGAAGCAAGCAATGCGCCGTTATCAGGATTAGTGGAATCATTAGCGTCACTATTAGCATTGCTTGGAACGAATTTTTTGGCAAGTGATTCGGTTATGGTTGGAGAAGAAGAAACTTTCATAGACTCTAGAGTCTCAACTAATGCTTCAGGAGCTTTGCTCAAAGTTTCTGTAGCTTTATCCAAAATTTTTTTCGGCAACTCCACTACTTTTTCTTTTGCCGCCTCCATCAACACTTTTGGTGACAGGCTGAATTCAGAAGAAAGCACTTGCCTGCACATAGCCTCCAGCGCAGTATCCCCCGTCTCTTCGGCAAACAGCGCAGAAGGAAAAACAGAAATCAGAAACAGAAATACCAGCAAAAATTTCCTAACCATGTATGATAATTATATACCTTTGACACCCGAGTTCCTAGAGTGTATGGTGAGAATAGAAAGGAGCAGGAATGTATATTAAATACGATTACCTGACCAAGGAACAGAGATCGGCTTATGAATCACTAAAAGACTCGCTGAGGAGTAATCCTATCGAGGTTCCAAAAAAACTGCGTGACCGGCTTGAGGAAATAAACCGTTTCTTCTGCCCTAACAACAAACGCATGAGCGAACTGGAAAAAGAAGAGTTTGATAGCCTGTTAAATTTCACTGAAGACACTTTTGCCCGGTACGTCGTCTCGGTTGACACCGACACGACACTCGAATGGCCTCCACTGGAGTAACCATGAGAAGCGTCGGCCTCTTCGCTTGTGCTGTACTAGCACAGATCTTCGCTTTCGGCTGGTTTTCCATGGCTCTCGAGAACTGGCCTGAAGCTTGGCCAATGTCGTTGTTCTGTATTTTTATGGCGACATGGCTAACGATGATCGTGATTGGATTAGCCAGAATATTGGCTAATACCAAATCTGGACGAGCCCCGTGAGATGGCGATATCTTCGCCTATCTCACGGGGCTTTTCTCTTACGATTTAATTGTCCGATAGTAGAATTAAATCGTATACGTTATAAATCCACGACCGTTAGAAAATAACGTATCACTTGGACACGGCGTGTCTAAGTTAGCGTTTTATAACCACATCAACAGGAGGGCGGGTGGTCGATTCGACTATGCGGAAAGTGATGCGGCCGATGATGGCGCCACGAGGAGTGGCGACATTGACCCGCCACAGGCCTTCTCGCAAATTGGACTTGACCGAATAAGTGCGGAAGCCTTCCGCGCGGCCGCCGAATAGCCTGAGCGGTATGCGGCTAGAAGTTACCCACTCACTTCCGCCAGCTGGCGGATCCTCATCTTTATACTGCCACTCGTGAACGATATTAGTATCTAGGTCAGTCGGCGAAAAGACGGCGCTATAGGCATATAGAGTGTCGCCAGGCACCAGGTGGATCGTGTCGTGAAGGCGAATGATATCGCGCCACCCCTTCTTTTCTTCGGCCACCGCATAACCACCCGAAAGAGTTCGCGTAACAGAGTGATAGATGCCACCATCCTTGAGCGCAAGCGGTATCGCCGGAATAATATTGGCAAAATAAAGAATATTAATAATGATAAAAATACTGGCTACGGAAAACAGCGTTTGTCTGGAAAATTCTTTTAAGATTTTTATAAAACCCCATAACACAAGAAGGCTCAAAACTCCGCTTGCGAGAAACACAACCGGACCGATGCGATGTAGAAGCACTGGCACGAGAAATATCGAGAAGACGAAAATAGAAAGATAAAGAAACGAGATCTGGAAAACGAGGCGGTCATAGTGCTTTTTGAGAAGCTCATTGGCAAACATGGCCGCGAGAAGCAGTAGGAGAAATGGCCAGCTTACCGATAAGGCTGCCGACCTGAAGTAGAAGATAAATGAGGCGCCGAGAAGCGCGCCGAAGTTGAACTGCATGACGTTAAAGAGCCAGAAATGTTTCTTGGTATCCGGGCGAGAATCTTCCCCCGGAAGATTCTCGTGCTCTGCTTTGTGAAGCAAGATTATGCAAACAGCAACAGCTACTAGATTTATGCCAAGCCAGGCATTATCGAGCAGCGAATCGATACGCGTAAGCGTCAGCGAGTCAAATACAAAACCGGCTATAAGCGAGAAGGTTGAGACACGCCTCTCGTTATGTTCATACCAGTCCTTAATGCGAGTGAGCCTTTGTACAATCATTAAATATTAGAAACTTACAAGATAAAGTATAACGCCAGTGATAGCCGAGATGACCGAAACGATCCAGTAGCGCATGACCACCTTCTCCCTAGGCCAGCCCAGCGCGAGGAAGTGGAGATGTAGCGGCGCAATTTTAAAAACTCGGCGTTTGTTGAAAAATTTGTAGGAAATTATCTGGATGATCACCGATAAAGTGGTGAGCACTAGTGGCAGTGCAATGATAGGCAAGACGAGTACTGAGTCGGTGAGAAAAGCGATGACCGCAAGCACTACCGTCAGAGCGAGCATCCCCGTCTCGCCCATATAGAAGCGAGCCGGCGGCACATTGAACCAGAGGAAGGCAAGGATCGCTCCGGCAATCGCTCCAGAGAGCGCGGAGATATCGATTTGCTGGTTCATAAAAGCGATGAGTGAGAAAGCGGCAAAGGTGGTGGCAAGTACTCCCCCAGCCAAGCCGTCGATACCGTCTATGACAGAAGTGGAGAAAGTGGCAAGCATGACCATGATGAAAAACGGGATGAAGAAAATGCCGAGATTGAGAGAGCCGTCGAAAGGAATGTGGATGAAACTGTAGTCGAGTTTGTAATAGAACCAGAAGCTAATGAGTAAAGCGATGAGAGTGATGAGAATGATCTTGATCTTCCTATAGATAAGAGAGTCGTTGGCTATGATGCCGCGACCAGCTATGTGCGACAGGTCTTCTACCAAACCAACAATGGCAGCGAGGAAAAAAGCTGCCAAAGGCACGAGTGTCTGCGATCGCGAGAAGAAGTTGAGCTTCTGCGTCAGTTCGTTCGGAAATACCGACGACAGTAGATATATCACACACACAGCAAGCAATACCGAAACCCAGATAATAACGCCACCGACGCGTGGCGTACTCGTCTCTTCGGAAGAGTTGTGGATGCTATTGAATGTCTCGGAAGTATTGGCTTCTGTCCGCGGCGACTTCTTCCACATCTTGTATTTGTAGAAATATCGTGTGAAGAAAGGCGTAATGCCAATACCGATAAAGAAGGTCAACACGGTCGGAAGGATGATCTTTAATATATCCATGGGGATTAATTTTCAATTTTCAATTTAGAATTTTCAATGAATTGGAGGGTGGCATTCACGAGAGTGCGAACGTCGTTGAAGCGACCATTCTCGGTTGAACCTAATACTGTGATAGCAATCGGGTGGCCGAGTTCAGGGTCGAAGATGATAGAGAGACTTCCACCGGCATTGGCAGTGTATCCGGTCTTCGATGCTAGGAGTCCCGGGATGTCATAAATAATGTCGTTAGTATTTTTGGCAATATGCACTTTATTATCAAGAGAGGTGAAGTTTACTACTGGCTCTCTAGTCATAGAAAATATTTCCGGATAATTATTGAGAATGTGTGTCATGAGAGCCGTGATATCGCGGGCACTGCCGTAAGCACCACCCTTAACATTTGATTCGCCTGCCTGCGCAGGCAGGTCAAGCCCGGTCTCATTCCAGAAATAAGTATTCTTGAGCCCCATCTCGCCCGCCTTTTGATTCATCGCACCGACGAAGTCACTGATGATTTCCTCCGATGATACGTCGGCTCTCGAGAGCGCGCCGAGAGTGAGAGCCGCCGCCCTTATGCCGTCATTGGACGAACTGATAAGAGAAAAGTTTAAAAGAGCTTCGAGAGACCACTTCTCATCCCGGAGAAGACCAGTGTCTCCATCACTATCGAGAGCCGCCTCGGTAATAGTCACAGTATTGTGTTTGAATCCAATTTCCTGGGCCACCAGAGCCGACATGAGTTTGGCGAGAGATGCGAGTGGCAGGCGCTTATCTTCATTGTGGGCAAATAGAACTTTTCCAGTTCGAATGTCATAGACATAAGCCGCTTTGGCTTGAAGAGTAATAGATGGGAAAGATTCGGAAGCTTGGCCTGTTGGGATGGAATTATCTCTCTTGTCGTCTCGCAAAGATAAAATAGCGATGATGGCGAGTATGAGCAAAACTCCTCCAGCCAAAAAAGTAAGTGGCCTTAATTCATATTCGTGAGCAAGAGAAATGTTATTATTCGTTTCCATTTGTAGAATTCGAATTATTCCTAGATTCGAACTCGGCGATTTTCTTAAATGCAGTTTCGAACTCCGGCAATTCTTCGCGACGCGTCTTACCTAGATATTGTAACAATTTTATCGTCGGTTTATACACATGGCTTCGACCATCAGATTCGGCACGTTCTATAAGACCGCGGACTAGTAGTGCTCGCAGAGTAAAGCCAGAATTTAGACCCCTGATATTGTCTATATCTCGCCGAGTCACTGGTCCGCGATATAAAACTATGGCAAGAGTCTCGAGCCCAGCACGGCCAAGGTCTCGAGACAGCTCTTCTTTCTGCATATTTTCTATCAATTCACTTACCTCGGGATGAGTGCCTAGAGAGACTTCATCGCCATTTGTCACCAACACAATTCCCCTGTCACCGAATTCTCTTTGTAATTTGTCTATTGTAATTTGCAATTTCTCTCTAGGAACTTTCAAAACTTTTGAAAGTTCCGTTAGTGTCACCGGTTCATTCTTGAAAAATAATATTGCCTCTATTTTTGACTCTAAATTCATTAAGATTATTTTAGAATAATTAGTTTAATTAGACTAATTAGAATAATTTGGCGTAGCCAGTTCCTCGGTCTCAATATCAATATTGCCCCGAGCATCTTGCGCTACTCGTATCGCACCACGCTTCACTAGCTCGAGCATAGCGAGAAACCCGACGATGATAGAGACTTTCTTCTCATATGTAAGTTTGCCATTCACTCCATGAAAATCTTTGAAGCTCAATTTCGAAGCCTGTGATATCCTCGTTGCGAGTTTTTCTATCATCTCTTCGAGACTGATGACCTTCTTGACCAACACTTTCGGCAGAACCGTCTCTTTTGGCAATGATTCGATGACCACTTCAAGTGCGGCGAGGAGATTGGTGGTATCGGTCTTCGAATCAGGCGAAAAAACTACCACAGCGTTCTTCTGTGGTAGTTTTTCAAAGATTATATTCTTGCCGAAGAGTTTGCCAAGTCCTGCCGCAAGTTCTTTGGTACGCGCATAGAGAGCCAAGCGGTCCTCC
>Ga0209541_10008287_pt1 | contig 17171 bp, 16 predicted proteins | sample RifCSPlowO2_01_FD_184027 | JGI IMG/M metagenome (GOLD analysis project Ga0209541, IMG submission 184027) | Groundwater microbial communities from Rifle, Colorado - Rifle CSP2_plank lowO2_0.1 (SPAdes) (version 2) | ecosystem: Environmental > Aquatic > Deep subsurface > Groundwater | place...
CTGAACATCAGTTAAGGTGATCGGCGCTCCAGCATAGGGTGATGTCGGGGTTGGCAACTGGGCCAAGACTAAAGCCGGCATCAAAGCCATTGCGGTCGCGACTAAAATCTTTGCTACTGTTTTGAATTTAATCATAAAAACACCTCCTTCTGCGAATTTTGTTTACGAGCAGAGGTCAAGCTTCTTGGCCTCTGTGAGTAACTACAAAATTCAGCACCCCGCCTCATCTGGCCTCAAAGAAAGAGATAATACCTAACTCAAGCCGAAGGCGGTTTACAAATAAACCCGCTGATTCAAATTTAAACTTGAATCCAGATGGGGCGGGGTGTGCCTATTTTTCTGAAAAATCCTAACTCTTTCATTATACCATCCTCACAAGAAAAAATATCAACACCCCATATATTATCTAACCCGCAATTCATTTCTATGGGCATATTGGAGGATTCAAATTCAGATTACAATAATATGACTGGCAATCATTACCGGAAGTGCAAGCAGATCCGTTGGGCAAACTATTATTACCTCCGCCTCCGGGCTAACAATCTGAATCATATTGGCAGAAATTACCGCCATTAGGACCGCCGACACATTCTCCATTAACATCACAATAAGGGCTTATACCTCCGCCACCACCAAAAAATCCAAAAGGATCAGTGGCAAAATTTTGGATAGTAGCAATAATGACTCCGGCAGAAAATATTATTAAAGTTCCAATAATACCGGCCTTTAATATACCCTTAGCAGTGCCTACTTTTTGGGGATTGGCGCCGACTAAAAAATACATAATTCCGCTCACGATGATTGTTATTACAGCTAAAATACTACCTAGGGTAAATAAAAACCCGCCAATATTTTGAGAAATTGCCAATATCATATCTATCTTTATCGGAGTTCCCGTGGGAATTTGCTGGGCATATACCGGCATTCCGAAAAATAAAGAAAGAACCAGAACTAGATTTTTTAATTTAAAACTTTTCATTTAAAAAACTATACTTATAAATTAACCAAAAAATCCTTCCCAGTTGGTTGCCAGAAGAATTATTGTATTGATAATTATACCAGCGGCAAAAAGTATCAATGCGCCGATAACTCCGTTTTTAAATATCGTTTTAGCGTTTGTAGCTCTGGTTGGGTTTGAGCCGGCACTCATATACACCAAACCGGCAACGACTATTATAATTCCGGCTATAACACCGGCGGCGGCAATAAGAAATCCGCCTATACTTTGAAGAATTTCAAATATAGTTCCAGCTCCCACCTGTTGTCCTGGATTGGCTGTATCATTATAGCACATCTGCGCATCAAAAGTGGGACCGGGAATGCAAAACGGCGATTGTTGAGCATTGGCCATATTAGAAAAACCGGCGAAGACAGCGACCAGAAGAACAATCATAAAAATTTTTTTCATATAAGATTTTTATATTACTGATAAGAAAGCCGAGATAGCTTAAGCTATCTAAACCGCAGATCAATAAATATTTAAATTGTGTTAATGCTAATATTATAATACTCCCCACTCTCTATGACAAGAACACCGGACTAAATAATTCCTCTGATTCTATCATGGCAGAGTAGTCACCGAAGAATTACTATAAACCCTATAACCAAGTGGTTGTTCCCTTGATACTACATAAAAATAATAAGTAGTTGATGGATTAAGGTCTGTAACACTCAAGGAATGGGACAAAACATTAGCCAGATCAGAAACTATCGAAGCTCCATAACACCATATTAAAAATCTGCAAACTATCAACAAACTACTGGCTGGAATATTAGTATTCCAATTTACTATTATTGACGATGAGGTAGAATTGGCATTCAGATTAGAAATGATTAGTCCTGGCTGAGTCCTAAAATTAGACGTTGTATAAGACCCCCTAATCCTATTAACATCTCTGGAAATTATCCAAACATAATACTGTCTATCTGGCCGAAGACGATCAATGGTCAAAGAGTGGCTAGTAGTCAAACTTGAGTCAACTGCATAGGCGCCGGAACAATAAAAAGTATTAGTGCAAGCAATAATTGCACCTGTTGTTGGTCTATCCGTATCCCAACTGACAGTTACTGAATAATAAGTAATATCCTTCATCTGGACATCAGAAATAACCGGCGGACTTACTGGCGGTATTGGTGTCGGTGTTGGCAGTCTTGGAGTGGGAGTTGGAGTAACGGGAGGCGCAATGGTCAGAGTCCTGAATAAATAATACCCCAGAATACCCAGATTACCGCTGATATCGCGGGATTTAGCCCAAATATAATAATAAGTGTCGGGAGTAAGACCGGACAAATTTACTGAATGGCTTGTAACTTTATTGGCATTCAAAGAAGTATTGGTTCCGCACCGACTGCCGGTAAGGCAATACTCAACCTGACTGTCGGACGATTCATCGGTATCCCAAGTCACAGTAGCTCCGGCTTGAGTTATGCTAACTATCCTGACATTGGAAATTTTGGGCGGGGTAATATCCGGAGGGGGCGTTTGAGTCAATTGTATAAAACCGAAATTATGAGTCTTGTCGGATATAAGGGGGGTATATATTGGCAATGAATCGTCGGTTGTCCTTGTATAACCGCTTGGCACGATATGCCTCACTCTCCAGTTGTCTCCGCCGGTTAAACCGCTGAATGAATAATGCCCGTTGGAATCAGTGGTAGTTGACCTGACATAGACAATCACTCCCGGTTCATTGGGCGGAGGAAGGTACGGTCCGGTATAGAGTTCCACCGTTCTGCCCGGCCAGATCGGCTCTCCGCCATCCTTAACGGAATTGCCGTTTGAATCGGTAAAGACATAACCGGAAATGGTAAAACTCTGCGGAGAAGCAAGCGTTCCTATCATCTGTATTGTTGCTCTTCCATAAACATACTGGGCATAATGGTCTGGTTCGGGGCCTATCCAGGCATTTTTAGCGTTAATCTTGATGCTAATGGTTGAGCCGGAACTGGGAAGGGGTAAAGATATGGGTGAAATACCTTGTTCAGTGCCAAAAGTATCGGGCAAACTAAAAACCAGCTGATTGTTAATGTAAATATCCCCACCGTCATCAAGGTCGTAACTCAACACCCATTTAGTAGCCTTAATATCGGTTGGAATAGTACAGGTTCCGGTAATTGTTGCCGTCGCTCCATAAGTAGTGGTGGGGCCCGTAACTATATTAGGGCACTGGAAAATAACCTGCTCGGCTCGAGCAATAGAATTATAAAACAAAAAAGAAAAAGAGATGACCGCAAAATATATTATTAATTTAATGTTCTTGTGCATTGCTAAAGGCAATTATTAAGTATCTTCATAATCGGATAAGGATCGTCAGTCGTTGAACCTACTATTTTTAGTAATTCCGGAACTGTCAATATTATTGTAAACACACCGAAAATAACCAATCCGCCAACGATCCCCCAGCTAAGAGCTTTTTTGGCATTGGTCATGCCCGTAGGATTACCCCGACTGACAAGGAATAAAATCCCATAAACAACCATCATTACTCCCACAGCAATTATTCCAAATCTTAAAAACCAGCAAGACACCCCTCTTAAAATACCCAACAGATTCTCAAACTTAAAAACTGCCCCCGGCGCTCCCCCCAAATTATCTGTGATTATTCCGGCAGAAGCGGTTAAACTTTTAACACTAAGCAAAAAAGAAAGAAATAATATTTTTAATTTTAAATTTTGCATTGTCATTTTCCATTTTGATGTTTACATTTTACATTTTATTTTGTTCCTAGCTCCAAAATACTTTCTATTAATTTCTTAAATCCCGCTCCGATCAAAATCACCGCAAAACCAACAACCGCATAAAGAAGAATTTTTCTTGCAGTTCTGATTTTTTCCTGTTCTCCCCGGCCGAAAAGAAGGAACAGTCCGGCCAAAACAATCATTATAACAAGAATCGGACCGGCGATATAGTAAAGAAATAAAATTATAACATCAAATAAGTTATCCAGAGTATCTATTTTTCCGGAAAACGGATTTGGAATTCTAAACAAGTTGAAACCGAATTCCTGAATTCCCGGCGGAGGCGGGTCTGATATCGGCGGCAATACCGGCAACGGGGAAACATTCACGGCTACATTTGCATTAGCGGTTCCGCCTGAACCGGTGCAAGACAAGTAGTAAATTAGCGAGCTTGGCGGTTCAATTATTATTGACCCGACCAAATCATTGGAAGCGGCATTATTTAAGCTATTAGTCATCGCCGCCGAAGAAGAGTTGGTACAGCTCCAGTTTAAAGTGCCGGATGAGCCGGAAACAATAGAACATGAGTTTACTAATCCATTACATGTAATATCGGCTGTAGGAATTGGAGCTGGTGTCGGTGTCAGGGTTGGAATAGGAGTGGGTATCGGTGTTGGGGTTGGAACAGGAGTCGGTACAGGAGTAGGGGTAGGAGTGGGTGGTGGCAAATTCACAGTAACAGCCGTCGAACAAGTTGCTGGAACACCGGCACTATTAACCGCCGTAAAAGTACAGTTTTGATTACTAGTTGGACTAACCGACATAGAACCGGTAGCCAAAGTAGTGCTCCCGGAGCCTATATTGCCGGTACAATTATAAGAAAGTCGGTTATCGGCGTCATTGGAAGAATTCCAGGTTAAACCGGTTGACTGTCCAATAACCACGGAAGACGGTGAGAAACTGGCGCTACAAGACGCCGACGGAGGCGGTGGTGTCGGAGTGGGAGTTGGAGTAGGAATCGGGGTTGGAATTGGAATACAAGAAAAACGCCCCCCGACAGGATCGCTAAACACTCTTACGAAGTTATCTCTGGTTTGCACCCACCAATCATAAATATCCCCGGGTTGAGAAGTCCATGAATAGCCATTAGTAGGCCAAAATTCATTGAGTATAACCCAGGCCCCATCGGAACGTTGAATCCGAAGATAATAATCATTATATCCCAGAAGCGCATCCCAAGTGACTGAAGCTGATCTACCGTCCAGAGAACATTGGCCCATGGCATTTGTTGGCATAGGCGGAGGCGCGCCAACTCCGGTTACAATCAGAACATTTGTCGATAGAAATGAATTAATGGGTGAGCCGGCAAAATTTACCGCTTTAAATCTGTATCTTCCATCAGTAAGATCATGCGGCCAGCCAACATACCACTGATAAGAACCAAGGTTGCTATTAATAACCCAAGAACCGGCTGTCAGACTTCCATTGACAGTAGCAATCGCCGTTGTTTCTCCATCTCTGTAAACTTCAAATGTAACGGGCAATCCGGTGCAATCGGGTGTAAACTTGCTGGCAATTTCTCCCTCCAAAGACAATCTAACCACATCCCCCGGACCGGCATTTATATCGGGATAATCACGGGGAGACAGCTGAAATAGATTTATTGGCGGAGGGTTGCCCCAAAAAACATCGCTTCGCCCTATTAATTGCCTGTTCCCGCATGATTCGGCTTCGGCTTTGTTCGTGAAAAATAAAAATCCGACAAACAAAATTAAGAATATCGCTGAAACGAGCAATATTTTTTTAAATTTTCGCATAATGATTAGATTGGTCGAGGGTTTTTCATCTCAAAAGCGCAACTCCTAAATATTAAAAAATCGGCTTCACTCCGTTAAGAATACTCTCCACCAGATATATAAACCCTTTCCCTATCATAACTACGGCAAATCCGACCAGGGCCCAATAAAGAATCCCCCTGGCTTTTTGTATTTCGGATGGATTGCCCCGCGATATCAAGAACCTGACACCGGAATAAATGATGAGAATCACAATTAAAGAACCGGCAATATTAAAAATCCAATCGGAGACTAGAATAATAAGTTCAACAACGTTTTGAGGCTGGGGGTTGCCGGCCAAAGGATTATAGATTCCCCATCTGATTGGTTTGATTTCCTGAATCTCCGGTGGTGGTATCGGTGTAGGCTGTAAACATACTAAATTGCTACAACTAATAATACAGTTATTGGCATTTCTTCCGAAACTTCCCCAACTGCAACCAGCCGGTGGATTGACGCATTGTTGAGGCGGTAATCCGCATATCAAAGGAGTTGGTGTAGGAGGTACGGGAGTTGGGGGTAGTGGAGTTGGTGTAGGAGGTACGGGAGTTGGGGGTAGTGGAGTTGGTGTGGCCAACAAAACTAATCCAAAATCATGAGTCTTATTACTCTGCACATTAACAAACGGGATGCTATCATCTGTCGTGTGATCGTAACCCGAAGGCGGGGGATAATGCCTTACTCTCCAGTTCTCTCCACCGGTTAAACCGCTAAAAATATAGAAACCATTACCATCCGTAGTCGTTGAACGAACATATTCAATAACCGCAATTGTGGGAATGCCGGGAACATATTCCGGTCCGGTATAGAGTTCCACCGTTCTGCCCGGCCAGATTGTTTCTCCACCATCTCTTATTTCATTGCTGTTTGAATCGGTAAAGACATAACCGAAAATGGTAAAAGTGCTTTGGGCTTGAGCAAAATTAAAAAAGATAGTTGAGAAAAATAGACATAAAACTAGAATGTGTAAAAGAAGTCCACATTTTCTTAAAACTATTTTTTTCATTAAGATTACAAGTTAAACGGTGATGGTGGGGATGGCGGAGGCATTGGAGGCGAGGATGGCGGAGGAGGAATGAAATTGCCTTCTTTTCTTTTCTTCCACCATTTCCAGCCAAACCAGGCAAGAACGCCAACACCAACCCCGCCGGCGCCATATATGGCTATGCTTATCCAATCAATATCGCCAAGTAAACCGGAAGTCTGCTCGGACACTTGAGGAACTGGAGTCGCCCGCGGTTTTTTACAGTCATTGGGGCAAGTTTTTTCACCCTCGCCGGTTGCTGAATTGCAAGAACCGTCATCGTTACAGATCGAACCGGCATTGATAAACATACTGATCAATTGCTCACCCCGGTCGTTATAAAACTGGGCCTTCATCCCGTCAGCAACATAAGGACCCTTAATCATAACTTTACCGGCCGTAAAACTTACATCTCCTCTTTTGGGATCAAAATTAAAAGTTTTGGCTATCTCCGATTTAAGATTAACTATTTCTCCCTTATAGGCTCCGGCCCCGCTTAAAGTTTCCGGGACAAAGGTTTCATCTACAACATCAAACTTTATACTGTAGTCCCTGTCGGCAAAAAGCTGGCCGTTATCATAATACAGATAAAAGACATAGCTTAAATTATCTATATTAGCTTCCGGTCCCGGTTTAGTTAAGGCGGAAGCAATCGAAAAAGACAGAAACAAGACACCAACTATAATAACTTTATAAATGTTTTTATACATAGTAATTATTTTAATTTTTTATACATTAATTATAACATATTACCTAATTTAAGCATCACGGCAGGGTCTTAAACTGAAAGATCGAACCGACAGCTTCATATCCGCTGCTGTCTTTTGAAACAACATTGAAACAAAAAGTTGCGCCTGAACCGAGCCTGGGGAGATCAACACTATGCGAAGTAGTCAGGTTGTTATCCGTGGGGGTATATAACATTGTTGAACAATTTCCTCCATAAACAGGGCCGTAACGCACTTGGGATGTTCCCGACATGTTGGTTATCCAGGTGATGGTTGCTCCGCTACTGGCTAGATTAATCGCCCGCTCCCCGCTAACAACAATCACATTGCCGCAATCCGAATCGTATTGACAGAAATTGCCGCCATTAGGACCACCGACACATTCTCCGTTAACATCGCAATAGGGCGTTGGCTGTCCGCTTCCGCCGCCTCCGCCACCACCAAAAAATCCACCCTCCGGACATGTAAACTCATACCACTGTAAATTAGATATCCCGGTTTTAATTTTGATAATATCATAATTAGCCAAAGTTTTTAAAAGAATATTAACGCCAAGCCAAGCCAGCATTACAATAAGCAACCCGATAAAAGTATTTTTAAAGATACTTTTTCCCTGGGACAGCATGCCCGGATTAGTTCCGCCGATCATTAACAAAAGTCCGGCATACAAGAAAAATAATGTCGCCAGTATCGGCGTAGCCACAATCATCAAAAAATCAATAACATGCCTGACAAGATGCAGAAGCTGGCATTGATCGCAAGGATATTGGTCAGGCGTTAATGGACCGGTAAAACCTTCCGGCGGTATATTTCCGCACGGCACCAAAGACTCTCCCGGCATCCAAAAAGGATTAGCGCTGTTGGGGTCGTGGGCCAAGGCAGAAATAGAAAATAGAAAGTAGAAAATAGAAAGTAGAATAACTAAAAAGATCTGCCTCCTTTTTTTAGAAATTATAAATTGGAAATTAGAAATTGATTCTATCATGGTCTTTTTGTCATTAGAGTACTCACTGCCGTTTCCGCCGCTCTTAGGGCCTGGGTTATCTTTTTTCTCTTGTAATTCACATCGTCAATCATTTCGGCAAGTATCTGATCAATGGCGCCATTGTCAATCTGATACCATGATTTAGCCGACAAGGCCTGAACCGCGAATACGCCCAGGCGCGGATCGTTTCTTTGCATATCAATAATATCTCTTCTGGCCGACGGCCGTTCGGCTTTTGTCGCATAGGTTAAGGAACCCTCTTTTGAAGCAAGGAAATTAAGAAAGCGCCAGGCCGCCTGTTGGTTTTTAGATTGAGCCAAGACCCCTACCGCCCAATAATTGGCATAATTCTTGGCATCAAGCTCCGAAAACTGGGGCATCGACGCCACCGAAAAATTTAACCGTTCAAACCTTCCTCTGACGACCGGAATCTGGTGGGAGTAATTGAACATCATCGCCACTTTTCCTTCTATAAAGGCGTCTATCGAATAATGCTGGCTTTCATTCCAAGTATAAACCGTTTTCAAGGGATTGGTAAAGTCGGTATAATACTGAAGCGCGTTTTCCCCAACCTTAACGCCATTGACCGAACGGGTGAAAACAGCATTAGTATTGGTCGTATTAGTCATTTTTGTTCCATTCTGGATCATTAGAGCCGCCAAAATATCGGTCGAACGATTAATATTCCTGGCCGTGCCCATTGCCGCCCCGGCTTGAATAATGTTGCCGTCTTTATCGAATTTGGTCAGAAGTTCAACATCTTTATTGAATTCTTCCCAATTCTGGGGAGGTCGGGTAATGCCGGCGGTATTAAACATGTCTTTATTATAGTAAAGAGCCAGGGTATCAACATAAAGAGGAATGCCATAAATTTTATTCTGTAAAACAAGATCCTTATAAGCAACGTCCACTAACTGAATCTGAAAATCAGTCGGGGTAAGAAATTTTATTTCATCGGAACCCGACGAGTCCGGCATCGGCGCAAGCTTGTCTCTGTGCTTGGCCAGCCAAGTATGATGGATCATCACCAAATCCGGACCGGTTCCGGCCGCTAAGGCACCTATTAGAGCTTTTTCATAATCCTCATAAGAAAATTGCCTATAATTTATCTTTATGCCTTGGTTTGCCGGATTGCTACTCTGAAAAATCTTGATCGTTTCGTTAAAGCTTTGCTTATCCTCATAAACACCCCAAAATTCAAGTTTTGCCGACGATACTGCTCCCCCGCCAAAATTACCGAATATAAAAATTACAGTTAAAAAAACAACTAGGACAATAATTCCTATTAAAATATAAAATAATTTATTTGCGCCGAAAATACCTAGATTCATTGGTGTTTTTTAAATATTAATCCAAAATGAAACTGTCCGGCATTAAGCGGTCTGTCAAATGTTAATCCGTTTCTGTCGGCCAAAACTTTAAAAATCTCTTCATCAAGCCTCAAATTGTCGGGTGGACCAAATCCGCCGGTACCCTTTTTCCAATCTATAATTATAATCTCGCCCCCCGGTTTAAGAACTCTTTTAGCTTCCTTGATTATATCGTCATTTTTGTTCGACTGAAAAAGAACATTGGCAAGAAGAACAATATCTTGAGATTCATTCGGTAAACCGGAGCCGCCGAATATCTCCAGATTGGTTCTTATAAATTCTATGTTTTCAATATTGTTTGCTCTTGCCTTTGACCGGACATGGTCAAGGGCGCTTTCCTGAATATCCAAAGCATAAACCCGGCCGTCAAGACCGGTTCTTCTGGCTAAAGCAGTGGTAAAATATCCTGACCCACAACCAAAATCGGCTATTTTCATGCCCTCTTCTACCCCAAAACTATCCGTAATTGTTTCCGGATCAATAAAACCGCCCGTACCTGTATGTTTTTCTGGTAAAGAAAGGGGTGCTGTAATGGATTCTTCCATCCTTATTATCTTACCAATTTAAAAGAGATTATAAAAATCCCCCTTGAGGATAAGTCTTATTTAAAAAAGAAATAATATATAGTTACGCTCAATAAAGCTATGGCAACAATAATAAGCCCCCAAGAAATGTTATTCCGGCTAGCCTCGCTATTATCAATCTGGCTAGTGTTGACGGCTTGAGAATTGGGTAGAGAATGAGGTCGAGAGGAAGAAGAAACTCCATATTCACGAAATAATTTTACCATATCATAACGACTGATGATGCCGATAACCTTTTTATCAACGTTGACAACCGGAATAGGATCTACCTTATGATGCTCCGAAAAAGCTTTGACCGCATCTTCAACCGTCATTTTTTCTTCCAAGAAAAGCGGTTCTGTATTCATTATATCCCCCACCTTCATCTCGTCAGTAATCTGGCCCCGTTTAAGAATGAGATCGTATTTGGTAAGTATCCCTATTAACTTCCCTTCCTTATCCGTAACCGGCATGCCATTAAAATTATTGGTAAGGATAATATCAATCGCCACTAAAATAGGCGTGTTCGATAACACCGAGATAACCTTTGAATTCATTAAAGATTTTACCGAGTCTTCCATAAAAACTGGGAAATTATGTTATAGCTACCGATGCTAAACTTTCACCGGCCTCCAATCTCATTATTCTAACACCTTGTGTTGCTCTGCCCAATACCGATATGCCCTCAATCGGTGTTCTGATAACTTGGCCCTTCTGGGATACGGCCACCAATTCTTTATTCTCTTCCGAGACAATATGGGCCGAAACCACCTTTCCGGTCTTTGAAGTTACTTTAGCCGTCATAATTCCCCTGCCCCCACGATTCTGAACCTTATAAAATTTAAGGTCTGATCTTTTACCGTAACCGTTCCCCATCACTACTAATATCTGAAGGCCCTTCTCCACCCCCGAAGGCACAACGTCAGCGCCGACAACCCGCTGGTCTTTTTCTAATCTAATGCCAATAACGCCCGAAGCCCCTCTTCCCATCGGACGAACATCGTTTTCTTTAAACCTAATCGCATTGCCGCCTGAAGTAACAAGCATTACCTGGTCTTTGCCGGAAGTGGATAAAACCCATCCCAACTCATCATTACCCTTAAGCTTTATCGCCACCATCCCGCTCTTTCTAACTTGAGAGAACGAATCCATGTCTACTTTCTTAACCACGCCGTTAGCCGTTACCATAAACAGGTATTCTCCTTTTTGATCTTTGGAAATCGGGACTACGGCAGTAATTACATCCGCGGGAGAAACCTGCAAAAAATTTACAATTGCTTTACCCTTTGACTGGCGTGAAGATTCGGGCACTTCATAACCTTTAGTCTGGAAAACTTTTCCTGAATTAGTAAAAAATAAAAGACTGTCGTGGGTATTAGCCATAAAAAACTGGGTAACCACATCTTCTTCCTTGGTAGCCATACCCACCGATCCCTTACCGCCCCTCTTCTGGGCTCGTATATCTTCCGGCGGCATTCTCTTTATATAGCCACCGTGAGTCAGCATGAAAAGCGAGTTTTCTTCAGGAACAAGTTCTTCCTCTCCTATCTCTCTAAGAGCCGATTTGACTACTTTGGTTCTACGCTCATCACCATATTTTTCTTTTACTTCTTTAAGCTCGCCTTTTATAACACCAAGTATTTTTTTGGGACTGGCTAATAAGTCTTCGAGATGGGCTATCAGTTCTTTCTTCTCTTTAAGCTCGTCATTTATTTTCTTTCTTTCAAGACCAGCCAATGCCTGAAGCTTCATTTCTAATATCGCCGTCGCTTGTTTATCTGAAAATTTGAATTTTTTTATTAAATTATTAAAAGCATCGTCGCGGGAATCAGATGACCTGATTATTTTTATTATCTCGTCAATGTGATCGAGGGCCTTTTTCAATCCTTCAAGAATATGGGCCCGGTCTTTTGCTTTTTGAAGTTCATATTTTGAACGGCGGGTAACAATCTCCCGGCGATGTTCTATGAATTTTGCAAGAAGCTGTTTTAAGCCAAGAATCTGAGGCTGAATGCCATCAACCAAGCCAAGCATATTAAAATGAAAAGCTTTCTGAAGTTCGGTATATTTATAAAGCTGGTTGAGGACTTTGCGGGGAAAAGCATCCTGCTTCAGATCAATGGCTATCCGCAAACCATCCTTATCAGATTCATCGCGAATATCCCTGATCCCCTCCATCTTTTTATCTTTAACCAAATCGGCAATATGGATTATTAATTCGGCCTTATTGACCTGATATGGAATTTCGGTAACTATAATCTGAAATCCTTTCTTGCCTTCAACAATATCAGCCACGCCCCTCATTATTACCGGTCCCCGGCCGGTAGCATAAGCATTAGCTATATCTCTTTCATTATAAATCACCCCTCCAGTCGGAAAATCGGGACCTTTCACAAATTGAGTCAACTCCCCCACATCAGCATCTTTGTTATCAATTAAATACATTGAAGCATCTAATACTTCAGACAAATTATGGGGGGGTATATTAGTTGCCATACCGACAGCAATGCCCATTGATCCGTTAATAAGTAAATTAGGAATTCTCGTTGGCAAAACAACCGGTTCCTGGGTTGAACCGTCAAAATTTGGCATAAAATTAACCGTCTCTTTATCAATATCGGCCAGAAGGGGTTCGGCAATTGACGCAAGCCTTGCCTCGGTATAACGGTAAGCGGCGGCAGAATCACCGTCAATAGAATTGTGTACAAAAACTCCCGCCGCCAAAGAAAAATTATGAGTTCCTTCAATGGTTAAATCGTAAACATCTTCTTTTCCCAATAATTTTTCGACTCTTAAAACTTTATGGTTTTTATTTATTTCCTGATAAATCAAATTTGGATCTCCCTGGTAATACTTATCTAGCCCAGTTTTCCATAATGTAGCGGCACCATAAGGATATAATTTACTTCTTATTTCTTCATAATGTTGTTTATTTAAAATTCTATATTTTTTAACAGCCTCTCTGCAAATATTCACAAACTTAAGCTTTCCAGTCAGGTTGGTGGTGTGATTTTTGTTGCCTTTTATAATTTTTCTATGCATAAAAGCCTGATATTCTGGATCCTGCCATTGTCGTTTAAGTGTCTGGGTTAATCTTAGGCTTAATTCTTTTCTTTTTTCCGGATGGTCTAAAATATATTTTTTGTTTATATCGCTCAAAAATTTACTCATTTTATTTCGATAACTATCGTCTTGCCAATTTTTAATGTTGCGACTTGAGACTTCTTGAGCTTTTTTCGTTTTATTAACCGGATCAGACCAATATTTATTTCTACCTTCAGCAATTTTCTTTCGATATTCAGGATTTTTATGCTGCTCTACCGCATGGGTATGATGAATTTTCCAATGCTCACTCCATTGCAAACGAACTATATTATTGGGGTTGTTATTTAATTTGTTAAAATCAATATGGTGACGAACTCTGCCGGCACTTTTTTGATAATTTTTATGGATAAGGTTATAATTATCAGTTAAGTGATGTGCTGGCATCCAAATATTATTTTTTGGTTGATAAATTAAAGCATAACCGTCTCTATTGAGTCGGTCGGTTTTTTCTGACAATCTCTGATATAAAGGCATTAATGATTCCCCGGAAAAAAGATTTTGAGCTTCTTTATAACTGCCATCTTTTAGCATAAACAAGTGATTCGGCGTACATCTAATTTCTAATCCATTATCAAGTATTACTTTTACAAGATTGGCATTTGGAGTAGTTAGTCTAGGTTTTTGAATTTCGGCAATTGAAATAAGCCCTAAACCATTAACAGTATAAGTATAATTTTTCTTACCTTTCTGATGTTCCTCAACTAACTCACTGAAAGAGAGATCCCGACCATCGGTTAATTTTACTTTTGTATCTTTTGTAAAACATCCAAAATTTCCTTGCCCGTCTACGAGTGGATACCGAAGGGAAAAATCTTGGGCCATTCTAACCATTGACTCATAAGCCGCAGTGTCACCATGAGGATGATATTGTCCTAAGACATATCCGACAACTTTAGCTGATTTCTGATATTTTGCTCCCGGCCTTAATCCCATTTCATGCATTGAGTATAAAATTCTGCGGTGAACCGGTTTTAAGCCGTCTCGAACATCCGGTAAAGCGCGTGCAACAATAACGCTCATTGCGTATTCAAGATAGGACTTCTGCATTTCTTCGGTTATCTCCCGTTTTTGGATTGAATCTTTTTTTATTGGATCATCCGACATAAATAAAAATTCGAAATTCGAAACACGAAATACGAAACAATATTGAATATAGAAATTTAGAAAATCTCAAAATGTTTGGAATTTGAAATTTCTAATTTGTTTCGAATTTCTTATTTCGAATTTCGGATTTTCTCACTCTTTGTTCCCCGACAGCGGCAGTTTATGCGCTTCACCCGTATATTCTTCCTCGACTTCAACTTTTTTAGAGTTATAATCTTCCAAAAATCCAAAAGCATCATATAATGTCGCCCTCATACTGCCAAGGCCTCGAGTAATATTGGCATAAATGAGCGGGGTCCTCTGCTCTCTCTCCGCATAAAACTTTTCTTGCTTCTCCGGCTCCGGATTAAGCATCACAAAAATATCTTCCTCAAAAGATCTGAACCAAACCAAACCAACCAAAGAAATAGTTATAACAACGCAGAGAGCAAACATTATTTCCCTGACATGTTGAGGTTGCTTGCGGATGTCGTCTAAGAATGACAATTTGCAACTTACGACTTACAACTTACGACTTACGACTTTTTCTAGTCGTTAGTTGTTAGTTGTTGGTTGTTGGTTAATTCTGAAACAAAATTAATTTCATCTCCTCCACCGGCAGATTTTTCTTTATAATTTTGAATTTATCAACTTTTTCAGGGGTAAGGCCAATTTCCTTTAAAAACTTCTCCGGACCAGCAATGTCTAATTTTAAATCTTTTACCTTATAATGCATAGGGATAATAATTTTCGGCTCAATCTGGCTGACTATATTAACCGCTTCCTTATAATCAATGGTATAGGCTCCTCCAACCGGAATCATTAAAATATCAACATCTCCTATCTCTTCCAATTGATGCTCCTCAAACTTGTCCTGACCGAAATCGCCAAGATGACAAACGGTCATATCTTCAGCCTTTATTATATAGACCGTATTTAATCCCCTTTCTTTTCCTTCTGATTTATCGTGAAACGATTTTATGCCCCTTACTTGAATTCCTTGCTTCTCATATTCTCCGGGTCCGTCAATAATAAACCCCTCCGGATTAACCTCGCCAATATTATCGTGATCATAATGATGATGGGTCACCAAAACTATATCATCTTTAATTTTTGGCGGTTTTAAACCGATTTCCTTGCTAAAAGGATCGATTAAAATTGAGGCTTGCCCTGAGCCAGTCGAAGGGCCTTCTTTTGATTCTATCCGAAAACAGGAATGTCCAAACCAGCTTATATTCATACGTAGCACTATAACAAGTAGTGAGGTTTATATCAACTAATAAAATCTCGTGAATTAACCATAATTTTAATGCGAAAATCAAATATCAAAATGCAAAATTACAATTAAAAATTTAAAATTTTCACATTTTACATTGTCATTTTTAATTTTGAGATTTACGCTTTACATTTTTTATGTTTGCAATTTAAACAATAATCCTGTACTATTTTTCCAATACATGACTATCGCCACAGCACCAATATCAACAATATCTCAAATCAAATCCATGAAAGATCTCCTTATTAAGGAGGGTTTTGACTTGCCGAAGGCAGGTCAAATTGTTCAGGGAGAAGTTATAAATATTTCCAAATCAGCTGTATTTATAGATCTCGGTCCGATTGGCATCGGCATTGTTTACCCCGGCCAGTTTTACGACAACCCCGACCGGATGAAAAGTATTAAGAAAGGCGATAAGGTTTCGACCATGCTCATTGAGTTAGAAAATGAAGACGGCTACCGCGAACTTTCCCTGAAAGCCGCCCAACTAACTACTGCCTGGCAGGATATTCAAGAAAAAATGGAAAAGGGCGAACTGATTACTACCCTTATCATAAATATAAACAAGGGCGGGTTAATCGTGGAGGTTAACGGAATTCAAGGGTTTTTACCATTGTCCCAGCTTTCATCGGAACACTATCCAAAAGTTGACGGTGGCGATATAACAAAAATTGTTCAAAGTCTTCAAAAATTCAAAGGCCAGGAATTTACAGTCAAAATTATTGATTTTAATGAATCCGAAAACAAACTGATAGTTTCCGAAAGGGCAATCAAAGAAGCGGCCGCAAAAGAAGAACTGGTCAAGCTAAATGTCGGAGATGAAGTCGAGGGCGAGATAACAGAAGTAACCGATTTTGGAGCTTTTGTCAGATTAAATAATTCTCTCGATGCCCTTATTCACTCGTCCGAAATAGATTGGAAATTCATAGATAACCCTAAAGATGTTCTCCGTATCGGAGAAAAAATAAAAGCCAAAATAATTAATTTAGATCTAAACGCCGGAAGAGTTTTTTTGTCTCTTAAGGCCCTCAAAGAAGACCCTTGGCTAAAAGTCGAGGAACAGTACCAGGTTGGCTCTAAAGTAAAGGGCAAAGTTATAAAAATCCGCCAGAATGGAGCTTTTATCGAATTGCCGGGCGACATAATCGGAGTTTTGCCCGCCTCCGAACTTGGTGGCAAATCTCCCGCCGAAGTCCTCGAACAAGGCAAAGAATATGATATGGCTATAGTCAATATCGACACTAAAGAACATAAATTATCTCTGACACTGGAAAAAAAACCTGAATAATCCCCCCATGCTCTTACAAAAAACCTCCCTTCGAAGTGTTTTTTGCTTTATCCTTAAATCTTACTCTCAAATTTCTAGTGCAATTAAATTCTGAAAGACTTCGTTAGGTTTTTTCCAGCCCAAGACTTTTCTAGGCCGACTAGCCTGTACCCCATTTCTTGTAAACTCTTTTCATAGTCTAGCGGATAAAGAGTTAATTGTTAATAGCTGCCGTATCTGATCAAATTGATTGGGCG
>Ga0209541_10008289_pt1 | contig 17167 bp, 13 predicted proteins | sample RifCSPlowO2_01_FD_184027 | JGI IMG/M metagenome (GOLD analysis project Ga0209541, IMG submission 184027) | Groundwater microbial communities from Rifle, Colorado - Rifle CSP2_plank lowO2_0.1 (SPAdes) (version 2) | ecosystem: Environmental > Aquatic > Deep subsurface > Groundwater | place...
CATATCTAACCAAGATTTTTTTGCTATTTTTACAGCACCAAGTGATGAAATCTCACCTATCATCTGAAAATTAATCTTACCATTCTTTGTTGTAATTGCCTTATTAATTAAAATAACATTTTTTAATTTATTAATTTTAATATTTTTTTTTAAAATCTCAAATGCATCTGGATTTGGTTCTATAGCATAAATTTTTAAATTCGGATTGTTTTCTTTTATTTTTAATATATAATATCCTTCATTAGCACCTACATCTAAAACAACTTTATCATTTTTGCCAAAGAATTTTGGAAGAATTGTATAATGTTTATCTTTAAATATCTCAAAATACATATCTATTATAGAGGATGCACCATTCTTTTTTAACCATATTGTAAAGTTACCTAAATTTATAGAAAATATTTTATTATTTTTAATAATCTTTCCTTCTTTCTCAACTAATATCTTATCTTTTTCTATTTCATCGACCAATTCCTTACTTTTTTTATCTTTTGCCTGTTCTCTTAACCAATCAAATTCATTCTTCATATTCTTCACCATTATTATAAAAAAATGAAAGCATAAGCATCTAAAACTTTTAAAGACTGTATTGTACAATGTTTGCAGCAATCATAAGGATTCTCTGAATCTAGCCTTGCTCTCATTTCTTGATATGCTCTATTATTCCATATCTCTTCTATACTGTTTTTATAAATGTTTCCCATTATAGGAGATTTATCATGACAACAAGGAGTTACATCGCCATTAGATTCTATATTAAATTGACGCCATAAAAATGCACAATGCCGTTTTCTTGGTTTATTATCCTTATAATTGAAAATATCAATATTTTCATCAAATAAATCTTGATATTTTGTTTGTATGCCTAATGAATCAGCTAACTCGATAGCTTTCTTTAGGTATTTGTTTGCCAATTTTTGTTCAAACAAAAGAGATTTATTCAGATAGTTTGGATCGCTTATTGTTAAATTAAAACCTTTGACCTTATCCACACCCAGATCGTAAGCGATTCTAACAATATCGGGAAGTTCTTCGATATTATCAGTCATCAAAACGCTTTGAATTGTTATTGTAGGTCTATAGAAATCTGATTTTTCTTTATTGAAATTTACATACTTATCCCTAACATCTACAAAACTTCTTATATTTTCTATTATGGCTTCATATTTTGAACCCATTCTTATTTTCTCAAGTGTTTCTTTTTTTGCTCCATCGAATGAAATTTTGATATCACGAAGAACTGGAACGATTAATTCGGATATTTCTGGAAAAAGTAACATTCCATTTGTGGTAAGATTTAATTTAACTCCATATTTATATATTATATTTATCATTTCTTTCAGATATGGTGTAAGTAATGGTTCTCCTTTAACAGCAGGATGTAATTCTTTAGAATATGGAAATAATTGTTCACCAATTTTAATAAAAGTTTCTAGAGGTAATATTTCGGGAGGTATTTTACTTTGTCCATGATATCTACACATACCACATTTTAGATTACATTTTGATGTGGTATTTATACTCGTTCTTGTAGGCATACCTAAGCTAACAGGTAATCTTTCCTTTTCAGACATTTTTGCTAAATTTTCATTTTCTATTTTAATAGGCCATCTGGAATAATATGTTATGTCTATTTCTTCCATTTTATCCACACCTTTTGGATATCAACGATTTATAACTATAATCCATTCCATTTAATCTAAATTCATTTACTAAAGCACAATCTTTACAACATTCGTAAGGATTATCTGTGTTTAATCTTTTTCTCATATCCTGGTATATTTTATTGTTCCATATCTGGCTAAAAGAGTTCTCATAAATATTCCCTATAAAATGTCTATTGATATTGCAACAAGAAACAACGTCTCCATTTACTTCTATCCATGCCTCTTGCCATAAAAAGTGACAGATGATATTTGTAAATTTGTATTTATTACTACTTTCTTCAAGATTAAACTTTTTAGGTAATTTAGACTTCAATCCATACGATTTAACAAGCTCGTCTGTTATTCCAAGGTATTCATTTGTAAGTTTCTTATGAAACCATAATGATTTATCTTTGTATTCCGGATTGTATACAATCATAAAATATGCTTTAATTCTATCCGCACCAAGATCATAAGCAATTTTAACAATCTCTGGTAACTCTTTTACATTATCTCGCATTAAAGTAGTTTGTAAAGTAAGAGTTGGTTTGTATATAGATGAACTTCTTATTTTAATAAAATTATTAATGTTACTTACTATAATTTCTAGATTAGATCCTGGTCGAATTTTTTCAAATGTTTTTTTAGTAGCTCCATCAAATGAAATTTTTATATCATTTAAAACAGGCATTATTAATCTTGATATGTCTTCAGTTAACATCATACCATTTGTAGTCAAGTTCATCTTTGTGTCATAATTTAAAAGAATTGATGGTATTTCTTTAAAATAAGACGTCAATAAAGGTTCTCCGCTTACTGTTGTATGATATTCTTTAGCTAATGGAAACAATTCATCTGCTAATTTTAAGAATACTTCGTAAGGTAGTTCCTTTCCTTTATTAGATTCTGAATTGGGGCATATGGGACATTTCAGATTACATTTATTAGTTGTTGCAATAAATACTCTAACAGGCGTTGCAGGATTTACAAATTTTTTAGAATCACGAGATTCAAAAGCAAGTTTTTCATTTTCATTTTTATCATTTATATTTTTCATAACTATTCATTTCCCGTAGGTTTTCCAAACCTCCAAAATTGATAATCAGATTGATGGTGTTTTAATCGTTTAAATATTTCTTCTCCCCTTTCTTGCTTTTCTATAATTAAATGTTTCATTACTTCCAACTTCTCTTTATATGTTGTTCCTTTTAAATTATGTCCAAATTCTTGATAAATACTACAATTACTAATAAACCCCACTGGATTCACTCTTAATTTTTTACACTTCTTACCGCCACATTGGAAATTAACGGAAAAGTTTGGTACGATGCCTAAAACAACACCATTGGAATTAATTTTATAATAATAACACATTGGATTGTCACCTTCAATTTTTGTTTCAGATAAATTACCATATTTATCTTTAACAATTCTAATTACTTCTTCACCAGCACAATAATTGCCATTAACATATTTGATATCTCCTTCAAATCCACCTTTAACAAGTTCTATAAATCTTATAACTAATGGCATTTTTTTAGTTTGATATTTTTCAGCTAATTCTATAAGTTGTATTGTTTCATCTAAATTTGATTTTTCTAATACTCTATTAATCTTAACTAATTCAAATAAATTTACAGCTACATCTAATGATTGTAAAACTTTGTGTAGCATATTTTTACCAGTTATCTTTAAAAAGTTGGATTTATTTAATGTATCAAGGCTTATATTAACTCTATTTATACCAGCATCTTTAAGTTCTTCTGCTATTCTATAGAGTATTGTTCCATTAGTTGATAACATCTGTTTTTCAATACCAATTTCTCTTGTTTTTTTTACCAAATCAACATAATTAGGGGTTATAGTAGGTTCACCACCAGTCCATCTCACTTTTTTAATACCGCACTCTACACTAGTTCTTATTATGTCTATTAATTCATTGTTATCTATTGATTTTATATCAAAAATTTCTTTTCTACAATAATCACATTTTAAATTACAATAAGGCGTAGATATTCTTAATACATATTCGCTTCCATTTACTTTTTGATCAATATTTTTTAAATTAGTCATTATTTAATCACCCTATTTATTAATAAGAATTATTAAGAAAATGCCTATAATACTAAGATTAGCTTAAGATTTATAATACTTTCGTTGTTAACTTTGAGGATTTATTACATCAATTTTAACCCAGTCTGTTGTTAATGTTCCGTAATTAACTTCACAGCAAGAGTATTCTCCTGAAAAACAGCCTGATGTTGTCCAGTATTGTGATTGTGATAGAGTGTATGGGCAAGTATCTTCACACATTGCTGCTTGTTTACAATCACCTAACCCACCTTTCAAAGTAGAATCCCAAACATAAGTATTCATACAAACCTGTCCACTGCTGCACCAGTAGCCAGGACATATTGTTCCTGTGCAAGGGCCTGATTTAGTGCAAGTTAGAGTGCATGAAGAGCTGCAGTAAGGGTCATGGGATTGGTCGCATTCTGCGCTGCATTTTGTATTGTCGCAGTAATAAGAGCATGCTCCTTTTGTTACGCACCTGTCTGAGCCGCCTGAATATTGCTTTGGAGAAGAGGGATTGCATTGGTAGCAGTATTCACATCTTGAATCTGAACTGCATTGAGCAAGTGTTTTTCCTGCGCATGTTCCGCATCCTGCATCAGAAGATGATTTGACTGTAATTGGAGTTGATTGACTTAATGTTCCTGCATATGATTTGGTTAGATCAACAGAGCATGTAACTTGTTTTGTTCCAGCTGTTCCTACACTGCATCCTGTAAATACAGCTGTGTTTCCACTCCAATAAGAATCTGATTTCCAGAGGCATTCTGTTCCTCCAATAAATGCTTTAACTGAATTTACACTGCCAACACTTGAGCCACATGAAACACTAATTACTTCATCTGGGCATGGGTTTGAATTTGAAACAGAAACACTTATTATTGAAACAGGGCAGTCATTATCTCCATGCTCAGGCCCTCTTATTCCTAAAGTATCCCAGTCTTTCTCTCCATCACAATCATTATCTATTCCATCACTACAGCTTTCAGATTGGGGTGTTTTAGAGCAGCTACCCCATACACCACTACTACATGTTTTGTAAGCACTGCTGCAATATCCTACTTGGTTGCAGCCGCTTGTTGTTGTTAAACCATTATCAATAGAGCCATCACAATTATCATCTATATTGTTACATGTTTCTGCAGGAGCTGAAATATAATTGCAGCCATTGCATACCTGCCCATTATTACTTGGATTGCATGAAGTTCCTGAACAAGTGCATGATATAATTGTAGTAAATGTTATAGGTGTGCTTTGTGTATTTTCATTTCCAGAAGAATCTCTGCATATCACATAAAAAGTATATTGTGTTCCTGGCTGCAATGGCTCATAGTGCCTTATCACATCCCATGAATGTGATGTTCCAAGAGAGGTTGTTGTTGCTGCAGACATACTGCTATAAAGTGTATATTGGCCTGGAGACCATCTGCATGTTGCATCTTCATTTGTTGTAACAGAAATTGTTGCTGATGTTTCTCTTATATTATATGCATGAGGATTTGAAATTACAGGAGGAGTTGTGTCTGGAATTATGCATGCTGTTCCGCTTAATACAAACCCGGAATTACAAACGCATTTCTTTTGTGTATTATCCCAGTGAGAATTTGTATTGCATGAAACGCAATATGTTGAAGGGTTAATATCTCTTTTCTGGCAGGAAATATCTCCTGAATCCTGATGAAGAGCTGGCTGGCTTAATGTGCTGCTGCATCCATCTCCATTAACAGCCCATCCTTCGCATAAAGGAACGCATTTTGAATCAGGCATTGCTACTTCATCCCATACATAACCGCTACCGCAACAACAGTGCGGATTTTCAAGAGGGCAGTCAGAGCTTGCTATTTCTGGGCTGGTTCCATCTATTTCAAGAGCGCAACTGTTAACCTGGCATCCACCTAAAGTTGGCTGGGTAATAAGATTGCATCTAGCCCCATCACCATCAGCAAAAACAAAACTAACAGAAATTACAAATATAATTATGAATAGGCTTTTCCTCACCATTTTTGTTTTTTGTTTTTAATATAAATTTTAAATTTTACAGTTTATAAATTTTATGGGCAGTTGGGATCTTTACAAGAACCTGTGCCTGGGCATATTCCTGCTACAAAATTATTTGGGCATTTAGAGTCATCTACTCCGCATATTATTGTAATTGGAGTAGTGCAGAATTCTCCGCTGCATAATTTTACTGAGCTGCAAACAGGAGTAACACAGCTTCCTGTGCAGCACAATGCGTTTGCTCCTGTTCCTGCATCAGATGAATCTATGAAATTTCCGTTCTGGCATATCTGGTTAGAGGTGCATTTTGTTCCTGTCAATTCATCTGAATCTGCTGCGCATGTTTCAAGCTGTACAACACATTTAGTTCCGTCACAGATTCCAGAAGCACAATAAATTCCTGTACTGCATTGGCCGCAGTTGTCATATATTGCCTGGCCGCAGGCAACTGTCTCTGCTGGAGCGCATCCTGTTGATACACAAGAACAGTCTGCATCATTTGAAAGAGTGCATCCAGCTGGGCAGCATCCATCTGAAATCATACTGCATACTTTATTTATAATGTTATAACAAATTCCTCCTGAGCAATAATCCTGGGTTTCACATCTTGAATCATCGCAGTTCATAGTTGTTCCTAGGCATGCTTCACCAGAACAATAATCATTAACAGTGCATGCATTTCCATCATCGCATGTTGTCGGAATACTTCTGGTGCAGGTTGTAGGAATATTATTAGGATAGGATGTGCAAGTGCCTTCCTGATTGCATTTATATTCTGTGTTTATTATCAATCCAGGAGCTGTTGTTGCGCATTGGCCCCAGTTGCATATTGTTTCCCCTATAACTGGCTGCGCGCATTGTGTATTGTATGTTGAGCAAGCTGTCCATTGTCCTGTACCTCCAGAAATACATGTTCTTGTCCCTAGGCAGATTCCTGCGCCGCATGAAGATGCTATATTGTTATCAACTATTCCATCGCAGTTTTCATCTCTTCCATCGCATTTTGTTTCTGGATTGCTTTCAGGAAATATTGCTCCTTCTGTCAAAACAGGAATGCCAGTGCTATAATCCCATGTGCTTTGGGTGCATTCAACCCATGAGCCTGACTGGCATCTCTCTTTTCCCATCCTGCAAATTCCTGCATTATTATAACCGCAGTCACGTGTTAATGTATAATCTTTTAATATTCCCCAATTATCAGTATAGCCATCGCAGTCATTGTCTATATTATCGCATATCTCAACTCCATTATTTGTTGGATGGCATGGATTTCCAATGTCAAAAGAACCAGTAGGAACTATAGGGCCTGCGATAAAATTTCCAGGAGAAACTGATATTTTGTATACAGAAGCATATTTTGCCTCTATTATCTGGTTCATGCATTGGCTGGGAATAGCTGGCAGGCTCCAATAGTCATTACAGGGAGAGGTACTGCATAATATTCCCATCCCCTCTATGTCTGCTGAATCAGGATCGCTTTCTATTTTACAGTTTGTTGAACTGGCATCAACCTGTATATAGGAGCTGTCAGAGCATCCTTCATATGCTGCATTTATTTTTATCCTGTCTCCTGCCTGGCAATTATAATAAATTCCCTGTTGTGCACAGTCAGATGTCGGCTCTATTGAGACAGTGTTTAATATGCAAGGCATGCATTCTTCATTTATACAATTACAATCTTCATCATAAGCATTTCCGCAGATTTCTGTTGATGGAATGCATACAACAGCAACAGGACCATTGCAATCATATGAACAGCAAGGCTCATCTATTCCGTCGCAGTCTTCATCATGGCTATTGTCGCATTCTTCATATCCAATTCCAAGCCCTGAATCAGAGGGAGTGCAGTCAAAACAACAATTAGTTATTCCATCGCAGTTTTCATCTCCATTATAATTACATATCTCTTTTCCGCTTGAAGGAATACACCCATCTACAATACACCAATCTTTTACAGTATCACAGTTTTCATCATAATCATTTCCGCAGATCTCCCTTCCAATATAACCATAATCAGAGCATGTGCATTTATCGTCAAAACTATTGCAGTCTTCATCCCTGCAGTTGCCGCAAATCTCAATGCCGTTATTTGTTGGAATGCAGCCAGTAACGCAGGCTGCTTTTATACCATCACAATTCTCATCAATATCATTTCCGCATATCTCATATCCCTGATTGCATGGAGAGCATCCTGGAGCACATGCTGCATCTCCGTCAATGCAGTCTTCGTCAATTCCATTTCCGCATATCTCAACAGCAGAATTTGTCGGAGTACAGTCTGGCATGCATGCTGGCTTATCACCATCGCAGTCTTCATCAATATCATTACCGCAAATCTCCCTTCCAATCCATATGCAGCCTGGAACAATACAGCTTAATCCAATTACAGACTCTCCTAATATTCCTGTTTCTTCTCTTCCACTAAATAAAAAAGTTCCTTCGCTAAAATAATAGCATTCCTGCTGCGATTTAACATTTAATCTGTATGATAACTGTGAAACAGAAGCAGGATCTGTTATAATCCATCTGATTTTTCCATCGCTGTTATAACCATTATTTGAGGAATCTAAAAATTCAAATTTATTTGATTCAAATCTTTCATCAATTACTAATTTGCTTTCCCCTCCTGTATATTGAATATTTAAATAAACAGTTATAGTATCTTGGATTGATTCAGGAATATCTCTAATGACAGCAGACGGAAGTTTTGCATCCTCTCCATTGCAGTCTTCGTCAATTCCATTTCCAGGAACATCTGTTGCGCCTGGATGAATATCAAATGCATTTCCTGGCTCGCATCCAAGAGATGATTCTAATCCTGTATCACAGCAGTCATTTCCCCCACTACAACCGCATATATTTGAGGCTGTTCCTGAATAATATTTATCTCCGTCTGTATCAGGAGTGCATAAATTTGATTTTACAATAACTGATTCAAGTCCAGAGATTAATTCTCCGTCAATAGAGCTGGATCTATCGTAAAATCTTCCGTTAAAAATTTCATTGTAAGTTCCCGGACTGTTAGAAACAGAAAAAATTAAGTTTCTGTCTGAAGAGCCTAGTCTTGCGCATTTAACCTGAACAGGAGATACAATTTCGCAGTCAATAAGAGCATCTCCAGATAAAGATGTATATGTCCATCCAGACACAGACTCTATAAAGTTATACCCTGCTCCTGGATTTTCCACTTTTATTGTATAGCTTTTGTCCTCACATGTATAACCTGCAGTTCCAATTCCCGGAGTAGATGTCCTGTAAACAACAGCAAAAGAGATATTTGCTGTTAAAATTAATAAAATCACAAATAATAATCTCTTTTTATGCTTCATTTTATGATTTTTATTTATTTATTTATTTATTTTCTTTTTCCGAAATAAAAAGTTTGGATGTACAATAAAACAATTGTTATATAATTATCAATCAAATTGTCAAATGATTTTACAATTAACCAGATTGTCCATAATAAAACTATAACAAATAATGCTATTTCAAATCTTTCCATTTAAATTACACCTGTAACTCTTAATATTAAAGCTAATGCCGCCAATATTATCAACACCCATGCTAAGATTTCATACCAATTCATTTTTGATTCCTCCTTGTTTTTTTTTTTTTTTTTTTTTCATAATAACAGTTAATGCTGGATTTGCAATTCCATTAAACCAGGCAGTTATAAAATTCATCTTTTCAACATCATCCAAGCCGTTGCATACATGATAAGGATTAACACCATCATAATGCCCTGGATCATCAACTGACAAATCAGGAGGGCAGCATTTAAAATTGTCGCAGTTTTCATCTATTCCAGAACACCATTTTTCTATTGCCCCGTAATATCTCTTATTATCATTATCATCACAATCCCTGCAGGAACATCCGCATCCTTCTCCGCATCCATCTCTGTCTCTGTCATCAGATGTTCCAGGGATGCATGTATTTTCCCTTACAGTGAATGAGGAAGTGCCAGTAACACTTGATTTAGGATTATTATCCAGCATATATTTGCCTGTAATTGTTCCCTGAATATTGGCAGGAGTTTTTAATAAATAGCTGATTGTTTTAACATCTGCAGTCCTGAAAAAAGTAAGAGACCATTTAGTGCCCATGTCTGTTATAGAATAATCAGTTGCCTGTATCTGCCAGTTTTTTTCAAGAAGCTCTTCAACAGCATAATTTGTTGTTGCTCCTGTTTGAGTCAGTGTAACCTTGACATAGCTGTCTGTCCTTACTGAATCAACAGGGCAGTTCCAGTTAGAAATATCTCTTGTTACTCCAGCAAAAGCTATAGGAATTAGTAAAATAAATATCAACCATCCTCTTTTTAGCATTTTTGTTTTGTTTTTGTTTTTGTTTATTTTTAAATTTTTGTATTCTTTTTCCTTGATATAAAAAATACTACAACCATAAATAAGATTAATATAAGCAAAATATAAATAATATTTAATGAAGGATTGTATAATTCTGAACATCCATTTTTTCTTACAATAAATCCGCTATCACCTTCAACATTTTTTTTTTTTTCGTTATCCAGAGCATAATATCCGTCTATATTTCCCTTTGTATTTTTAGGAATAAACAGTTTATAATGAATGTCTTCTAGATTCATTTTGAAGAAAGTGATTGAATTCTTGTTGCCCATATCAGTCAGATGATAATCTTCATCTGTTTCAACTTTCCAGTTTTTTTCAATAAATTCCTCAACAGCATAGTTTGTTGTTGCTCCTGCCTGGGTTAATATCACATTGATATATCCAGCATCAGATTCTGAGCATGCGCCTTTTATTGTCCTATTAACCTGGGAAAAAGCAAGAGGGATAATTAAAAAAAACATTATTAGGATTATTGATTTTTTAATTTTCATTTTTATCTCATGGCCTGATTATAGTTTCACACCAGTTTTCTTCCCACCAGTTTCCTTCACTTCCATATTTATGCCCTATATTCTGCTGCAGCCCTGATGAATCATAAAGATGATATGAACACTGCAATAATCTGTCAATCTCTGGATTTTTAAGAGCATCTCCTTTAATGATAGGGTCTAAATAATACTGAATGTTACAGGAATATTCCCCATTCGTAATATAATTATATATCAGCACATTTACTTCGCTCATATCTGTTGTACAGTCTGCATTGCAGTCAACTTTAAAATCGCATGTTGGGCAGTCAGTGCACAAGCTTTTATCCCACTGGCATTCATCTGTTGTTTTAGGAAGATTACAGTTAACTTCACTTTCCCCTTCACATCCCAGCTCATTACAGGTTGTTGGTTCATAGCCTGGAGCAGTTGTATCGCATTGTTCCTGCAACCCCAGTTTTTTGTCTCCGCAATATTCATCGCTCACTTTACAATTCTTATAGTTGAACGTGCAGTCTGAATTGCAGGATAATGTTCCTGAGTTGAATATTTGTTCTGAATTGCATGTAAATGATGAGCAGGTCATCTCATTTAAATCTTCTTCATCACAGTATTCAATAGACTGGTCTATTTCATTATCATCTGTACCGCAATGAGTGCTGTCATAATCAATGCATTCGCTAAAATCAATCTCACAATTATCTGTGCATTTAATATTTCCCTGGTCATAACCAAAATATTGGCAGTTCCTTTTGTGAAAATCTGATTGATCACAGTCTTCATATTCAGCATCAATATTTCCATTTCCGCATACCTTTACTCCTGTGCAGTCTGTAAAATCAAATCCCCTGCAGTCTCCCCTGCATCTTAGATTACCTCCGCTGTATCCAAAGCTGCTGCATGTTTTTCCGTTTAGACTGCTGCTGTCGCAAACTTCTTGAATTGGAAGGATATCTCCTTCAACATTTTTATAAGTATAAGTGTTAATAATTCCATCCCCGCAATAATTGGTTCCAGTGCATTTGGATTTATCAAATTCGCAGTTGGATTTGCAGGATAATTCTCCTGATGTAAAGCCTAGTGTATTGCATGTCTCTTTAGCTAAATCCGATCCGTCGCAATCTTCTGACAGCTGGTTTTTTATGCAGTCACCGCAATATGGCCTGACAATTCCTGTTTCACAGGTTGGATTAACAACAGTATCACACTTGCATTCTCCAATATTTCCTTCGCCTACATCAATACAATTAAACCCATACTGGCAGTCAATATCTCCCTGAAGAAGGTCGCAAGGGTCTCCTCTTGGCTTAAATGAAACTGTGTCTCCCCATGTAAATTCGCAGATACCTTGTTTATTGCAGTAACAATGAGAAGCTCCGCAATAACTTTCACATGTATTTATCTCCTCTCCTAAGCATCCTTTTGTCAGGTCATAGCAAAATCCATCCAGGCATAAAAATCCAAGGCCGCAGTCTTCATTTACTCTGCATTCAACTGGCTCTATCTGCCACACTCTCGTTTCAGCAACATATGGACCCCAATAAATTATTGATCCTTTGTAATAGCTGAAAATGAGCTTTTTTTGTGAAACTAAAAGCCTTGATATTTTTTTAGGAGATGTTTTTAATGGGTAGATTAGCTGCTTGTCAATATAAAAACTAAAATTGAAGTTTTCAGGAACTAATTTATTTTCAACAATCAGGCTTTTAATCAGCTCTCTTGCTGTTGGGTCCTGGTTTTTTTTATGAAGCTCTCCCAGCAACTCCAGCAATGTATTGTTTTTATTTCCAATTCCATTGTAAATATCTTTAAGCTTGCTGTCTGAGCATTGGGCTGCTGCGCATAAATCATAGATATAGGAAGCAGATAATAGCCCAATTATATCCTCAGATATGTGCTGGGTTTGAATAAGATAAGGCTTGCTTGTATAATGAGAAATCAAAAGGAAATAGCCAATGGTTAATATAATTACAGTAATCAATGCATCAACCATAAAATAATATGCTTTTTTTTTTTTTGTTTTTTTTAATATCATTTTGTTTTTGTTTTTTGTTTTTAACTCTTTTCTCTTGCACATATCAAAACATTTAGCCTGTATATTTTCATATAAGGCTCATTTTTCATGTCTCTGACTACGCCCCTGAACAAATTCCTGGCATATTTATAGCCTTCACAAGAAGGTTTTGCTGATCCAGATGCAATAACACCGCAATTATTATTTCCAATCTTCATGCCATTGTTTGTGGAATTACCAATGCCGTTAAAATTATTGATTGGAACAATATTGTCATTTTCATCTTCAAAAAAAATGCATAAATCAATTTCATAGCTTGTTACAATATTCCATAAGAGTATGTTTTTCATTACAGGATAATTTTTGCTGTTGTCGCTGTTGATGTATGCTGCAAAATTGGTTAATTTTATTTCATCAATCCTGTATCCATCTAAGAAAGCATAAGAAGTTCCATGGTTCTTGTCATAATCTTTAGTATTGAAATCAAGATTATTGAAAATAGATTCTTCTGCTACCCTAAGCTGCTCTGTTAATTTGTCTTCTGGAACATATCTCAGGTTATAATAAAAAAGGCTGCTTGCTACAAGAAATATAATGACGCCAAAAACCAAATCAAGACTAAATGTTTGGCCCCTCTTTTTTCCCTTTTTAATCATTACTAATTTCACTGAATACGGTATATATAAATTTTTTTAATTTTGATTATGATAATATATTAATAAAAGCGTCTTTATAAGAAGTCTCTATCTTATCTGAAGGATTGTAAATCATTAGACTGTCTTTTTTAAATTTTATATAAGTACTGCCATTTTTCTTAGTTCTGAAAACTATTTTCATAACATTTCCTGAGCCGCTTTGTTTTTCTCCGATAAATCCAAATATTACCATGCCATTAGCTGGGTCAAAATAGCTGGAGCCGAACTGAAGCTCATCAGGCTCTGTCTCAAAAAATGGATTAAGCATTGATGTTGAGGAGCCGTCCCAATTTTTTTGGTATAAAACTTCGTAATTAAGATATTCCAGATAATCAGGCTCAAAAAGCAGTATAAACTGTATTTTCTGGACATTATCCAGGCAATTGATTCTTATGTAAACTGAAAAATCATTGTTAATAAGCGAGTTATAGCTCTCATTCTCTATAGGAAGGTCAGGCTCAATACTAACCTGGTTTTTTGATATTCTTACTTCTTCATCATTCTTTGTGATGCAGTACAGCAATGCGTTTTGCTCTGGTTTTGCAAATCCCCCTGATACTTCTACAGGAAGTATTTCAACAACTTCCTTATCCTCTTCATTTTTTATAAACAAGATATTTTTGTTTAAAGTTATTGTATATCCTTTTTTATTTATCATGTATGGAATCTTGAATTTTCTCAGATAATTATCCTTGACTAATGTTGCAGAAACAACCTCACTTTTAATGGAACTTGCGAGATCCTCCATTGAAGAGTAGTCTGTTCTCTCGTTAAACTCATTTGATTGATACTGAATAAACGCCAGAAAGGGAATTGTAATGATAAATATCGCTAAAATCACAATCATAACAAACTCCATTGAAACCTGTGATTTTTTTTTCATTCTCTTTTTTTTGTTTTTTTGTTTTTTTTATTTAATTTTATTTAATTATCTAATTTATTTATATCTTCTTCTGAAAATTCTTTGAATTTTTTTAAAAAAATAATTGAAGCCTGGTGCGAATATGATTTATATCCTTCTAAAATGAGTATTGCATCTATCAGCTCCCTTAAACAATCATACATATTTCTAAATATAATAGATGTTCCTTCATTGTTTAATCTTAATTTTAAGATATAATCTGCGTTTTCTCTTGACCTTTTAACAAGAGACTCAGCTAACTTGATATCTTTTGTTGTTTTCCTTATTTCCTCTTTTTTGATATAATAGTTAAAATCTTTCATATTGATAAATAACCATAAACTACAATTCCGTTTGCAAGTGAACTTAGGAATTCTTTGTTCACTTTATTTTTATCAATCTCAAGCAAATGAATTTTTTTTTTTATTTTTTTTTCAAACTTCTCAAGATTTGTCTTTTCTTTTCTTTTTGTTATAATAGCTACATCAACATCTCCCTTTTTATTATCTTCCCCCCTGCTATAGCTTCCAAACAAAACAACTGCCTCGGGATTATTATAAATATTAATTAAATATTCTATTAAACCGCTGTCATATATTTTTTTTATATTAAATATCCTCTTTTCATTTGTAAATTTTGGATTGTCTATATTAGCTTTGAAATTTATTATCGGTTTTTTTTTTTCCCTTATAAGCAATCCTTCTTTAACTAGTGAGTTGGTAGTATACATAACAGTATTTGGGCTCAGGGAAATCCTTCTTGCAATTTCTCGTAGATGGATTTCCTCGTTGGGGTTTTCAAAAAATAATTTCATTATTTTTTCTTTGTTCATTTTATAGGACGATTGTATAATATTTAATACAGTTGTCTTTTATAAATCTTTTCATTTGTTTTTGTTTTGTGTTTTGTGTTTTGTGTTTTTTTTTAGATGTTAAATATCAAATATTATTCCCAGAATGAGTTTAAATAGTTTATGATTTAGTTATTTCTTTATCTTTTCTTCCCTGTAGAGCTCTAATACATAGATAACAACTATAAGTGAAATCAATACAATTGCTATAGGCCAGAAATTGCCAAGATCTGTTGGTTTTTTTGCAAAATCTTTAAGATGGGTTATTTCAATTTTTTTTAATATCTCCTTGTCTACTTTTTTTGCGTTCAATCCATTGATATCATAAGGTGACAGAAGAATTTCAAGCTGAACTGCTTTATCCTCTACATTCTCTTTAATCTCTGTTTCTTTGCTTAAATCATATTGCTTTGCATCTAAAAATGCAAGCAGTATTTCAAACCTGTCTTTATTATCTTCAACTGTATTTATAAATTCATTAATATCATTTCTTTCTTTTTCTGTCAGGGCAAATGCACTAAAGATATTCACAATTAATAAAACCATTAGAATGAGAGTTATTTTTTTTTTCATTTGTTTTTTGTTTCTTCTTCTTTTTGTTTTTTTTTTTTTTTTAAGATAGTGTTCTGATATACCAATCATCAATATATGAGCCGTCAAAGCGTGTTTTAGGGCTGATTATTTGATTTCCTACATCAGATGCTTTGTCCATTACAGCTACATAGTAAAAACTATGTTTAGCTGAATCATATATGAAAGGCGGTGATGAGCAGGTTACAGTATTTTCAGGAGGATTATCGCAGCTGCTATATACATTTCCATTAACAAAAAAGCGCACATAAATTATGCCAGATGGATCAACAGCTGTTGCAGTTAATGTCACATAATCCCCTGATTGTAGATTAGCAGGAGAATGGGAATAGGTAAGTTCTGGAGCTGTTTTATCTGTTATCTGAGAAACTTTAGGAGCAGATGCAGTAGTTTTAGGAGTAGAGGTAGTTGGAGTAGATGCAGCAGGCTTGACTCCTCCGCATTTATCATATGGAAATGCATTGTCATTTCCAAAATAATATGAGATGCATTGTATATCTCCAAGAGATTTCATGCTTGCTATTATTCCATTTCCATCTAAATCTGCCTCAGGATAATTAAATATAATTTTTATCATATCCTTAAGATCAATTGTGCCGTCTTTAACCAAGTCAGGGCATTTACAGAATTTTAAATAATCAGTTCCTGATGGGAATTTTTCTCTAAACAAGCTGGAATCATCACTTTCACTTCCTCCAATTTTATCCCTGTTTCCTACACAGCCGTCATTATTAAAATCTGCCCTTGCATTGTAGCCAGTATCCTTGCATTTTCCATTTTCCTGGTAAAATGCCTTGAAATCAAATTGATTTATAATTCCATCATCATTAATATCAATATTTGGCAATGGAAGAGGTTCTGGAGGAGGGACTACATTTAAACAGTTTTCATCTGTCTGGCTGTCGCAGTTATTGTCTGTATTATCATTGCAAATTTCATTGGAAGGATTTATGCTGTTTTGTGTTATAACCCATTGGTTATTTATGCATTCTTTTATTTCTTTTTGGCACTGGCCTGTATCAGATCCGCTGTATATTGCCTGCCCGTTATCGCAGTCATATCCGCACTGCCCTTTTAATGCAGCTGCTGTTGTTCCTGGAGTGGCTCTTGTTGATGTTCCTGTTGATGCTATTTTACATTGACTGCAGGTTCTCTTTTCTAATATATCTTGGTATGTTACAAGATTTCCTTCACAAACAATATCTCTTTCTTTAATAACTTTGTCAGGCACTGATGATCCTAGAAGGCATTTATCATCTCCGTTGTATTCATTTTCGCAGGAACTCCAATAATATACTGCTTTTCCTTTTTTAGTTGAAAAATCACATCTTTTTTGGCAGGTCTGTGTTCCGCAGTAGCCGCATTGCTTTTTAGTTCCAATTTCTGATTCTTCGTTGCAGTCTGTTGATTCATATTGCGGCTCTGAGCATTGCCCTTCTATCCAACCGCAGTTATCACTGCAAATATCTTCTTTTATTTCACAGGATCCTGAGCAGCCAAGATTTATTCTTTTTGTGCCTGGAGTGCATGCATCTACAGGC